>JAEIGA010003790.1_pt1 | contig 23543 bp, 18 predicted proteins | sample 9270691 | NCBI WGS metagenome assembly JAEIGA01 (sample SAMN17057246, study PRJNA624740) | gut metagenome | biome: biome; isolation source: fecal sample | host: Bos grunniens | place: China: Xizang | collected 2019 | reverse complement strand
TATATAAACTCTTCCTTGCTTTATCATATCTGGAAATAGATTTACGAATAATGCAATAAGAAGACAGTTAATTTGCTTACCATCTGGGTCAGCATCGGCTGAAAGAATAATCTTATCATATCGAGATTTTGAAGCATCACAAGCTGCACCAATACCACAACCAATAGAGTTTGCAATATCACAAATCTCTTTATTTTGAATTACTTCTTTAATATTCTTATATGTAGTATTTAATATCTTACCACGGATTGGAAGAACTGCCTGAGTTTCTTTATCTCTTACATAAAGATACGGACCTAAAGCTGAATTTCCTTCAACAATAAATAACTCAGTCCCAGAACGCTTTTTTGAAGTACATTCTACAAGCTTTGATACAACTGAGCGTCTACGAATATTATCAGAGGTATCCTCATTTATTTTAATTAAGCTGCTGATTTCTTTTCTTGAAAGTAGAGCATTTTGTGATATACGGAACTCCTCAAAGCGTTTTATGAGCTGTTGAGCAACTGTGATATTATCTGTCAGGTACTTAGTAAAAGCTTTAGAAAACGCAGCCATAAGAGTCTCAAAATAAGCTTTATTAACAACAAGTTTTTCTTTTGTCTGTGATGAGAATTCGGTGTGTGAAATAAATACAGCACAAATACCACGTAAACCTATAAGATAATCAGAAGGTTTTAATTCAACAGCGGGTTTAAGATTTTTATATTTTGCAATAAGATTTTCCCAAACTGAAATAATAGTCTTTGAAAGTACCTGTACGTGAGTACCGCCAAGATAGTTATAAAGTAAGTTAGTATAACCAAAATATCTATCTTTTGTATCTGAGGTATATCTCATTGCAACTTTCATAGACTCACCTTGTTCATTCTTTACAAGAATTTCTGGAATGTCTACATAACTTACTATCTTAGAATCTTCTTCTGTGATAAGGTCAAAAATTGTACAGTCTGTTTTTTGTTCCTCGCCATCAATAATAAGTCTTGCTCTAAAACCAAGAGCAGAAGCAATTTTACATCTATGTAATATAAAATCATGTGGTATTTTTACAGAATGAAAGTATTTCTTATTTGGTATAAAGGAAGCTGAAGTACCAGAATGTTCTGAAGTCTTTCCTCTCTTAAGTTCGATCTCAGCTGAGCCATGAGCTACTGCCTCAACATACTTTCCAGAGCGTCTTGTTATAATTTTAAACTCCTGAGAAAGTGCATTAGTAACAGTCATACCAACACCATTAAGACCGGCTGAATAGTTGTAAGAATTATTATCAAACTTACCACCGGAATTAGCTACAGTCATAAGAACTTCAACAACTTCTTTTTCTTCGCCATTTTCTAACTTCTTCTTACCGTGTGGAATACCACGTCCAAAGTCATGAACAGTGTATCGATTTTCTTTCGTATCAACTTCTACTACAAGCTCTATGGAATGTCCAGCTGAAACTTCATCCATTGCATTATCAAACATTTCTGAAAATAATGAACGTGGGTCATTAGCTTCACCAATATACATTCCTGACCTGAGTTGTATATGTTCAATATCATTTAATACTTTTATATTATCTGCTGAATAACTCATTTGTATCTCCTTTGCATATCATCTCTTTTATTATACAATAAAAAATCAGGCAATTTTTAAAGTTGCCTGATTTTTTTATTTAGCTAGTAGCTACTATATAGAATTTATTGTTGTTATCTAGTTTATATGTTTCTAATGCAGTAATAAGATTATCTTTGCTGGACGACTTATACGTTATTGGCTTTGCCTCATTATGCTTATCCTCTATCGTCCAACTCAATGTGCCGTCATTATAAACAGTAGAGTATATACCTGCTTGAGATACTTTAAACTCTATTGCTAGAGGTGCTGAAGATAACGAACCGCTTACCTCAAACGTAGCCTTATGTAATTCACGATTAGTTTCTGAATCATATTGGGAAAGGGTTAAAGAATCATAGTAATAACTGCCACTACCTGAAACACCTAGCACAAAAGATGATTCTACATCAAAACCTGTTTGATATAAATATGTTCCATGACTTACATTTTCACCAGTCTTAGTATTTATTTTTACATTATCCAAAGCAATAATTTGAATCGGATTTGATGCTGGACCTGGAAGATCTATGTGTACACTGGTTAAAATCTTACCAGTACTATCATAACTATTCGAGTCAAGAGTCTCATAATCAGCACTGATACCACGAGAATCAATTTCTATTGCAGAGCAGCCTCTAGCTATAAGACTACTCATAGTATCTTCTGATATAGAAGTATTATATGAACCAGGGATTTGTAAAGTAAATTTAGATATAGCTTCACAAGGGGTTGCGCTCGCTAAGTAACTATCCCCATTACCTGTACCATCCGGTAAAAACTCAAGCTCAGTAAGCGTCGAAAAGTGCTGTGAACCTATTGAATTAACAAGAAAAGTATTAAGATCTATAGCGCGTGTTGGAATCGCTTTTAGATTATATTTTAATCCTTCATATATAGTTACATTATCTGTGGTAAATGTTATTTCACCTACTTTTGCATTAGTAGACTGATCTAATTCTAAAGTGTATATTTGTGGAGTTAGATTAGGGATACTTACGGCATTAAAACCAATACTTACTCCACCAGGACTTAATGTACCGCCGCCGGTTTTTGCAGTATCTAGAACTTTCTGTGCGTTTAACTGAGTTAAGTCTGCATTTAAAGTAATTGATTTGTAACCTAAAGCACCATAGCCCTCTTTATTAGTGGCTTCAGTACCATCTAAATTAACTGGAATTTCTGCAGGTGTTAAGGTTGCGCCTAAATTATTAGCATCTACTGTAATATTTTTATTAGGCACAAGTGGTACATTTAAATAGAGCTTACTAGCTCCAAAAGTATCTGCAGGAGTATCAGTACTAACTGCTGGCTTACCATCTATTTCAGTAAGTACTTTCATGTTAGTTAAATCTAATTCAATAAAATTAGTTTCAGTATTACTAAAAGTTTCAACATCCTCTTGTGTTATAACATAAGCTGCTTTATCATTTAAAGCAAGATTTTTAACGGTTAATTGACCAATACCAGCACTATTAACCAGGTCAGCTTGAACTAAAATACCTTCTCCACGTACAAAATTTGATGGATCTAACTTTTCAATTATTACATTTGCAAGAGGCTTTGTGTGAACTTCAGCAAAGCCATGAAAACCCTCAGAAGCCTTAAACTTCGCTGGTTGACCTAAAACTGGTGTGACAAACACACCAGTTTCAAGATTTAAATTACTAGGATTAAGTCGGTCTGTAATATCATTAAAAGAAATAGCATTTTCAGTTAAGTCTTCTTGAATATCAGGTTTTAATAATTTATTAACAGTATTTTTAAAATTAATAATATCTTTAATTAATACTGTAGCTCTTTGATCTTCATGTACTTCTAAAACATCAGCAGTTACTACTGACGGATTTTCATTTGGGTCTAAAAGAGATTCAACATCAATATTTTCAATATTCATAATATATTATCTCCTTAGTTAGTACTCTTTAAAATCAACTCAAATTTATAGCTTAATAAACCATTATTTGTTTGTTTAAAGGTTTTAAAAGGTTCTGCTAAAATAGGCGCAAAAACATAATTGTCAGCTAAACCATCAGAATTCTCCTTTTTAATACCATACAACATAATAGAATTATTCTTAGGTAAAAATTGAATAGCTACAATAGAATTGTCTTTTAATTCTACAGAGCTGTCAGGTGTGAGGTCTTCAAAGAAAGTATCTTTTGTATCTAACTCTAAATCATATGTAGTAACACCTTCAACTGTAGTTGTCTTAGCAATATCTTGTGTTACTTTTAGTCTGTAATTTTTTATTGTACTGCTGTTTATACCCTCCGCGAGCTTAAAATATAAGTAAGGATCTTGTGAATTAAAGGCATATATAGTAGAGTCTGCTAAACCGGGCAGTTTTGAAACGTGAGAATAAATACTATTGGTACTACCAGGAGTTATAGTATATTCAATTGGATTATCGTCTGCAACTGCTAAACTTATATTACCACCCTCAGTAGTTATATTTATTAAATCTAAATAATTTCCATAAGTAATTTGGCTTTCATAGCTAACAGTAACCTGTTTAAATACTGTATTATCAGTATTTGTGCCTGCTTGAATAGTCAAGCTACCAGCACCTTGTGACATTAAACTACTTAAAGTTTCTTTACCTATAGAAACCTGTGAAATCACTTTAACATTAGGAATTTTAACACCCGCTAATGCTTTATTTGAATCATCAGTTACTACTGTATAATAATTGTTTTCATCTGAAAGTTCAGTAGTATATGTAATAGTATTATTTTCTGGGGTAAAAGTACTGGTACTGCTTATGGTACTTGGATTAACTGTACAAGCATTAGGTAAAGTTAACATATAAGTACCTAATACTTGTTGATAATTTCCAACAGTTCTAGTTCCTAGTACATCATCGCCAGCTGTCCAATTAGTAGAAGAACTTTCAGTAATATCCTGACAATAATCCTCTAAAGTACTATTTACTGTTAAATTAACGTTCTGTATACTAGTAGGTATAGCTATTTCAGCTGTTGAAATAACATTTGAGCTATATGCTGGTACTATTACCTTAGAAAAACCAATTGCAGGAGTACTCGGTTCTATAATATTTCCTGCTTTAGTAATAATATTTTGACTACTTAATACTTCTCTTACTAATTGTATATCTTCAGTAACTTTATTATAACCTAATAGAGAAGAATCAGTATCTTTTATTGTTTTTTCAAAAGTTAACTTATAATTAGTATCATCAGCCTTAGTTACAGTCATATCTGATGTAGTAATATCTAAAGTATCTAATATTGGTTTAATAGCAATAGATTTTGCACCAAAATTTTCATTATCAGGTGCCCATAAAAACTTTTTAGTTTCTACATCTAGATCCTTTTGTACTAAATCTTTGTTTACTTCAGTAAGGGCAACTTCCTCAATACCTAAAGTTCGAATTCCACAAAAAGTGTCATCGGCAATAAAAGTAAAGCTATCTTGCTTAGTTTCATCATAAATTTGATTTGGACTAAGCTTATTAACTACTTTACGCTGTAAATTTAAAGTATTTACAGTAAGCTTATCTGTCATATCTGCAAGTGATAAATTAGTACTTTGATAGTTACTATCTATTAAACTATTTACTTGTGCATTAAGATTGATTAAATCATCTGCTAATACAGTAATACGTTGATTTCTATACAAGGTTAATTCAGCACTATCTGCTGATATAGGTCTTATTTGATTACGTGCTTTTGTATTCATTCATTATTCTCCTTGTTATTAGTCTACAGTAACATTTGCTACTTTGAATTTAGTATCAGCATCAAAAGCAAAGTCTGCAACTCCAACAGCATAATAATCTTGATCACCATTAGTAATCTTATCTACAGTTAAACAGCTTATTAAATAACTAATCTGTTGTTTTAAAGCATTTATTTGTTCCTGTAAACCCTCTGTTGAAGTAGAAGTTTTTAACTCAGTAATTTGTTTTTGAAGTTCTTGACCTACAGCAACGCTTAAAGCTTTTGTATTTGCGTCAGCAGCAGTGTAATTAAGAGTTTGTACTAAGTTATCTTTCCAAGTATTTATTTCTGCAACACCTGCTACTGCAGCATCCACATTATTCTGGTCAAAAATAATATTATTAATACTTATTGGAAATTCACTCTGTAGACAAATTGTATTATTTTGTTTTGTAATATTGAGCTTATTAATTGTAACACAGTCTGTAGTTACACTAATAGCATTATTTCTATTTGTATTTGAAGTACCATTACCAACAATAAATCTAGCATTTGAGTCAGTTTCATTAAAAGTACCTAGAATAACTTGATAATGATTGGTAGCAATATTACCACAGCCTGCTAAAAATACGTTTGAAAGAGCATCAGCTGTATGTTGTGTACCAAAAATTGCAGAGTTTTTAACTTTAATAGTATGTGACTCATTAGTATTTTCATCTAGATTAGCATTTAACTGCACAATACTATTAATATTATCATTAGAATTTGATACTAGAGCTAAATCATTTGCTAAGTGTTGTTTAAAAGTATTTAAAGTATCAATAGTTACAATTTGTGGAGCTTGTATTTCTGACATTTATTAAACCTCCATTTATTTTTAATAAATTTTCATACTATATAATTTAGCAGAAAATATATTACTTTTGCTCAGTATTTATCTGTGGAGACTTAATTTTAGATGTTTCTTTCGGTTTTGAAAGACAAATAATATTATTAGCAATAAGAATTTGTTTAAAAATATTTATTCTATCTTCTGTAGCAAGTTGAAATAAGTGTACAATAAAGCTATCCTTATCCCAGTTTTTAATGTCTTCTTTTGTAGATTTTAAATCAGCATAGCCATTAAGATATGCATTCATATGGTATGGTGACTCAATACCTAATAAATCTTTATATTCTGTCTGTAAGTAGTGAAACATTGCTGACTGCTCTGGTGTTTTTGTATGATAAAAATTTCTATCTCCATAAGCTTTTTGAAGAAATTCTTTCATTCTTTCTGTATTCTTAATAAGAAATACACCATTATTTACACCATTACTATCTTGTGCGATAATAATTTCTTTTCCTTCATGTCTTGCTATAATTTCTTCAATACTGTATTTAAAATTACTTACAGCAGCATCGCTATCTATATAAAGAACCCAATCAAAATTTCTTTGATCTTTTAACGCACTATCTACAGCAATAATTTTATTATAATAAACTGATACAAATACTGGTACTAAATCATATTCAAAACCTATATAGGTATAACCTTTTTCATGTGCATACATTGCATTAAGAAGTCTACTATATTCTGCGTAGTTCTTAATATTATCATCATAAGCCTGAACAATAGCAATATTCAATTTCTTTCCTTCTGGTTTCTTAGCTATAATAGCTTTCATAAAAACTCCTAATCCTAATATAATTATATTTATTACATATTATTTATAATACATTAATTAATACATAATAATTAATTAATATATTTATATATTATATTATACAATAAAAAAGAGCTATTTTTAAATATAGCTCTTTTTATATTTTTTATAGAATATTTGAATATTTAATTAAACTATAGTTATAATCATTTATATTACCACCGCCTGTAATACAACCTGATAAGTATTCAGATAATACTAGATAAAATATAGAGTCAGTACATAAAGAAGTATTAGGTAGTGTATCTTCACTAGATGGTATATAAGTTCCAAAAACATGAACTTCTAATTCTGTAGTACTTGTTGATTTACGAATTTTCCAAATTTTAAGACCAATACAATTTTCAATACGTATATTTGGTGCATTTGGTATTGTTATATTTCCTTGAGTGGCCTCATAATCTGGGTGTACATAAGCATTAGCTACAAAAGTAATTTTACCACCAATAATTTCAAACATCTCATTTTCTTGTAAATTTCGTACTAAATTTGATAATGCCAAATTGTGTAGTATAGTATTTCCATAAGTAGCACCCTCAGACTGGTTGTCATAAGGACAAAGAATCCATTGACCACAAGTTTTATCTTCACTCAGTAATTTAGTTTCAATATAAAAAGTATCAGTTATTTCTTTAAATGTTAACATATATTTTTTATTAGATCTAAATTGTGGTTTTCCATTAATCCATTTAACTGGCTTATTATTAACACTTTCAGGAACAATTACTATTGGGTCTATATCACCCGCTATAAATGATACTACCCACTGTTGATTTATATTGTCACTAAAGCATTTATGTAAAGTATTTATAGTTAATTCTGTTACTGGAAAATCATAATGTACTTCAGTATTGCTATGTAAGTCAATATCGTGAACAGGTCCTAAAGCTTCTTCATCACTTTCTTCTTTTATAAAAGAATATTCAATTATTGAATCTTCAAATTCTTTATATAAATCAAAATATTCACCAGAGCTTTCTCCACATAAAACTGCCCAAGGTCCAGTCCAAGTAACATTTTTAATAGTTACAGAATCATAATTATCATGATCATAATATAGACACGCTTTATTATAGTTGTTAGTATCACGCCAGTCAGCTGACCAAATAGTCTCTCCGTCTACTTCTGAATAATATTCGTCATAGAAAGTATTTGGACCCATTAATTCTTTTGGTTTACATACTCCAATACCAACCGGAAAATCAGCACCATAGCTTATTGACGATGGAACATTATATATATTAATTGTATATGTGGTAGAGTCATTAGTTTCTGTAGGTAATTCGACCGGTGCATAATCGCAGCCCCAAGTTAAATCTTCGCCACCCTGAGGATTACTAAGGTCTGATGTCCAGTTTAAGTCTCCAACTCTTATTTGGCTTGTATAAACTTTTCCAGATCTATTAACAATTTTTATTTGTTGCTTATTTAATTCTTCTAAACTAGGTATTTTAGGCTTATTATGAATATAATCCATTTTGGAGGCATCTTCTTGTGCCCAGTCTGCTTGAATTATATGACCCTTAGCTTGGGTAGGGTCAGTAGTAGGAGCAAAAGCTTTTTCTGCTCTAATTACTCTAGGAGTAGTATTTTCTGCCATAATTATCTACCTCCTTTACGCGTTGGCTTGCTCCATTTTTGATTATTTTGTCTTGGGTCTCTATCTTTAGTCTCCTTTATATCTTCGAGAGCTTCAAAGACTTCTCCATCAAAATTATAACGATTTCCCTGTTTTATTTCTGTATTTTCCTTTATTTTTGGAAATAAATGTGGAACTTGTTCTGCTTGTTGAGGTGTTAATAAATTACGAACTTTTTTAAGATCTTTTAAAATTAAAATTAGTTCCTGTTTAGTCATAATTAAAATACCTCCTCAAGCATCGTTGCTATTTCATCACTGGTAAGTTCTTTGTCTCCGTCATCAATTATAATATCATCCTCAGGAGTTACTATGTCTTCTTTATCTTTTATTTTATTATAAGTTTCAATATATTTAAAAGGAGCATTTTCAATATCAAATACTTCCTCATATATTTCAGAAGTGCCTACTTTTTTAATATATACTCCTAGGTCGGAGTAAAGCCTACAAAGCTTTACTCCGTCTTCTCTAATTCTAAAAAATTCTTTTATAATCATGCTGGTACCCCCTGTTTAATTTTTGCTGCATAATTAGACCAGTTCGATGCATTTTTGTAAGCTGTTACTGCGGCAGCCGTTGGTACATAAATATTTTGAACTGTTGGATTACTTGACCATACATTGCTCACTTGACATGGTACTTCGGATTTCATATATACGGTATGAGTACTAATTAAAGTACTGCCGTCAAGATATTGAACACTAGCAGGAACAATCCATTCAGTAAAACTTGTACAGCCCCAGAACACATCTCCTGGGTCTTTTGGGTCTCCAATAGCTGTAATATTATTGCCAAAGTCTACCAAAATTAAAGCTGTATCACTACTAAATGCATTTGCTGGAATTGCTACAGTTGGATCATTAAAAGTTACATGAGTAAGCTTAGCACAGTTACTAAAACAATATTTACCAAGATAAGTTACTTGATTAGAAACATCTAAGTATTGTAAATTAGCTGATTTATAAAAAGCGAAAGGCGAAACGGATGTAACTGTACTTGGAATGATAAAGCTATTAGAAGTAAATGCAGCAGTAACTTTTAATAGTGTAGTTTTGTCTTTATTATAAAGCACTCCATTCTCTAAACACAAATAAGGGTGATCTTCACTCATATTAATTGTTATATTAGAATTTCCAGTAAAAGCTGCACCTGTCACATATCGAACACTATCTGGAATTGTTAGTTCTACTACACTTGATCCACTAAAGCATCTATCACAAACAACTCTAGTGTCTTCTTGAAGTGTTAAGGCAAAAGCAGTTGTATTTTCAACCTGGTATGCAACTACGTATGGATTAGTATCGTTTCCAAGATAATAAATTCCATTTGCTACATTATAACTATTGTCTAATCCGGTACCTAAGAAGGCATATTCGCCGATCTGTGAAATTGTATCTGGAATTTTTACCATAATCAGAGCACTATCTCCGTTAAAAGCATAAGCACCTAGTGAAATTAAAGAATTTCCTAAATTTACAACCTCAAGCTCATAACATTGTGCAAAAGCATAGTCACCAACTTCCAATAAACCATCAGGACAAGTTACATGTCCAAGGTGAACAGCATCAGCGAAAGCTCTTTCCTCAATTATCTGGGTATTTGGTGGCAACTCAACTACACAAGCAAACTTATGACAATCGAAAGCCCCTTTGCCAATTTTTGTTACATTTGGATTAATTAATTGTACTCGTACATCTTTTTTACCAGGAGCATACATCACAAATGTTGTTTCGTCTTTGCTATATAGGTTACCATCAATTGCTTTAAGATACGGATTTCCTTCATGCACCTCAAAATTATCAATGGAAGTACAACCATAAAAAGCTTGGCTCCCTACTTCTGACATATTTTGTGAAAGCTTTATATTAGATAAAACTGTACAGTTAGCAAAAGTTCCATCTGGTAAATTTCTTAAGTTTTTACCTAAATCTACAGATCTAAGTGCCTCACAATTTGCAAAAGCTGCTGTCTCTTCAAGAGATTGTACACTATCAGGGATTTTAAGAGTTATCAAACCCTTACAGCCATAAAAACTATCCGAAATAGTTAGTAAAGTTTCAGGAAGTCTCAAGGTTTTAAGTTTTTCACAACTTGCAAAAGCCCAGCTGCCAATTTCAGTTAAACCATCTTCAAAATAAACTTCAAGAAGATTAGGGCAAGCAGAAAAGGCTCCAAATTCAACAGAGGTAATACTTGATGGGATTCTTATTTTTTTAATTATAGGATTATCACAGAACGCCCAAGGACCTATTCTATAGGTAGTATTTTTGTATGTTTTAGGAAAAGTTACATTATCAGCTTTGCCTCTGTAATCGACTAAAACATAACCATCTGAATGATTTGCAAATACAAAATCTCCAAATTGTTCAATAATACTTGGAGTATTAATATCGGTATGAATAACTACTGAACTTCCGTAACCAAGATTTGCAGTAGTTATTTCAAAATTAGTTAAGTTATAAAGTTCTGTAAGTTTTCTTGAAAATCCAGTAGGAATTTTTTGTAAACTAGGAGGTAAAATAATACTTAGTACTGAAGTCTGAGTTAATACATCTTTTAAATCACTTAATCCCATACATCTAGATAAATCAAGCTCTTTAAGGTTTTTACACCCATAAAATATGTCGTCTCCTATTGATAAAATTTCGCTACCAAATACAATTTTTTCTAATTTAGATTCATATGCAAATGCACTAGTAGCAATTCCACTAACATATCTTGTTGTTCCTTCAATTGTAATACAGTCCGGAATGACTAATTCACTTGAGGCTGGTTCTTCTAATAAGCCTAACACTGTTACAGAACGAGCCGTTTCTGATAGCATCTCATAGATAATATTATCAATTACTATGTAGATCTTGTTATCTGTTCCACGAGTATTTTCCGGATAATTCCAAACAACGGGTCTATTCTGTGCATTCCAATCAGTTGCCCAAGAAACTGGTTTTTCTGGTAAATCACTAAAGATAACAAAAGAACTGCTGGTACTAGTTCCAAAAATATTACTACTTACATTATTTAAAGTTGAGGGTAAAAATACACCTCCTGTAAGTTTAGAAAAATTAAATGCATTACTTTGAATTTCAGTTAAAGTTTTATTAGTTCTTAGTTTTTGGCCCCCACTCCAAGTGGAAGTATTCTTAAATGCATTTGTACCTACTGAGCTTAAACCTTCTGGTAAAATTACTTTACTAACAGAGCTATCGCTAAAACAGTTTGCACGAACTTTAAGAGTATTTTCTGGAATTACTACAATATCAACAGAAGAACTTTCAATACTCTTTTTGAAACTCTCTGTACTGTCTTTTAGTTCACCTATTTCAAGTTGACCCTGACTATTATAGAATGGTTTTCCAGTCGTTACATCATAATAGCTTAAATCTGCTTTAGCAAAGTCTACTACAGTTTCTCCGTTAACTATAACCCTTTGGTATGATTTTTGTTCTGACATTTATTAATTGCCTCCCATTTATTAATAATCGGTTCCTACTACCAGAGTAGTGCCGCCATTTTCATTTTGTATTTCTTGTGTTTCACCACCTACACTAAGAGCTGTTGACCCATCTTCATAAGTAAGAACAGTCTGAGACATATATGTTTCAATATATTTAGCTATATCTGCTTTTATTTCTTCTTTAAAACTGGTTAAAGTCTTACCACTATATTTAAAAGATTTAGTATCTTTATCAAAAACAAATATTGCATCATCTAGCCAATCCTTATTAAATTCTTCTCTTGTGGCAATAGGCGCGCTTTCATTTTCATTAAATTTAAATTTCTTTTCTTCATCAACTTGACCAAAACCGAGTTTAACCGCGTCAGTACTTGGATCATACATAATACCATAAGTACCTAAATCAGTTTCTCCATCACGGCCTTTATTTATTGCAAGACCTGTTAACCAAGTCTCATTATGCTCTTTTTCTGGGTTAAATTCAATTACATTATTTTCTATTTTATATGCAACGGCGTCAACCGTCTCAGTAGTTCCCTGAACTTGAAGTTTTCCGGTAATAGCCAAATCGCCGGTAATAGTTTGGTTTTCTGCTTGAGTTTTAACAAAATCAGCAACATTATAAGTAGTTTGAGCACCGCCTGCTGAGGTGCCATATAACTGACTATTTGTAGATACTTTATCTAATTTATTAGCTGAAAGTGTATTATACCTCGATAAAAGTGTAGAATAACTCAATGATAAATTCAAGAAACCTGCACCCCAGCCATCTACTGCAAGTAATATATATTGACCTGTTGCTACATTTTTTTTTGTAAACATAAAGGTAGCTGTTTCACCAGCATAAATTAAATCACTTGTTATTGGAGACCCACAATAATATATAGGGTATGATGCCTTATTGTTAATACATAATCTAGCGTTATTCTTAACATCGTAAGCAAACCTAATAGAAACAATACTACCATCGACTGCTTGATACAAACTATTTAAAGTAACATTTTTAACTGCTGTTGTTGCGGCAGTACTACACACACCAAAACCAAAACCTTTATATTCATTAGCACTTGGCTGTACAGTATTACTCCAATAATTTCTAAACCAGCCATTTCCATCATAAATAAAAAATTGTACAGCACCCGCGCACCAACCTGTTTGACTATCAGAATTTGCAGATGGTGTTGTAGTACCATAAGTATAAATAGGCTTTGCCCCAGTATTACTTATATTAAGAGTAGGTGCATTTACACTATTTCTTTCTGTAAACTTTACAACAACTATAGAACCTATTTGTAATATAAAATTATCAATCTGTACAATTTTTTCTTGCGTTGCCGCTGGTGTTTCACAAACACCATAATAGATATTATTATGTGCATTTATTGTAAAAGGTAAGTCAGTTACAGGTGTCTTACCATCACCTATTTTAAATCTTTCATAGATATAAGGTACAGTTCTACCTTCCGGGAGAAGCAACTTTCCTTCAGCATCTTCTAAAGTATTTCCGTCTTTATCTACTTCAATATCGTAGATAATAAATTCACCTTTATAAGGAATAAAACTTGTAGCTTTATTCCAATTTACTTCAAGGTCGTGCTTTTGTATAGAGCGTGACCTAATTCTTTTTTCTAAATTTTCTGACATTATAAATTTTACTCCTTCAATTTGTCATTTTCAAAATTCTATAGAGAGTATATACAAGTTAATCCGTTTCAAACTTGTAGTATAAATAAATATAGCCTGCCCACACAATTAACCTATATGAGCAGGCTATATTATATAATACAATAAATTAAATAATTATTTTTTTATACTTCAGCAGCAGTCGGAGCTCCGCCACAGTCGAAAATAAATGTAATAGAATCATCAATACTAATATGGTGTTTATGTCCAATAACTTTGGTTTCATCAGTAGCATCTTTAATATCTATTTTATTTATTTTAATACCACTTGGAATTTCTTTTGTTTCATCTGTTGGATCCTTAGTAGGTTCTGCAGTAATCTGTAAATATCTATCTTCAAATTCTGTAATACTTAATTTTGCCCAAGCATGCACATCAGCTGCAAGAGCACTTGCCCATTGGAGGTTTTTGAAGGAGATTTTTGATGGATCTCCTTCAATACCATTCCAAGTACCAACTTTAAACATTACTGGCGGAAGTTCTTGAGCGTTAATATTAGCTTCTGTAATTTGGACACAACATACTTCACCTTTTAAAGGATAAAAAGAATCTTGTATTGCTGTCCAAGCTGCTAAAGTATCATATTTAAGTTTAATTCGAGTATTTAAAGTTTTTTCTAGAGGTCTTTCCGCCATAATTTATCTCCTTAATTTGCTGTAGCGTTACCACCAAATAGAACTAATGTATAGCCATTATTTTCAATTTTATTTACGCTAATAGCATTGACTGTCATTGTACCGTCAGCGCCTACATTAACCTTATTAATTGTATTCTTATTATCTTCAGTATCAATAATAATACCTTGTGTATTATACTGTGTCGCTGCTGTAGATTTAACAAGACCGGTATTTGAAGTTGTTGCTACTGCTTTTAAGTTAAGATTTTGAATAATGGGAACAATTTCAATATGTTTATTTCTAACAATATCGTAGTCATCTTTTTCTACAAGTAGTGCATCACCTTCACAGCTTTCAATTACTATTGTAGTACCATTATTGTGAGCACTAATTAGCCAAGGGGTTGTATTAGAACCAGTACCAATAGCTTCTATTGACTCATAGATTTTTGAATCTTCAAATATATTACTTGTTTTCCAATAATAACAACCACTAATTGAGGATTCTGCGCTATCTCGAATAACTATTGCATAAAGTTTATCTTCTAAAATAGCAGTATTAAGGCTAAGTGATGGAGTCTCTACATGGAATTGTGTATTACTGCTTAAATTATCATAAATGTCAGGATCTACTGCAGTTGTATCTGCGAATACTTCTATTATGCCCGGATGAGTTACATCAAATGCAATACCCTCATATACAGGTATACCAAAAGTATAGCCAGCATCTTCAATATAAGTTTTTAATCCAACGATATCAAGTACTGTATGCTCATGTATATCTGGGGCAGCAAGAGTATCAATTTGTTGATTAACAAGTTGAGTAACAAACTGTAAAAGTGTTAAATCTTTTCCATTAGTTGCTGATGTTGCTGTATTTTCAATTGTAGTATTTGTTGAATTAATACTTACAAGTTCAAGTTTTTTATTCTCTTTTGTTATCTTAAAATTACTTGAAACTGTACTGATAGCATTTACTTGTGCACCAGCTTCAATACCTAAACCAACAGTAGAAATTTCTGTTAACTTAATTCTAGCAGTTTTATACTTTGCATTCTCATCCTCAAAGCTAGGTGAACCACCAGAACGAAAGTCTATTTGTGTGCCAAAAGCTCCTGCTTGTATATCAGATCCAGATGACACTAAAATGCTACCTACAAAACCACCTGTACCATCATGGGTGTCAAATTCAACGTTTACAACACCAAAATCAGCCTCTTCTGCTGTAGCAGTATATTCTTCTGACTCCAGTATATAACCAAGACTATCAGCCCAATAAATTGTTAACTTATATGTTTTATCTTTGCTAATCAATTGTTGGCTAGTAATACATTTATTCGGTATTGTGGTTAAGACTGGCTGTCCGTTACCAAAGATATCTAGCTCAGCTACTGGTATTGGAAAATCAGCTAAGTCAGTTTCAAGCTGTTCTGACTGGGTAATAATAGCTAAAGTGTTATTAATGCTATCTGCTTTACTCTTATTAATACCATATGCAAGGTCTTCTAATGCTTCATTTACTGTAGCAGCTACGTAGTAATTATTATCCTCATTAGGGCGTTTAATTGAAGTAAGTACTTTATCTGCACCAATTTCAATATCACCATAAGTTACTGAAATTTCACCGTTTTTATTTTGAGTAACACTAGTAACCGTTTCTGCTGTACTACCTGTATATGTTTTTTCGACTTGCTGTGTTTTAAAGTTCTTAATATCTACCGGCTGAACAGCGCTCTCTGCTTTGGTTAGAGACGCAATTACATCTTGTGCAAGTTTAGCTTTTGTAATAGTACCATCAGTGATTGTAGCAGTAACTTTGTGCTGATGGTCAATAGATACAACTACCATATCCCCTGTAGCTGAACCAGATGTTACATACTCAATAAGTGAACCTGCTGGAATCATTATTGGCTCATCTACATTTGCAATATTAAGAACTAAATAAGCCTCAGGTTTTGTACAGAATTTGTAATCAGGCGAACCTGGAAGAATATCTTTTTTAGCAAAGAAAAATTTACCTTGATATTCATCTACTATAAACTGATAAAATTCATCATTTGTAAAACTTTCAAAGTTAAAATCAGTTTCTGCCAGTAGGTCATCATGAGTTCCTTTACATACCCAGATATTATTTTCATAAGCAAAAGCAGCTGCGTGCTGATTGGTACCAATAGAGACGTTCTCAGTAGCATCTTTACTTGGAAGATATAACCAGTCACACTCTGACCCGCTAGCATCTGCAGTTACAGTAGTATATTCTGTGGTAATAATATTACCATTTAAGTCTTGTTGTTCAAAATAAAATTTACCAGTTTCAAGACTATATTTATTAAATGGATAATAAGTATAAACAGAACCAGACTCAACTACAAGGTCTTTTGGAATATCAATAGTACAAACAGTTGTGTTACCCTGTTTTAATACATGACGTTTAATATTTGTTCCAATATTTTCTGTGGCATCAGTACAGGTAATAATATAATCAGCATGACTGTGTTCAGCTGCTGCTTTTTCAGAAACTTCTTTTATAACATCCTCAAGTTTATCTTCCAAGCCTGGAACAGCAGGTTGATAATCTTCGTCACCTTCATTACCCTGAGCAGCTTTACCTTTAATAGTTTCTTCAAGAATATCTACTGCTGTTTGTAACTCGTCAAGAGCAGCATCAGTAGCAATACCTTGAGTCTTCTTATTAATATAGTCAATTACATCTGTAGCAGCAGGTACTTGTTGACCATTCTTGTTTTCAGTTGGGATATCACCAATTTTATCATTGATATCTTTAATAGCAGTATAAACTTGTCCACCAGTTACTAAACCAGCGTTACTAGATTCAACTTTACCATTAATGATAACAGAGATCTTTCCAGTTTCATCAACACTAATAGTTGTATCGTCACCTACAGGAGAAGATCCTACTTCTTTAAGATCACCATCTTCGTTATCAATTACATAAGCGGTTGCAACATTAACAGGTGTATTATCTAAAATAACAGTGTAGTCAGTACCATTAAATTTATAAGTATAATAAGATACAGTCGTTGTGCTCTTGTCGCTGTCAAGAGTTAAGACCGTCGAATATTCGGGAGTGCCATGATGAACACCAAACCGTCCTGCAATATCAATTCCTACAATATCAATTCCTGCTAGAGCAGAAGGACCTGTGGTGTCAGCTAAACCAATATAAAAATCACCTGTATTATATGGGTTTTCATTTGCAACTTCACCTGTGCGTGTAGTAAATAATTTCAAAAGCTTGAGACTATTAACTTCTTGTACTTCTGTTGCCTCAACATAATAAACTACTGTCTTTTCTGCGTCTAGTACATCCCCGGTCTCGTCATCGATTACCTCTGGAAGTGTAACTGTAAGTTTAACTCTTGGTGCTGCTTCTTCGCTAACCACTGTAAGGATTTGACCTACATAAGCTGCGGGAGTAGTTGCATACTGAGTAGCTCTCTCTAAACCATTCTTATGAACAGCATTTTCATGAGTAGATAGAACTACTTTCCAATTATCTGTAGTATCTACATATGCAGGATACCAAATAGCAGTTTTATCAAGAGGCTGACCAGCACTTCTTGCAAAGATACTGGTAAAGTTAATTAAATTTTTAGGGTTAAAATCATTCAAATTATCTAAACCATAAAGTTTTGCCATAGTTCTCTATATCCTCCTTATTTAACAGTAACTTTGATAGCAGTAGCACTCTCAAACGTACCAGTTTCAGAGTAGCCTCTATAAATTCTGTAAGGCGTTGCAGTGTAACTATTAGCACCTTCTACATCAACTGTACCGAGATATTCTACAGTACTAAAGGTTTCGTAGTTACTAAAAGGTTTATAATATACATCAGGAGCAGTCTTAGTTAAAGTTTCTGGAATAGCTACATAGAAATATTTCTTACCTGCAGCCACAGAAAATTCCTTAGATGTCTTTGCTGCTTCAGTAGAAACGGTGGTTAAGCCTCTAATAAATGCAGATGTAAGTTTAGTATTCGCAATAGTAGCATCAGTATCAGAAATACCCATAAACATTTTTCTATAACCTCTGTAGGAAATAGTTATGGCTTCTGCGGTAAGATGGGCCTTAGCTGGAATATATTCCTCAGCATCAGCAAACACCTTTGTACCAGAATAATTACCATTATCATCCTTATTTATAAAGTTACCAAGGTTAGTAAGAGGACGGTTTGCGTCATCTCCCGAATTCGCATACGCATAGAATGTATAGTTAGCAGTGTCTTTACTATATTTGAGAGCGTTTCCGGTAAGAGCGTGCTCATACTCAAGGTATATAGTAGAGTTAGTACTATTATTCATTTCAGTACTAGTCATTTCTTTAAGTACATTTCCATTTGAATCTTGAATTTCTGCTTTAGTTACTTTAATAGCAGCTGGAGTATCTTTATCACCGTTATTGTTTGAATCTTTACAGCCATATCTATAAGTACCTGTAGTATCTAAAGTAAGTTTTACCTTTGGTTTACCGTGTTCAGCTCCAACCTCACCAGAGGTGCTACCATTTACAACTGTAAATGATGCACTCGGATTTTTTGTAATAATTGGCTTATTAGGATCTTGACCAAAGTCTTCTTGTGCAAATGCATCTAGCATAACCTCGCTCATTGTCTTACCTGCTGTGGTAAGTATGAAGCTTCCAGACTTATCAGGAGCATACTTACCAAATGCATAAGTGAGAGTTAAGTCGTTTTCAAAAACACCCTCAACTTGAGGAAGTTCCTTCCAAGTTTTTCGTGTTGATTCTGTTTTACCATCATAAATACCTGCTTTAACGATTACCTTACCGTCAGTGGTATAGCCAATACCAAGTTCACCTTTAAGTAATACATAGGCATCAGTCGCTTCCCAGGACTCTTTTGTGTCATGTCTGAGGACTATGACAGTATTTAGAATTTTTTTGTTTTCTGCCATTTAATTTTTACCTTTCTAAAAAATATTTTTATTTATAATTTATTTAGAGTTGCCCTCAGTGTTACCTTGAGCATTACCTCCATAAATCATACTATATTGAGACTGATCAGTGATAATTTCTGTATATTGTTTGCCATTCCACTGATACAATTTATTTGTTTTAGTATCTTTATAGATACTAGTAAGTTGTTGACCTTCTTTTGGAAAATTTTCAAAACCATCAAAAGTTAAAATACTATCAGCTGGCTTTAAAGTATCTATTTTCTGCTCTATAGTTTCATCTATTTTTTTCTTAATTTCATGAGCTTCTGGTATGTAATAAGCCTTACCATTTTTATATATTTTTATAGCCACACTATTATAGTCTCCTTTGCTTGGTTTCATTTATTCATTTAAATAACTATATAATTTAGCATTTAATAGTCTTTATTTTTTAATAAATTAAATTATTATTTTTTATTTGAAGCTGGGTCATCCCAGAGATTTTTTTGTTCTTCTTCTGTTAGTAATTGTACGAGCTCATCATGTAACTTATCTTGACGTTCAATTTCGTCGGCTAAGGCTTGCTTAACATCTTTAAGATCATTTGCTATGCTAATGGCCCCGTCGATATTAGCAGCCTGTAATGCTGCTAATGCTTCTTTAGCTTTTTGTAAAGCTTCCTCAGCGGTCTTCTCAGCAATAGTAGCGTCGATACGAGCACTACCACTTCCAGTACCAATAATACCTGTTACATTTTTTCGTGTTATTCGATTATTTGTTGCCATATTTAGTTACCCATTTATAATAAATTTTGTTTTATTAACTAGTGTAAGATATTGTACTGGTTGGTTATTTGTTGCTGGACGACGTAATTTAACTGCATAATAATAAGTACCAATTGGCAGTTTTATAGTGTGATCATGATTTAATTCAAAAGTATAACTCATAATATGATCTTGAGTACAACCTACTGGACAATTATCATTATGTTCACCTGCAACTATCTGTTCTTCTAAAAATAATGGAACATTTTCATCAAAATAGTCTTGATTTGGATACATTAGTTTAAATTCTAAATAATCTCCTTCTTGAGCATAAGAATAAAAATTACCATATAATTCTTCATATGCAGTAACATCAAAATCAAATGTATCACCGCGTGTTAAAACAATTATATTGTTCGCCATAATTCCTCCTTGTTTAATAATTCTAATTTATTATCTAATTGTACTAACTTAGATATAAACGCATTAATATTATAATTTAAAGGTGTAAATACAACTACCGGCTGTAAGTCATTTCCAAATAATTCCAGACACACTGCCATTCGATGTAAGCCATCAAAATAAAAGGAATTTTCTTTAACTAAACTAATAAATACAGGAGGTAGCTTAGTATTAGTACTTATTGCATCTTTTATTTTTGTCATTCTATCTATATGCATATCTAAGGTTTTAAACATGCTAAGATATTTTAATGTTCTATCCCAACCAACATTATAAACTAAAAAAGTTAATGGTCGTATTTCTAAATAGTGTACTTCGTAATTATAATTTATATTTTCAAGTTCTTGCTGTATAAGCAGCATTTCTTGATTTTTAATATCTGAATCAAATATTTGCATAGCAACCCCATAAGGCTCGTTTTTCAAGCTTTTATATTTTTATTATTACTTATTATAAAGCCAAAGAAAGTCTCAAAAACAAGCCTTAATTGACTCCATATAGCTTAATCAAGCCATTCCCAATCCCAGTCATAGAGTTCAGCTGTTTTGTCCCCATAATTGAAAGGATGTCCATTCAAACCAGAGTCTTCTAAAACTTTTATCTTACCAATTTTTTTAACTTTTACTGGACAAGTTATCCAAGTCTCATCAGTAATTTCTGAATCTGGAACTTCTTCAATAGTTGGTTTATAAATATTTTCTTCTGGAACCTCTTCAGGGCTGAAAACATAGAATTCTATTCCTTCACACTTTTGACTTATTGCCATAAGGCATTTGTCCACTGAGGGTGTAAAACAAACTCTTGGGGTTTCTCCGTCTTCATAACCATTTTTAGTAAAGAAGTTATCTGGAATTCTCGGCTCTAAAGTCTGACCGTCAAGGTCTTCTTGTGATATACAATATAATTCAAGTTCTTTTTCAGCTGACTCATAAAGCTTTATAAGTTCATTATAATTTTCTGCGTTTGTTTTTCCAAAAAGCTCAATAGATTTCTTATCCGATTCTGCTTTTTGTTCATCAGTCATTTTTTGCCAGTTAGCCCAAATTCTTTCAAGTTCTTTCTTTGAAGGCTCTTTATGAATCAATTCAAGGCCCGTTTTCATACGCCAAGCATGAGCGGGGTCATCTATTAAGCGCTGATAGGTTTCATCTCCATAATTAGCCTTTATTTGCTCCTCGTTATAAGGTGGGTCGAATTCTTCAGTAACTTCACCCTTAAGAAAAGCAGGGTCTAACTTGTCATCCCATTCTATAATATATTCGTCGTCATTATATTTTAGTATATTATCATTGATTGCTTTATTATCAAGACGAACTAAGAAAGAATTTTTAAAGTTTATATCTCTAAAGTACTCATCATCTTCTTCAATACCTACAAGTGCATTTGCCTGAGCATCCGCAATATAGATTGTATCTTGAATATTTAATATTAAAAATTCGTGTCCGCTTTTTAAACCAGCCCAGTTTACATGACAGTAAAATCTTGTGTCAGCTCCTGCATCACGTGCTATGGAGCTCACAGAGGCCTTATTTTCAAGCGAAAGCTTTTCAGCTCCTACAACTATATCGTAGCCATTAATGTCTTGAAAAATGATGTCTCTGGGACTATAAACAGGTCTTGGTAAGAAGTCTTTATTACCTCTAAGCTGCATTTCAAGCGCCCAAGCACATAACATACAATTTTGATTTCCATCATCTATATTATATTTTTCGTACTCGTCATAAATAGCTTGCATAGCTGACTTTACTTCTGATTTACTTAAACCTTCAGCTAGACTTTCATTTAAGTCAAATTTTCCATTGTCATAGAAAGTTACATAATACTGACCATTATCATTTGGTCCGTCTTCGTCATAAACCTGACCGAGCTTTTTATATAATCTAATAGCTCCAGCATTGTCAGCATCAACAAAGCAATAAATTAAATCATATTCATTTTTCTTGGTTTCTACAATATCATTTATTATTTTTGTGCCGTAACCCTTGCCTTGTTGAATAGTCATAAAATTACCAATGCCAAGCATTTTAACATCATCTTCTTCGTATTCTGAAAATCCGATATAGCCGACTAATTCATTATCAATATAGATTTCTTTAATTGAGCTTTGAATATCAGTCGCAGACATATTACCGTCTCCACCAAGAATCTCAGCGGCATATTGTTTAAATTTAGCAGTGTCTTCGACTGGCTTATATATAATATTTTCTAAACTTTCAGCAAGAATAAATTTCATCTTTATTCCTCATAAACAGGCTCAAGTTCGTTAAAAATATCTTCTAATGCTTGTTGATTCCAGCAAGTAATTAGTCTATTATATTCAACGATTTTTAAGTCTGTTCCTTCTGTGTTTTTATGTTTTTCAGCGACAGTTTTAAATAATTCATCCAGTGTTTCAAACTCGTGAATTCCAGCCTCTGAATACCAAGCTTTTTCAAACCAATAATATTTATTATTGTGCTCAAAAACTAAGAATACGTGAGCTGGGTGGTCTCCATCTTTATCTGTATAATGAATATCATAGGTATGAATACTATCTTCATAACCGGCATTAGTAAAGAAATCTTTTTCGTATTCTACATAGTCAGTACACATACCTTTTTTATTTTTTTCTAATTGGTGTGGTTCTTGTACAACACTATGCCAAATATCTTTGTCAGCAAGCTCATTACCAAAAGAATCATAGCAACCATATTCCCAAGATTCTATTTTATTAAATAAATCTTGAGCTTTGTCATAAATATTTTCTGGTCCTTCGTTTAGTCTGAATTTCATTTTGGCTCCTCGTCAGTAAAAGGTGTATCACAGAACAAGAAAGGAAATACATCAGCTTTTGTTAAGAAACTTAGTGCAAAGAAGAATAATGCAATAGCTTCCATTAACCAAACTTTTATGTAGAAGTCTGGAAGTAGTAGAATCAAGAAAGATGCTACCATACCAACTCCACAAACTCTATAAATAATATTTCTAATTTTCTTATTTCTTGTCATTTCACCTTTTGATTTAGTGAATAAGAATATAGAATTGT
>JAEIGA010003789.1_pt1 | contig 23553 bp, 16 predicted proteins | sample 9270691 | NCBI WGS metagenome assembly JAEIGA01 (sample SAMN17057246, study PRJNA624740) | gut metagenome | biome: biome; isolation source: fecal sample | host: Bos grunniens | place: China: Xizang | collected 2019 | reverse complement strand
GTCAACAGATTTGTGCCATGTATGTTCTATATTGCATACATTCTTAAGTTCGTCGTTCACGTTATTTATAGAATTAAGTACGCACTAAATTAATGCTGCAAACAGGGTTGGCCTTATTCATATTACTTAAAACGTATCATTACTGTCCGCTAAACATTGAGCCATCAGACAAAAATTAGGGCTGTCACCACTCAAAGGTGTCAGCCCTTTTGGTTATCTTTATTTTGAACTAACATAAATATGACCATGAGCAAATATAATCACCCCTACACACATTATATTTTTATTAATTAAATAATCTGCACATCTGCACTGTAAACGTAAAGTGGTAAGATTCTGATGGTTGCAGGCGTGCAGATAGTGTGCAGATGTTAACGTAAAACGGGAAAGTGAAACTTCGTATGCTTGAGCAGCGAACATCAGACGACGTTCGGACACTGTTCGTGCCGTCTGGTGCGCGAATAGCTCATGCTGGCAAAGGTATAATCTGTTGTCTGTTCTTTAGCACGCAGATTAGGCAGATTTATTTCTTCTTTCTCCTTCCTCCTTTCTAATCTCTTCCTGTGGTATCTCTATAAGATACCGTTGTTACTTCTATCAAATGACATCATAATCCTACGAGCATTACAAGAAGAAGAATAAAGAAACAACCACTAAAGTATATTTTATGACATGCAGGCGATGGCATCCGGAAGGTGATATCTGCCCTCATCTGCACAGCATATGCACACAAGAAAACTCACTGATAAACAGGTGTTTACAAGCACTGTGCAGATGTGCAGATTTTTAAAGAAAAAGAAAAATGATGGAAAGATTTAGCTTAATGGTTAAAGTAAATCTTCAAGTATCTGCCAACGAACCATAAACGACCCATATAGGCTTTTTATGCTTTCAATGGACACCAATAATAAAAACAGGCTCTTCATCTGCCGCTGGGCATGGATGAGGAGCCTGTGATGTTTATATGCAGGACATGTGTCTGCCTTGAGGCGGCACTACACAAAGCTGATGACGTTAGATGCCTGTGCTTTATCTTCTGCTGCCTGGTCTTTCTTCACTACACCCTTTGACAGGTTAATGATGTCTTCGAGCTGTGTTCGCTGACGGCGTGTAGTAGGTGTGCTTTCTACAGCATCGATGATGCTATCGTTGTCGAGATCTTCTGTATTGAAGATATAAATGTTTGCCACGCGGCGTGGCAGACCTCGCTCGTTCTCGTTATAGTATTTGAGTCGGCGCGCAGCGAGTTCAGCCTCTTGCATAGCACGGTCTGCTTCGCGGCGTGCTTCGTCCTGGTCTTGTTTTGCCACGCGCTCTGATACGCCCTCAATATCGGTAAGTCCGAAGCCTGTGGCGAGAATAGTTACTTTGACGCGCTCGCCGAGGTCTGGATCGTTGAAGAGTCCCCACTTTGTCACGATGTCGTCGCCGAAGCCATCCATAAATTCTGTGACGTAGCCCATCTCGTCCATCATGAGTCCGTGTGTGCCAGCCTCGTCCGAAGAGTAGATGGCAAGGAGTATCTTCTTAGAGTTGAAGATATCGTTGTTATTGAGAAGCGGAGAGTTCAACGCGTCATTTATGGCGTTCTTAACACGCTCTTCGCCTTCGCCATATCCAGTAGACATTATAGCCACACCGCCGTCTTTGAGCACTGTCTTAACGTCGTTGAAGTCGAGATTGATTTTGCCGTGTATGGTGATTATCTCCGAGATAGACTTTGCTGCTACAGAGAGTGTATCGTCGGCTTTGCCGAAGGCTTTCATGATAGGCAGGTTAGGGTATATCTCCATGAGACGCTCGTTGTTGATGACAAGGAGTGCGTCGACATTCTTAGCAATCTCCTCTACACCGTCGAGAGCCTTGTCGATTTTGCGCTTACCCTCAAACTTGAACGGAATGGTCACGATACCGACAGTAAGGATGTCCTTAGCTTTTGACTCGCGGGCAATGATTGGCGCAGCACCAGTTCCGGTACCGCCGCCCATGCCGGCCGTGATGAATGCCATCTTTGTTCCGTCAGAGAGCATATTGCGTATGCCGTCGAGAGTTTCTTCGGCTGCCGCACGAGCCACCTCTGGTTTGTTACCTGCTCCGAGACCTTCCATGCCGAGCTGGAGTTTCACTGGCACTGGAGAATCGTCGAGTGCCTGCTTGTCGAGGTTACACACTACGAACGAAACGTCGTGTATGCCTTCGCGATACATGTGATTAACTGCGTTACCGCCGCCACCGCCTACACCGATGACTTTAATGATACTTGTCTGTTTCTCTCGCGGACCGAAATCAACGAGGTTTGGCATATTATTATTGTTATTGTTGTCCATATGTTTTTATTGAAATTGTGAGGGGATTTGGTTTAATGCTTAAAGTTTAAGGGTTAAAGTTGTCGTCATCGTTATCGTCATCGTTGACGTTACAAACAACTCGTTTACTTGTCAACTCGTCTACTCGTCAACTAAACAATCTACTTGTCAACTTACCTTTCATCTTCTTCCTCCTCTATGAGTTTCTTTACGACCTTCATGGCGTTGTCCTTCATCTTTGAGAAGAACGAACGGCCTTGTGCTTTCTCTTCTTCCTCCTGAGCCGCCTCAGCTACCTTTGCAGCTTCCTGCTCAGCCTTTGCAGCAGCTTCTTTTTCTGTCAGCTCACGCTCACGGCCTGTAGGCACTTCGCCTGGCTTGAGTTCTCGTGGTCTTGGCTGTTCAACAACAGGCTCTGATTCCTCTGGCTCCGAGAAGATTGAGATTTCGTCTAACGAACGTCCTGACGACAATTCGTCAGCCTTGAGAAGAAGCGAGAGTGCTGTGCATGATATGTCAGAAGTGTTAGTCACCTGCTTTGCATAATTGACGCTTGTCTTCACCTTGTTTGCTATGCGTATGTTCTCACATTTAGAGTAAATACGGAATGCCTGCTCGATATTGCGCATGTTTGCCATGCCGCCAGTGAGGATGATGCCGCCAATGAGCTTATCTTCGTATTCTGTTGGTATCTGTGCAAGCGCATTCTTGATAATCTCTTCTGTGCGTGCCTCTGCCATTGAAAGGAATTCGCGCTGAGAGATAGTGCGCTGTATATCGATGCTCAGCTTTGTCTCCGCATCGACTTCTGACGCATTAACGTATGCCAGTGCATGCTTGAGTTTAAGACGCTCGGCATCAGCTTCGTCAATATGGAATGCCGAAATGTCTTTTGTGATATTCAGGCCGCCAAGAGGTATTGTAGCCATGTGGCGCAGAATGTTCTTATAGTAGATAGACACTGTGGTTGTGCCAGCACCAAGGTCAACAAGCATGCAGCCATTGCGTCGCTCTGATTCTGTCAGCAGGCTATCAGCAAGAGCAAGCGGAGCAATGTAGTATCGGGTGTTAGGCATATTGCTCTGCTCTTCGAAGCACTTGCAGAGATTACGGTAGAATGTCTCACGCCACACGATATTAAGATATGAGCCTTCGATTCTGTTGCATTCGATGCCAACAGGCTCTGTCTGATACTGCAGGTCGACCTTATACTCCTGAGGAACGACATCGAGTATGTATTGGTTGGTGTATTTTGTTCCACGGTTAGCGTCGCACATTGCATCGATGATGTCAAGGCTAACCACTGTAGCCTCATCAAAATCATTTATGATATTATTCTGTATAGTGCGTATACTCTGGCCTCCTAAACCAACGTGGACCATCTTGATTTCGGTCTGGAGCTGGTTCTGCAGTTTCTGGACTATCCTGCGTATGCACTGGTTGGTCTTCTCTATATTGTAAACCGTTCCTCTGCGGATTAGAGACATCGAGTCTTCTGTGGCAACGGCAAGAACGGTGATGCTACCGTCCATCTTCTTCTGTCCGGCAATGCCGGTAACCTTTGATGAGCCTAATTCAATGGCTACGTAAAAATCTTTTGCTGCTGGCATGAGTAAAGTATGATTAAGTGTTTATTTTTTATGCTGTACTGCTTCTATATGTCTATGAGATGTGAATGTTCTGAGTTCGGGCGTGCATGTGTGCCGATGGTTATGACTTCTTGACAGTGCCTGAAGGCTGAGACTCAGATGCCGGCTGCGACGGCTGGTCTGCTGGTTCTGCCGGAGGTGGCGCGTCAACTTCGTCTGTCGGCGGTATGTCGCGTAATATCGGATGGAGTTCTGCCGGATGTTTCTTGCAGATTATCTGATTTTCAAACTGGACATCGATGCGCTGGTATTTGTTCCATCCTACAACAGAGAGTCCGTGCAGATAGAATTTCTTCAGACGGCTTAATTTGTTCTCCGTATACTTCTCTATCATCGCAATGTGTTTTGCTGGGTCTGTTTCAGACGGCAGATAACCGATAAAGATTATATGCTCACCCACACGCGGCACAACCTCTATGCCCTGATTCTCGGTCACATTGACCTGGACTATCTGGTTTCTCCAGAACTCGTCATTCATAATGGTCTGTACGAAAGGCCTGATGCTCTTCTGGGCGAAAGGCTTTGCCACATGGCCAGTGACGATAATCAGGTCAGAGATGTATTTCGACTGTGGCATGATACCACCATTCTCGTCGATGTAATAGTCGTTGCCGTCTAAGCTCTTGACACGCACAACAGGCGTGCGCTGAGTTACAGTAATCTGTATGTGACCGTCGAGCGTCTGGCTGCATTCGGCTGTGTTTACAAATGGAGAGCTCTTCAGCGCATCTTCTATTGTGCGAGGAGAAATGGCGTCAAGCGACTTGCCTAAAGGATATATTCTCTTCTGCTTGAGAATGTGACGTATCTCATTGACATCAAGAAATCCATTTGTATTATCATCTGCCACACTGATATTCACCTTCACACACTTCTTCACTACCGGCTCCGGTGTATTGAATGCGGTCACAGCAAATATCAAGTATCCTGCGATAATGATATTGAGTATTATAATTATGTATCTCTTCATATATATAATTTCTCAGACTGTTAAGTTTGAGTATAAACGGGGTGCGAAAACGAATAGGCTGAGGTGTGCTACTTGCTATTCAGAATTTCAGCTATCTCATCACATCGATTGTCCAAATCGCCTGCACCAAGAATGACAAGCACATCAAAATCACGCGACTTGACAAATTCAATAATGTCAGTCTTCTCTATGATTTGCTTCGCTACACCTTCCTTGAGATTGTCGTATATGAGATGTGAAGTAACGCCTTCAATAGGCAATTCGCGGGCTGGATATATCTCTGTCAGTATTACCTCATCGAGTATGCTCAGAGCATCGGCAAACTCCTGATAGAAGTCGCGGGTTCGTGTATACAGATGTGGCTGGAATACTGCTGTTATCTTTCTGTCGTGGTATATTTCACGTAGAGAGCGTGCAGACTGAAGAATCTCCTTAGGGTGATGGGCATAGTCAGAAAGGAATACATGACGACTGTTCTTAATCTTGAAATCGAAACGGCGGTCTACCCCTCCGTATGTCTCCATGCCTCGTTTCAGCTCGGCTGCACTACATCCGTTCAGCTGCGCCATGGCCATAGCTGCCACACCATTGACAATATTAATTGGTATAGGCTGACCAAGTCGGATATCGCGGACATTCTCAATTGGCGAAATGAAGTCGAATGTTATCTCGCCATTCTCTATACGGATATTCTCAGCATGGAAATCTCCCTCCTCGAGTGAGTATTCATATATTCGTACACCTTCCTGAACATCAGGCGTAACCTCAAGTCCGCGATGCATGATGAGTGCGCCGCCTGGCTGTATGAGGGTTGTGTAATGACGGAATGACTCGAGATAGGCTTCTTTCGTGCCATAAATGTCAAGATGGTCTGGGTCGGCAGAGGTGATGACACTCATCCATGGCTGCAGCCAATGGAATGAACGATCAAACTCGTCGGCTTCTATTACTACGTAGTCTGACTTTTCAGAGAGTATGTAGTTCGTGCCATAGTTCTTAGAAATACCGCCAAGGAAGGCATTACAATCTGCAGCAGACTGGTGCATGATATGTGCACACATGGCTGAGGTTGTTGTCTTGCCGTGGGTTCCGGCAAAACAGAGACCTTTGCGTGACTTTGTCAGCAAGCCCAGTATCTCCGCACGCTTCATCACCTTGAATCCATTCTGGCGGAAGTATGTCAGCTCGCCATGGTTCTCTGGTATAGCGGGAGTATAGCATATTATCGTTTCTTCCGGATTCTTGAATACAGCATCAACGCTCTCTATATCATCTTCATAATGTATGCTAATGCCTTCAGCTGCCAAGGTCTGCGTCAGCGGTGTAGGTGTCTTGTCGTATCCACCCACTACATAGCCATTCTGGTTGAAGTAACGTTCAAGGGCAGACATGCCGATTCCTCCTGCTCCGATAAAATATATTGCCTTCATTCGTATATTTCTTTATTGTCTTTATTCTTCCTTATTTAAGTTTCGGTAGTTAACGGGGTGATTGTTTAGTTGACGGTAAACAAGTAGACAAGTAAACGAGTTGATTGTTAAGTTGACGAGTAGACGAGTTGACAAGTAGACGAGTTATTTGTAACGATAACTTTACCCCTTAACCCATTGGCTTCGCCGATTCTGCTTCGCCTATCACTATTTTTGCGATAACCTCAGCTGAATCATAGAACGCCATCTTCTTAACTTCCTGTTCGAGCATGGCAAGCTTCCTGTGGTCATTAACTAAGCTGATAGCAATATCAGCAAGCTGCGCTCTCGCATCTTTATCTGCACAGAATACGGCAGCATTCTTGTCTGACAACGCTCTTGCATTCTTTGTCTGATGGTCTTCTGCCACATTAGGCGAAGGGACAAGTATGCTTGCTTTTCCCAAGAGACATAATTCAGAGATGCTTGATGCTCCAGCGCGAGAAACGACAAGGTCTGCAGCACGGTATGCCATAGCCATATCTGTTATGAATGCCTGAGGACGAACCATGCGCTCGCCTGCATGCACCGTATAATATTCGTCTGCTATACGCTCACATTCTGCAGCATAATACTTGCCTGTCTGCCATATCACCTGTATTCCATTCGTCTGGAACTTGTCTATGCTTTGCGCTATGGCGTCGTTGATTGTTCTCGCTCCGAGAGAACCACCTATAACAAGAACTGTAAGCTTCTCTTCGTCAAGCCCGAACGCTCTGCGAGCCTCTTGCTTAGTGGCCTTGCACTGCAACAAAGACTGTCTGATAGGATTGCCTGTCATAACAATACGCTCCTTCGGGAAGAAACGTTCCATGCCATCATACGCAACACATATCTTTGCAGCCTTCTTTGCAAGTGACTTGTTTGTCACACCCGCATATGAGTTCTGCTCCTGCACTATGCATGGAATGCCCATAGCATGCGCTGCGTTAAGAGTTGGGCTGCTGGCATATCCGCCAACGCCGACTACTGCCTGCGGCTTGAAGTCCTTTATGATGCTCTTCACCATAGAGCGACTCTTCAAGAAGTCTATCATGACACCTATATTACGCAGACTCCATAGCGGACGAATCAGTCCGCGCACTGGCAATCCTATTATCTTATAGCCAGCCTGCGGCACACGCTCCATCTCCATACGTCCTTCCGCTCCAACAAAAAGGATTTCTGCATCAGGACGAAGTATTTTTATTGCATTTGCTATTGAGACAGCAGGGAAGATGTGTCCTCCGGTTCCTCCACCGCTTACCATTATTCTTAGGCTCATGATTAAGTTTCTATATGTTTATGAAGTTATATTACATAGGATGTCATCATCCTGCCCAGCATCGTATACACAGCAGGCAAGTCACATCATGCTATGCAGCAGCAGGCTGCATGGTTTTCTTCGCATCGCGTTTCTTTGCCGACTTCGAAATAGACAGCAATACTCCAATATACACGCAATTCATCACTGTCGACGTTCCGCCTCGACTGATAAGCGGAAGCGGCTGTCCGGTAACGGGAGCCATTCCTACTGCCACCGCCATATTGAACATGGCCTGAACTACAAGCAGCATACCGATACCCATGGCTAAATACGCAGGGAAGGTGTTGGCGCAGTTTCTGGCAATAGCGCCTGCTCGCCAGAACAGAATGACATACAGAATGGCAACAAGGGCTGCACCTGCTATGCCCATCTCTTCGATGATTATTGCATAGATGAAGTCAGAGAATGCTTGCGAGAGGAAATCGCGCTCTTCTGAGTTTCCCGGACCACGGCCGATGCCATTGCTCTTCACGATAGCTATATTGGCATGTGCTACCTGTGCCTTACGGTCAAGGTCATAATCTTCTGGAGCCACCTCTGGTGCAAAGAATTCGTTTATACGTCCTTTCCATGTGTCCATACGATGCAGCACAGAAGAAATCATATTCTTGTCTTCCTTCTCTTCTGCAACAGTACTCTCCACAAGTTCTGTCTTAGCCTTGCCTTCAGCTGTCATCTCCTTCTTATCATTGCCAAACAGCATGATAGATGCAAGTGCCAGCGAAGCTATAATTACGACAACGCCTACTAGTTTACCTAACTGCGAAAATGGCACTCTGCCAACTATCATCATACAGAAGACAACAAATGACAGGAGCGCTGCAGTGGACAGATTCTCTACAAATATCAGAGGAATGATAAACGCACAGGTTATCATGACCAATGTAAATGCCTGCTTGTCGGCACCCTTATCTGTCTGCATCGCACTAAGAATTTGCGCCACAGCAAGAACTAATGCGCCTTTTGCCAACTCTGACGGCTGGAAATTTACTCCAGCAATTGATATCCAACGATTGGCGCCATTGGTTGATTCGCCTATGAAATATACGGCTATAAGCAGAACGAATGATACAAACAGATACGGAAAAGTGAACACCTTGAAATATTTGCATGGGATATTCACTATCACTATCATTGTCAGCACGCCGAGCAGGATATAGAACGTATGCCTAATAAGCGGTCCAAGGTAACTTCCGCCCTTAAATGTAAGGAACGACGAAGCCGAGAACACCTCGATGATGCTCACAAGACATAGTATGAAGAATATCATCCATACCACCTTGTCACCCTTGAATAGATTAGATATTTTATTCATTAAAGAATTTATGTCTTAGTGTTTATTTTACTTCCTCTCACTACATTCTCCACATGGTGTACTACCAATCACATAGCTCGCACTATTGTCTTGAACTGTTCACCTCTGTCCTCCATATTTCGGAACAAATCGAACGAAGCGCAGCATGGCGACAACAAGACGGCATCGCCTGGCTGTGCGAATTGCGTGCAAGCTTCAAGACATTCTGCCATAGAATGTGTATCTGCTATAGGCAGGCCTATATTTCCGAATGCTTCCTGCAATTTTGTATTGTCTGCTCCTAAGAATACAAGCGCACGGCACTTTTCTCGCACTATATCCACCAGCGTAGAATAGTCATTACCTTTGTCTTTTCCTCCGACAATAAGTACTGTAGGACGTTCCATAGCCTGCATTGCAACATAGCAGGCATCAACGTTTGTGGCCTTAGAGTCATTGATATACAATACTCCATGCTTCTCTCCGACTCGCTCTAAACGATGTTCCACGCCAGGGAAATTCTGCAGGCACTCACGTATCACGTCTTCACTGACTCCGGCATTTTGTGTCGCGAAATATGCAGCCAAGGCATTTCGTTTGTTATGCTGCCCCATCTGCGAGAACTCCAGGTTTAATTTCTCAAAATCAGCATCGCAGAATGAACACTCTCTTGGACATCCGCCATGCACTGGTCTGCTCGATGGTGTGGGCTGTGGAGCATATCCTGCTCTGCGTTTTTCCAGCTCCTTGTCGATATACTCATCTTGTTTCCAATATACAAATATATCATCTTGCGTCTGATTCTGTATTATTCGCATCTTCGAGTCTGCATAGTTCTGCATTTCGAAGTCATATCTGTCAAGATGGTCAGGAGTGATATTCATCAGCACAGCTATGTCAGCCTTAAAGTCAAACATATTGTCAAGCTGGAAAGAACTTATTTCCAGAACATACCACTCATGGTCATTCTCTGCCACTTCCATAGCAAAAGACTTTCCTATATTGCCCGCAAGCGCTACATCCTTTCCTGCCTGCTGCATAATGTAGTATATGAGCGAGGTTGTCGTAGTCTTACCGTTAGAACCTGTAATACATATATACTTGCCTTTGCTGTATCTTTGTGCAAACTCAAGTTCTGCAAGTATTGGTGTATTCTGCGCTATCAGCTGTTTTACGAGTGGAGCGCTATCAGGAATTCCCGGACTTTTCACCACTTCGTCAGCATCAAGTATGCGTTCTACCGTATGCTGTCCTTCCTCCCATTCTATGTTGTGTCTGTCTAATATATCTTTATATTTTTGCTTGATTACGCCCATATCCGATACGAACACGTCGTATCCTTTCTGCTTTGCAAGTATTGCTGTACCTGCTCCGCTCTCACCTGCTCCGAGTATTACAAGTTTCTTTGACATATATTATTCTCTGCAATATGTTTGTTCGTTCTGTTGTCTTCATGAGATGAAGGATTCACGCAGAACGACTTTGTCTTTTCAGTCATATTCCTGCCATCCGTAATTCTGATGACAATATATTATAGGTGTCTATCTTATCTTAAGTGTTATGATAGTCAGTGCCGCCAGAAGGATAGTTACAATCCAGAATCTGGTGGTTATCTTTGATTCGAGCCAGCAGCCACGAGGCCAGTTGAGGAGAATTTTAACATCACTTCCTATTTGGCCTGGCAAGACTCTGAATGCATCATGTATCGGCGCTCTCTTAAACAAGCGTATTTTCCTTCCACGCTTATTACCCCATTTCGCCACTTGTATCTGCAGCATAACTGACAGACTTTCTATGAAGAAGATGAAGCACATCAGCGGAATGAGCAGTTCTTTATGTATGATAATGGCCGTCACAGCAATGATACCTCCGATGGCAAGCGAGCCTGTGTCGCCCATGAATATCTGTGCAGGATAAGCATTATACCAGAGGAATCCGATAAGTGCTCCGACGAATGCACATATAAATATCACGAGTTCCTGAGACCCTGGTATATACATTATATCGAAATACGCAGCATATTCAATATGCGAGGAGACATAGGCCAATATACCCAAGGCCACTCCAATTATCGCAGCATTACCGGCACACATGCCATCCATGCCGTCATTTAGATTTGAACCGTTTGACACAGCTGTAACGACAATCACGGTCATAAGCACAAATATGCCCCATCCTAAAGCGTATTTGTATTTTCCGCAGAATCCGACAATCGACTTATAGTCAAAGTTATTATCCTTGACAAAAGGGATAGTCGTTATTGTAGATTTCACCGGCTCACTTTTATGTATAACCACCTCTGTGTCTGATTTCTGCACAGAGATATTCTCACGTATCACCGCATCAGGAGAAAGCCACAGTGTCAGTCCGATAAACAGTCCGAGGATGCCCTGGCCTGCAAGTTTCAGAATAGGTTTGAGCCCGTCTTTTGTTATCTTCATCTTGATATAATCGTCAGCAAAACCTATTAATCCGAGCCAGACTGTTGTCACAAGCATAAGAATCATATATATGTTTCGCAGACGTCCGAACAGCAAGCATGGGATTATTATAGCAATGAGTATAATAATACCGCCCATTGTAGGCACTCCTTTCTTCTGCTGTCCATACGGATCAATGCTTCGGTCACGCTGTGCTTCGGTTACATTGTGGGCTCTCATCCATTTTATGAAGTATTCGCCAAACCACACGCTTATGACAAGAGAAAGAATCAATGCCAGCAATGCTCGGAATGAGATATAGCTCCAAAGATGCGCTCCCTGTATTCCGAATTGTTCAAGTTCTCTGAAAATATAGTATAACATGCGTCCTTAATATTTTAAGACTATGATTTTGTTTCGTCTGTTATCAGCCTGCATGCTGATGTCAGTCTTTTTTATTTGTATTCGGCTTGCAGCTTTGTGTCAGGATAAATCCCTGTAAGTTCTACATTTTCTACATTAATGCGATATTATTGCATGCCGAATGCCATTCTGACTTCTTCTCGGTCGTCAAAGTGATGCTTTACCTCGCCAATTATCTGATAATCCTCATGACCTTTTCCTGCAATCAGGATTACGTCACCAGACTTAGCTATGCGTACAGCTGTGCGTATAGCCTGTCTTCTGTCAGTAATTCTCAGAACTTTTTTCATGTCTGCCGATTTCAGTCCTGCCTCCATATCGTCAAGAATTGCTTCTGGATCTTCTTTTCTTGGATTGTCAGAAGTGAGTATGACTGTATCGCTCTGTCTTGCGGCTTCCTGCGCCATAAGAGGACGTTTTCCTTTATCACGGTTTCCTCCGCATCCGCATACAGTAATAATCTGTCCTCTTCCGTTCAGCACCTCGTGGATGGCATAGAGGACATTCTCTATTGCGTCAGGAGTATGCGCATAGTCAACAATTGCTGTAACTCCCTCCATTGAACGAATAGGCTCAAGTCTTCCTGCGACACTGCGCAGAGTAGAAAGTGCCAGCAGCACTTCTTCCTCTGCTTTTCCAAGCATAAGAGCAGCTCCGTATACTGCAAGCAAATTAGAGACATTGAACTTTCCAATAAACTGAACAGCAACCTCACGGCCATTCATCTCGAGCAGCATACCTTCGAAATGACACTCCAGCAGGCGAGCCTTATAGTCTACCATACTGCGTGTGCTGTATGTACGGACTGCAGCTTTTGAGTTCTGCGTCATTATAAGACCATTCCTATCGTCAGCATTTGTTATAGCGAAGGCATTCTTTGGCAAGTTATCAAAGAACAGCTTCTTTGCATCTCGATAGTTCTCGAATGTCTTATGATAGTCAAGATGGTCGCGTGTAAGATTCGTGAATATGCCTCCTGCAAAAGTCAGTCCGCCAATTCTCTGCTGCTGTATAGCGTGACTTGAACATTCCATGAATGCATATTCGCATCCTGCCTCCACCATGCGCGCCAGCAGACGATTGAGTTCAATGGCGTCAGGTGTTGTGTGCGATGCCTCGATGGCCTCATCTTCAATGTAGTTGCATACTGTTGAGAGCAGTCCGCACTTATGTCCCATGCGGCGGAACATATTATATAATAATGTAGCGATGGTAGTTTTGCCGTTTGTACCTGTCACTCCCACCAGTTTAAGTTTTCTTGATGGGAAACCATAGAATGCCGTAGCAACTGGTCCTACTGCTGTTTCGCAAGAAGAGACCTGTATATATGTCACATTGCTATGCTCGGTATTCTGAGGTATTTCCTCACAGATTACAGCCGCAGCACCTTTCTCCACAGCCATAGGAATAAACTTATGTCCGTCAACCTGCGTACCACGCATAGCGATGAATACACTTCCTGGCTTTACTTGGCGGCTATCAATGCTTACGCCGGTGATGTCGAGTGATGTTTCACCGACAATCTTCAAGCACTGTATGTTTTCGATAATAGCGTTCAGAGTCATGCTATTCTATTGTTTTTTTTATATTATTTCGATGTTTTTTATCCTAACTCAATGGTCACGCACATTCCCTTTTTCACCTTCGTGCTAGGGGCAATGCTTTGTTTCTTGACCTTGCCACAGCCAACGATCTTAACCTTCAGACCATGTTTCTCCAATCTGTAAACAGCGTCACGGGCACCCATTCCCACAACATCAGGAACATGATTTGCAGGTGTCACGTCATTTTTTATAATCCTAACGCTATTCTTTCCTCGTTTTGCACTTCCCCACAGAGCGTTTCCAAAACTCTGCGCGTCTGTCTCGCCTTCTGTTTTTATATCCAGATTTCTTAGCACATAGTTTGCTGCCGAGATACTTCCGTTCTTCACATCAGGTATTAAGATAGATGAAGAGTCACGTGCCACTCTCACCTCATGCTTCAAACGCTTTGCCATGATACCCTCTGCGATATTATGGAATACTGCACCTGCCATACCGCCACCTGATGCTGGCAGACCTGTCTTTTTCAGACAGACGATGCAGGTATACTCAGGATTTTCATAAGGGAAATATCCACAGAATGAGAGCCAGTATCTCACACGTCCAGATTTGTAAGAACCTTTTTCATCTGCAATCTGTGCGGTTCCTGTCTTACCAGCTACGCGGAACGATTTACTGCCAGCCTTCTTTCCTAATCCCTGAGATACTACTCCCTCAAGTATGGCCTGTATCTTTCTGAGCGGTTCCTCACTACAGATTTTATCTATGAGGCAGACTGGTTCAAATTTCTTTATCGTCTCGCCATTCTTCTGTATTTCCTTTACGAAACGAGGCTGCATGAAACGTCCGTCGTTTGCTATGGCGTTATAAAATGCCACTGTGAATATTGGCGGAATCTGTGTTTCGTAACCGATAGACATCCATGGCAGCGTTGTCTTCGCCCAATTGGTATACTGACCTCTTGAGTTTTTCTTCGGCATACGCACTATGGCATGTTTCTGTGCTCCTGGGAATGGAAGGTCAAGATCTATGCCCAATCCCATGCTGTGTATTCTCTCAACAAACTTCTCTGGTTCGTTATGATATGCACGGTCAATAAGTCTGCTGACTCCGATATTGCTGCTGACATGAAGAATTTTCGGAACAGAAAGCACTCCATATCCTCCACGTCGCCAGTTATGGTCGCGCATCTGTCTGCCGTACATTGCATACACTCCTCCGCCCGTATCAACATTATATCTGCTTGTTGTGTCAATCTTTCCGTCTTCGAGAGCTGCAAGTATCGATGCAGTTTTAAACACAGAGCCTGGCTCTACAAGGTCAGAGACAGCATTATTCTTTATTTCGCGATATGTATGTCCGCCTTTTCCGTCACCCACTCTTGATAGATTCACAAGAGCTTTTATATCACCCGTCTTTGTTTCCATGACGATAGCGACACCCAACTCTGCACCGATTTCCTCCATTTCGTCAGTCACGGCTTTCTCCGCCAAGTCCTGGATGTTAACATCAAGCGTTGTCACGATGTCAGCACCGTTTATCGGCTCTTGTATCATGATGCTGAGATAGTCACGTCTTACTTTTCTTCTGTTTAGCAGACCTTCCTTGCCTCGCAGCACAGAGTCGTAATATAGTTCCAATCCGCATCGTGCAGAGTCTATAGCACCATACATTTCTCCGATAGTTCTTGATGCCAGTGTGCCATTTGGTCTTGTTCTGGCATTGTATATCTCGAAGTGGAAACCTCCCTTGTATGGATTGAGCTTGAAGATAGGCAGATTCTTCACCTCTGAATATGTTGAATAGTTTACTCGTTTTGACCATATAGGCCAGTGGCGACTGCCTTTCTTCACATTGCCTTCTTTGTCGGTATACTCCTTATTCAAGCCCTTTCTCAGATGTTCTCTGAATTCCTCTACGCTTCGCTGCGGGAAAATCTCATGCAGTCCCTGGCAGATGCTGTCTTCTTTTTCTGCCCATAGCGTGTCTGTCTTCGACTCGTACATGGCACGGAAGTCTACAAACAACTTATATTCTGGCAGGCTTGATGCCAGCAGCTGGTTGTCGCAGCTCAATATGTTTCCTCGTGTAGGCTTCACTGGCAAGCTGTCAGCGATGAGTCTGTCCGAAACTTCTGTCCAGTAGCCGCGCTTCACTGTCATTATATAGCCAGCCTTACACACAATGCCTATAGCCAGAAGCAGCACTATCCACGCCATGATACGATAGCGTCGCATTGATATTTTCTCGTTAAATTTAGCCATTGTCTAATTCTCTCTTCTTTTTTTGTTGTGATAATTTGTGTTTCTTGTTGTCTGCGCCGAGCAGTGCACATTGCCGTGTGTTGCACGTTACTCTGCTGTAGTAGTGTTTTCTTCTGGCACGTTGATGATAAACGGCGGCTGTGTCGCTATATGTAGCACACTGTCTTTGTTCTCCTTCAGCTTCTGTAGCACCTTGCTCTGTCTTGACTGCTCTGTCAAGCGGCTTGATGTCGAAAGAGCCTTAAACTTCATGTCCTGCAGCTCTTCTTTCAGATTTTCAATCTCGTGCATGCTATTCTGACAACTATAGCGGTTTGATATATATATGATGATGAATATCGAGATGTATATCATGAGCAAAATCTGACGTCGCAGAATCTGCGATGTAAAGAAGTCTCCACCGAGAATCTTTATTATAGAGAGTTTCTGTGATGCGGGTGCAGTTTCCTCTTCATGTATCTGCTCTCGCAAGACCTCCGAGAACGATTGCATCTGAACTGTTTTTTCTTCAGAAACCTGCTTAGCTTCTATCGTTTCTGCTTGAGTCACATCGTTCTCTTCAGCTTTAATTTTCTGTTCCTTTTCGCTCATCCTTCTCTCCTTTCTGCTATTCTTAACTTCGCGCTTCTGCTGCGCGGATTGATATTCTGTTCTTCAGCTGTAGGTGTGACAGGTTTATTCGTAACCAGTTTGTACGGGCTTTCTATTCTGCCGTAGAAATCCTGCTTCATCTTGCCCTCCACATTTCCTGTTTTCATTATGTTCTTAACCATTCGGTCTTCAAGCGAGTGGTATGTTATCACCACGAGTCTTCCGCCAGGCTTTAGCACCTCTGTAGCTGCTGTGAGCATCTCACGCAAGGAGTCCATCTCCTTATTCACCTCAATACGTAATGCTTGAAAGAGTCGCGTAATATCTTTTTTCTCTCGCTGTTGCGGAAAACATTTCTGCACTGCATTCATCAATTCATGAGTTGTAGCGATGCGTTTTTCAGCTCTTGCCTTGACAATTTCCTTTGCTATACGCCTCGACTGTTTCAGTTCGCCATAAAGATAGATTATATCTGCCAGACGTTCCTCGTCATAGTCATTCACCACATCTGCAGCTGTAATTCCACCACGCTTATTCATGCGCATATCGAGCGGAGAGTCAAAACGAAACGAAAAGCCACGGCTTTCATCATCGAAATGATGACTGGACACTCCGAGATCAGCCAGTATGCCGTCTACTCCGTCGCATCCGTAATACCTCATCCAGTTTTTCAGATAGCGGAAGTTCGAACGGACAAATGTCCATCTCTCATCACCTGCCAACATCACACCATCCTCACGACGAACAGACGCATTTGCCTCTGCATCGGCATCCTGATCGAATGAGTAGAGCCGGCTGTCCTTCCCTAGTCGAGAAAGAATCTCTCGAGAATGTCCGCCTCCTCCAAACGTAACATCAACGAACACCTTGCCTTCACTGATTGCTAATCCGTCGACGCTCTCGGTCAATAATACTGGTATGTGGTATGTAGTTTCCATTTGCTTATTTTGCTTGTTGCGGGCAGCCTTATGCCTGCCGTCGGTATGTTTCTCTTGCCGAAGTGAAAAATCTGCGATTTCAGTATTCTACTTTAGCTGTTTGTGGCACGATTGATTGATATCTTGCAATGACTCGCCATACTATTCTGTGCATCCTTCTCCGTCATCGGCTGCCATAATCTTCGCTAAGGCTTTGCCGAAGTCTTCCTGCTCCATAAATGGCTGCTCAGTATTTTCCTTGGCCCAGATTTCTATTGTGTCACCCATGCCGATGAATGTCACTTGAGAACATATGCCTGCAAACTCTTTCGCACGGCGTGTAAGCAAGAAGCGGCCGTTGCCGTCAAGTGTCACAGCCTCTGCTTCTGACACAAGCTGCCTAAAGACCTGCTGCTCATGAGGATTCCAGCGATTCAGTTTACGACGCATCGTATCCATCATCTCGTTCCATACCGCTTCAGGGTAAAGCACCAAACAATGCTGGAATACATCCTTACGAAGCACCAACGATTCGCTCCCTCCCATCTGCAGTTCCTTGCGGAACACTGACGGGAGAAAAACACGGCCCTTCGAATCAGCTTTTCCTTCTATGTTTCCTAAAAATCGCATACGTTCATCTTATATAAGAGATTTGAGCACAAAGTTAATAAAAAATTCCCCCACTTTCCACCACATCTCCCCACTTTTTTCTTTCATAGAACAATATTTAAAGTACATTAACATTTGATTCTTTTCCTTCTGTGTCGCTAATCATTGCATGAAACGCATAAAATCTTCGATGAAATCGGCATTTTTTGAAGATTTTGCCTTCATTTCACACATATAGACGACAAGAGCAAGAAAAAAGTTTAATTGAGTTTGGCGAGATTAAAAATCACACTTTCCAAAAGTTATTGCCTCCCGCTTATATTTTTATTTCGCTCAGTTGTTTTCTTTTTCAAACCATACTCGTCTATCATTTTCAGCATAGACCCCACCACTTCTTTCTGCCAGCAATTATGAACAAATAAATTCCACTACCCTCTCATATTCAAAAGGCGGATATCACACAGGTGCAGACACCAAAACTATCAACATCATCCAACCTTGGATACCGCTCACTAATTGACTCACAATACACCATCTGCTTTTTATACCCACTTTCCACAAAAACTCATCAAACTGTCTGAATAACAAACACATACACACCAACGTTTCATATCACTATTTTGTTGTTTTAGATAAAAGCACAAGAAGAAAAACAAAGATAAAAAAACAACTTGCCGTTCATGTTTTTTTGACATTTAAGAATACTGAAAATAGCCTATTACAACAACGGCAGAACACATACAAATATCAAAGACAAAGCGGTTCTCTTTGTCATTTTCACACACATCAAAACGCAAAGAACTCTACAGAAAGTACATCCAAAGCATCAAATCATAAGGCCTCGTTTTTCACATACGGAATTACAGGAATTCAAGACAAATTCACAACACATCAAATAGTCCACAAGCTACTATTTGCAGGTAATTTACAAATCCGAGTTTTTTCTTTCTTAAGTAGTCGTTATCAATAATTTAGATTCTTTTTATATTAAAATATGTATATTTTGCATGATTTTTATTCTTATATGAAAAATAATCGTTAATTTTGCAAAATATTATATGCCTATTTGTGCTAATTAGCCTTGTATCAACTCAAGGCGTTATCCAACATGCCTTTTTCAACAGTAATAAAGGCACAATATTTCACACGATAGGCACAAACGGCAAAGGCAAGCATGTAAACACTGACTGAGAGCGAGACAGATTACGGCTGCCATCGTCCGCAAATTCTTCTTGGAGACAATCTGATTTCATTATTTGCATATGCAGAAGACAATAGATATAGACAAGATTCTTCACAGCAAAATGGGCGACAAGGCACGTCATGTGCCACGCTTTTTGGTAAACTGGCTGAAGAAAACCGTTCATGAGGACGAAGTGAACGAGTTTCTATGGCGCACACGCGATGAGGAAGGCGTAGTATGGCTGGAGAGCTGTGTGAAGTATCTTGAGATGAACATCGAACTGGTTGGCAAGGAAAATCTGCCTGACCCTAACGACGGAAAACTCTATACTTTCGTTTCAAACCATCCGCTTGGAGGCGCTGACGGTGTAGCGTTAGGCGCTATCATTGGCAGACACTACGATGGAAAATTCAAATACCTCGTTAACGACCTGCTCATGAACCTGCCTGGTCTTGCACCTGTATGCATCCCAATAAACAAGACCGGCAAACAAGGACGCTCTTTTCCGCAAATGGTAGAAACCGGATTCGCTTCTGACAATCACATGCTGATGTTCCCGGCAGGACTATGCTCAAGAAAGCAAGACGGAGTAATACGCGACCTCGAATGGACAAAAACATTTGTCAAGAAGTCAGTGCAGACACAGCGCGACGTAGTGCCTATACATTTCAGCGGACAAAACTCCGACAAGTTCTACAGAATAGCTAACATCTGCAAAGCTCTCAACCTAAAATTCAATGTTGCTATGCTCTTTCTCGTCGACGAGATGTACAAAAACGTAGGAAAAGACTTCCGCATCGCGATAGGAAAGCCTATACCATGGCAGACCTTCGACAAAAGCAAGTCAGCCAAGGAGTGGGCACAATACGTGAAAGAAGAAGTTTACAAACTGTAAAAGGACAGCGACATCACTGCTACAACAAGCAACAATCATACAACAATATAAACAAAATAGGTATTACCAGATATGGAATCACCAATCATTCCACCAGTAGACAAAGAACTCATTAAGGCCGAGCTGACCCCAGAACGTCAGTTGCGCATGACGAACAAAAGCAATAATGCAATATACATCATTACTGCACACAATGCGCCGAACACCATGCGCGAGATAGGCCGACTACGCGAGGAGGCTTTCAGAGCTGCAGGAGGTGGAACAGGAAAAGAAATTGACATCGACGAATTTGATACATGCGAGAACTGCTATAAGCAGCTCATCGTATGGAACCCTGATGCAGAGGAAATCATCGGCGGATACAGATACCTTGAAGGTGAGAATTGGGACTTGGACAGCAATGGACAACCAATACTCGCAACAAGCCACATGTTCCATTTCTCTGAGAAGTTTATCAAGGAATACAAAGACCAGACCGTAGAGCTTGGCCGCTCTTTCGTAACTCTCGGATACCAAAGTTCAGAGAAAGGCGCAAAGAGCATCTTTGCCCTTGACAACCTGTGGGACGGACTCGGAGCACTGACCGTGGTTAATAAAAACCTCAAATACTTCTTCGGAAAGATGACCATGTACCCTTCGTTCATCAGATGCGGAAGGGATATGATTCTGTATTTCCTGAAGAAATACTTCGACGACAAGGAAAATCTCATTATTCCTATCAAACCGCTCGTAACAGAAACACCGGAAGAAGAGCTTGAACAACTATTCTGTAAAGACACCTTCAAAGAGAACTACAAGATTCTCAACCACGAGATACGTTCTTACGGATTCAACATTCCGCCGCTGGTCAACGCATACATGAACCTCTCACCGACCATGAAGCTTTTCGGAACAGCCATCAATTACGGGTTTGGCGATGTAGAGGAGACAGGCATACTTATTAATATCGACGAGATTTTCGAAGAGAAAAGAATGCGACACATCGACACATTCATAATGGAAAATCCCGACTGCTGCAAGATAACATCTGGAGCAAACAATATTATCTACAAAGAAAAATAAGCATATCCGCACACACGAAGCCCTAAATGTCATTCACCGCATAGACATTTAGGGCTTTATGCAATACAGATTTAACTATTATCCACTACCGGCTGACAACTATTGTCTGCCGAAAACAAAAGCAAAACATATCTTAATGGCAAATTTTGAAGAACTTGGCGTAAGCGAAACCCTTAGAAAAGCTATAGAAGAAATGGGATTCGTAATGCCGATGCCCGTACAGGAAGCGGTCATACCGCACCTTCTCGACAACTCAGAAGACAAGCAGAACGACCTTATAGCACTCGCACAGACAGGCACAGGAAAGACTGCCGCATTCGGACTCCCGCTGCTGCAGAGGCTCGAACTCACAGAAAAGAGCACCCAGGCTGTCATCATGTCACCTACACGCGAATTGTGTCTGCAGATATGCGACGACCTCAGAGACTTCGGAAAGTACATGGAAGGATTGCGCGTAACTGCCGTATACGGTGGCGCACCTATTGACTCACAAATCAGACAGCTCAGAAAAGGTTCGCAAGTCATCGTCGCTACACCAGGCAGACTCGTCGACTTGATAGAGAGAGGCGTTGCTGACATTACATCAGCAACAACTATTGTGCTTGACGAAGCTGACGAAATGCTCAACATGGGATTCTCTGATAGCATCAACGCCATATTCGAGCAACTGCCAGAACAGCGCCGCACACTGCTCTTCTCTGCTACTATGTCACGCGAGGTTGAGCGTGTAGCGAAGCAATACCTGCACGACTACAAGGAAATTGTCGTCGGATCAAGAAACGAAGGTGCGGAGAATGTTGACCATACTTACTACATGGTGCACGCCAAAGATAAGTATCTGGCTCTCAAACGCATAGTAGACTTCTACCCAAAGATATACGCTATCATTTTCTGCCGCACAAAGATAGAGACACAGGAAATAGCAGACAAACTCATACAGGACGGATATAACGCAGAGTCTCTGCATGGCGACCTTTCTCAGCCTCAGCGCGACCAGACCATGCAGAAGTTCCGCCAGCATACAGTTCAGCTGCTCGTGGCTACTGATGTGGCAGCACGCGGACTTGATGTCAACGACCTTACACACGTTATAAACTACGGAATGCCTGACGACACCGAGTCATACACTCACCGCTCTGGCAGAACCGGACGTGCAGGAAAGAAGGGCTCGTCTATCGCCATCATACATACTCGCGAACAATTCAAGGTGCGTGCCATTGAGAAAATCATACAGAAGAAATTCAATAAAGGCACTCTGCCTTCGCCAACTGAGATATGCAAGAAGCAGTTGTTCCGCGTAATGGACCAGATTTCGAAGGTCGATGTCGACGACGAGACAATCAATCCTTTCCTCGAGGAGATTCAGCGACACTTCGAATATTTCGACAAGGACGATATCATTAAGAAAATTGTTATGCGAGAGTTCGGCAGATTCCTTGCTTACTATGCTGAAGAACCGGATATTGAAGAGCCTGTAGACAAGAAAAATCGCAAGGGCGAAAAAGAAGGACGACGCAAAGGAAACGACGGTCGTGACCGCGGACCAGAACGTCGTGCAGAGAAAGGATATGCGCGTCTATTCATAAATCTTGGCAAGGCTGAAGGCTTCTACCCTGGAGAAGTGATGCAGTTCATCAACCAGCACGTTTCTGGACGTGGCAAGGGTGGACAGGCAAAACGTCAGGAAGTAGGTCACATCGATCTTATGTCGCACTACTGCTTCATCGAAGTGCCTGAGCGCGATGCAAAGAACGTAATGGCTGCACTTGACGGCACTAACTATCACGGACGCACTGTAAGATGTAACGCTGAAGGAACAGGAAAGCCAGAGGGAACTTTTGATGCTTCTGTACGCAGAAACAAACGCCGCGATGACGGACGCCCTGTCATGAAACCTTCTAAGAAGCGCAACACACAACGCGGAGAATTCTCTGCTGACGACTGGCGCGCACTCATGTCAGCAAAAGACATTGAGCTGAAAGGCAATGAGCCTGACTTCACTGAAGAAGGATGGGCACGCCGCCGTCCGAAGAAAAAGAAATAAGTTGTGAAGTTATGACGTTGTAAGGTTTAACGTTTAATGGTTAAAGGCTAAGAGTAAAGGTTAAGGATTAAAGCCGTTATCAACTTTCATCTTTCATCTTTGCTCTTTCCTCTTTCATCTCATCTACTCGTCAACTAAACAATCTACTCGTCAACTATAAAAAAATGAAAATCGCCATATATTGCTCAGCAAACAATGCCATCTCTCAAGACTACTATGAAGCCACACGCGAACTCGGCGTATGGATGGCGCAACAGAATCACATGCTCGTATGGGGCGGAGGAAACTGCGGACTGATGGGATGCATTGGTGATGCCGTTCACGACAATGGCGGACGCACCATGGGAATGGTGCCACGCTCTCTCGAACAGTCAGGACGCATGTCGGAGAAGATTGACATACACTTCCCCTGCGACAGCCTTTCTGACCGCAAAGAACTAATGATTGAGCATTCTGACATAGCCATAGCTCTGCCGGGAGGCATCGGAACACTCGACGAAGTATTCACACAAGCTGGCGCACACACCATCGGCTTCAATAATAAGATGGTCATTCTGTATAACATCGGAGGTTTCTTCGATACAACAGTAGCACTGCTTGAAGACTT
>JAEIGA010003788.1_pt1 | contig 23555 bp, 25 predicted proteins | sample 9270691 | NCBI WGS metagenome assembly JAEIGA01 (sample SAMN17057246, study PRJNA624740) | gut metagenome | biome: biome; isolation source: fecal sample | host: Bos grunniens | place: China: Xizang | collected 2019 | reverse complement strand
TTAAAGTTTTTTAATCTTTACGTTTCCGCAAAGTACGTCGGAATAAGAATACGCCGTTTTTCCTAAAAAATCTTCGTCGTCGGGCTTTACGGTAAACAGCGCAGGGTAAATCCCCGAAAGCACGCCCGAAAAGTCCATCGTCTTATTTCTGCCTAAATTCACGCGCACGGCGACTCGGCTCGCCCTGCAATCGTTTACCATTCGTTTGACTTCTGAAATGCTTTTGGTAGGTTTAATCATAGTATGAGTATGGGCAAAAGTCAAAGCAAATATTCCTTTCTCGCCAAATTTTCCCAAAATACGCAAAAAAAGAAATTCTTTTTACGGTCTAAACTCCCTTTTTCAAGCATACGATAAAAAGGCAACGAAAACGAAGGGAGAGTGAACGAAATGTCAATAAAACCGCATTATGAAACTTATCGGTATACGAGCGAGATTGCAAGGCTGAAAGCGCAGTCAATCGTCGAATGTCGTTTGCCGGGTAGCGAAATTACGTCCGTGCTTGCCGTGCAAGCCAACGCCGTACCGTCGGAATGTGCGTGCGCAGACGGAGAAGTGCGCTATAACGGAAAGCTCGTGCTGAGCGTATTATACGAAGACGCGGATAGGAAAGTTTGTCGCGCGGAGCGTGGCGCGGAGTTTTTCCATAAAGCCGAACATTCGGAAATTACGCCTGCTTGCTATGCGCGGGCAATTTTGAAAACGGAAAATATCACCGTTCGGCGGGAAGGGTCGGGGTTGTATATTTCCGTCGTCGTAGGCGCGGAACTTCCCGTATACGGGCAAAGGAAAATGGAATATCTCGTAGGCGGGGAAAATCTCGTGGTGCAAAAGGACGTGGCGAAAGTGGTGAAGCTTTTGAGCGTGGCGGGCGAGAGCGAACGGGAAGACGAGTTTGAAACGGACTACGTCGGGGATATTTTACTTCACAGCGAAAACGCCGTCGTCGTTCGCGCGGTAGCCGACGCGGGACAAATTGAAATCGAAGGGGAAATGAATTTGAATATCTGCGTTTTAAAAAGCGACGAGAGTCTGTGCGCTTACGAACGGTTAGTCCCCTTTAAAATGCAAGTGCCGTGCGAAGATGCGTTCGGGGATTTACCCGTTTCCGTCAACGTGCGCGTGAAATCCGCTTATTTAACGGCGGGTACGGACGAAGAAAAAGGCAAGAGCAAAATCGTGCTTTCCACCGTGCTTTCCGCTGAATGTACGCTGTATCAAAAAGACGAAGTTCCCGTCGTTTCGGACGCTTATTCTCCGACTTGCGAAACTCCGCTCAAAAAGGGAAATGTAGGGGGCAGGTGTTTGACGAACGTGCAAAAATGCGTAGAACGGGTAGGGGGTACGGCGATTTTATCCGAAGAGATAGAAGACGGCTACGCCTTGCAAGCGGCGGTGTTGCCGCGCGTGGAAATTTCTTGCCGTAAGAACGAGCGGGGCGAAACGGAAGCGGAAGGCATTGCGCAAGCGGAAGTTTTATTCAGGAGCGCAGACGGTACGCATAAAAAAGCAACCCTGTCTTTGCCGTTTGCCTTTCCCGTAAACGCTGGCGAAGACGAAAAGGTAGAAGGGGACGGCTTACTCTACGGGTTAAACGTACGGCGAAAAAAGAGCGGAGAAGTGGAAGCGGAAGGCTCGCTCAAAGCGGTGTTCCGCCACTATAAAGAAGGGCAATCCGCCTACGTTTGCGAAGTGGAAGAAGGGGAAGCGGTGGAAGAAAACCGTAGCGGAATTTCCATTTTCTTGCCTCGCGCGGGGGAAGACCTTTGGCAGGTGGCTAAACGCTTGCGCTGTACGCCGGAAGAGCTGACCCGTAGCAATCCCGATTTGAAATTCCCCATTGAAAACGGCGAACGAATACTCGTTTATCGGCGTTTGGCGGAAAATTTGGAAAAATAATAAACAAATCCCCTTTAAGGTATTGTAATTTTTTGAAAAATATGCTACAATAAAAGACGGAAACCGAGCGGCGAGAGTTTTCTCGCCGCCCTTTCGGAGTGAAAAAGTATGAAAACGGTCGCAATCAAAGCTTACGCAAAAGTTAATCTCACGCTGGAAATCGTGGGACAAGCAGGGGGATACCACCAGCTGGATTCTCTCGTGGCGAGCGTGAATATTTTCGATAAAATCGTTTTAAAAAAACGCAGGGACGCTCTTTGTTCTATTGTGATGAAAGGGCTGGGGAGCGAAAGTATTCCCCCCGAACAAAACAATGCGCTCAAAGCAGGAGAAGCGTTTGCGAAAGCTTTTCACACGACGGGCGCAGATATTACCGTATATAAAAATATCCCGCTGGGAGCAGGCTTGGGCGGGTCGTCTGCCGACGCGGCGGGCGTGTTAAACGGTATGGCGAAACTATACGGCGTGGACGAGCCTGAAAAGCTTTGCGAGCTTGCCGATTCGCTGGGGAGCGATATTCGCTATATGCTCTTTGGGGGCTTTGCCCGTATGCAGGGGCGGGGCGAACGGGTAGAACGCCTTGCGGTGGACGAAAAACTGCACTTTTTATTGCTTTGCCCGTCCGACGGGGTGTCCACCAAAGAATGTTATCAGACTTTCGACGAGCTTGTTGAAGAAAGCGGTTTGAAAAATGCGGAAAACGCTACGCAAAACTGCGTGCAAGCGCTCATAAAAAAAGATATGCAAGCGGTAGGCAGGTATTTGACGAACGACCTTTTTGCGCCTGCCTCTAAGCTTTGCGAGAGCGTGAAAAAGGCTTGGGAAGAAGCAAATTCCTTTTCTCCGCTCGGCGCGGTGATGACGGGGTCGGGGAGTTGCGTTTTGGCAATGTTTGAAAACCGAGAGTTTTGCGAGTGGGCAAAAAGTCGGTATAAGGGTAAGGCGCGCGCAATCGTTGCGGAAACCGTCTTGCCGAATAAAAAAGGAAAAGGGTTGCGAAATCCTTATTCGCTCAGCGAAGAAGAGCTCGCGCTTTTAAGTAAAGAATAAAAAAGGGAGAAATCAAATGGAAGAAAGAATTATCGACGACGAATACGCAAGGGGAATTAAACTCAAAAAGACGTCCGACGGATATATTGATGCAACGGACGAGCTTTCCGACCCCGAACGGGGCGAAGAAGACGGGTCTGCCGAAGAAGAATTGATGTTTGAATTTCCCGATTTAGAAGAAGACGACGAAGATTTGGTGGGGCTTTCCCCCGAAGAAGCGTTAGCCCTTCGTAAGAAAAAGGAAGAAGACGCTATGCGGCGTAAAGCGGACTACGAGCGCACCTGTAAGCAAGGGGAAGCGTTGTTGGAAACGGGGAGTTTTAAAGCCGCTGAGCTTGAATTTGAAAAGGCGTTGGGGCTTGACGAAGAAGCCAAAGAAGCTTCCGTAGGCTACTGGCGGGCAAAGACGGCAAACTTCACCGAGCCGGATATTCTCGCGGAAGAATACGCGGACGCAGGCTTTGAAAACCTTGAATTTGATTTAGGCTATCGCGCGGTAGACGAGCTGAAAGGGGCGTATAAAGAAGTGTTCGCCCGTCGGCTCGAAGAAGTGACGGAAGAAGAAAAAAAGCTTTCCGAAGAAATCGAAAGTAAGCAAAGTTCCCGTCGGGTGATTTTAAAAGAGCGGAGAAAAAAATCCTTTCTTTGGTTTGGCGTTGCGCTTCTTCCCACGCTCATCACCTTGATTTTGGCTATCGTGTTCGGCGCGAAAATTTTAAGCACGCCGGACGGGCGGTACGTCGCGCCGACGATCGTGTTTGCAGGGCTGTTTTTAGTTTTCTTTATCCTGTTTGGATTAACGACGAATAAGCTTTTGAACGCGTTCCGTATCTCCCGCGCGAACGAACGGCTGGGTTCTACGGACGAAGGCAAACGGCTGTTGCACCTTCGTGATTGCAAGGAAATTTACGAGCGTTTACTCGACTGATTTTTAAAATATTTTTAAGTTTTTCCCGCTCGGCGGCGCGTTCGTCGGGCGGGGCTTTTTTTCGCGCGGGGATTATAAATCCCCGTTTTTTCGTGGAAATCAGGCAAAATTGCGGAAAATTTTCGCGCGCGCGTGGGCGTACGCTTGCTTTTTTTCTTTAAATCGTGGTATAATGTGGGCGTATGAAAAAAATTTTTACTTATTTTAAACCGTATAAATGGCAAAGCTTGCTCGGTCCGCTGTTTAAGCTGTTCGAAGCGACCTTTGAATTGCTCGTGCCGATCGTCGTCGGCTTAATCGTCGATAAAGGGTTAGGCGCGCGCGTTTTAGGCGGTTATCCCAACGCGAATAAAGGGTATATCGCGGGAATGTGCGGGGTGTTGGCTGCGTTCGGGTTATTAGGGCTGTTGTTTTCCGTCGTGGCGCAGTATTTTGCCGCGCGGACGGCGACGGGCGTTTCCGCAGGACTTCGTCGGGATTTGTTCAAAAAAATACAATCTCTTTCTTATAAAGATCTCGATCGCTTAGGCTCAGCCACTTTACTTACTCGTATGACGAGCGACGTCGACCGTTTGCAAACGGGGGTTAATCTCGGCTTACGCCTGTTCTTGCGTTCGCCGTTTATCGTGTTCGGCGCGGTGCTTACGGCGTGCTTTATCGACCCGTCCTTTTTCGGCGTATTCGCGCTGACCGTCGTGGCGTTGGCAATCGTCGTCTACGCCGTGATGTTCGCGTGTATGCCCCTTTATAAAAAATCGCAAGAACGGTTGGACGAAGCGTTGTTGTCCACTCGTGAAAACCTTGCGGGGGCACGGGTGATAAGGGCGTTTTGTAAGGAAGGCGAAGAAGAAAAACTGTTTTCACAGCGCAACGAAAGGCTAAATAAAAGTCGTAAATTCGTCGACGCTATCGCCGCGATTACCAACCCGCTTACCTGCGTAATCGTCAATCTCGGCGTGATTGCGTTGCTTTGGACGGGCGCAATCAAAGTGAACGCGGGCACGCTTACGCAAGGACAAGTACTCGCGCTTTATAACTTAATGTCGCAAATTTTAATCGAGCTGATTAAGCTTGCGAATTTAATCGTGACGGTGACGAAAGCGGCGGCGTGCGGAAAGCGTATTCAAGCCGTGCTCGATTTAGAACCGTCGCTAAAAGACGGCGGGGGCGAAAGGCAAGAAACTTCTGAAAAACCTTTTATCCGTTTTGAGCACGTAAGCGTGAAATACAACGACGAAGCCGACCCTGCTTTGGAAGGGGTAGACTTTTTCGCGGAGCGCGGAGAAACGGTGGGCGTAATCGGGGGGACAGGTTCAGGCAAAACCACGCTCGTGAATTTATTGCCCCGTTTTTACGACGTAAACGACGGGGGCGTGTTCGTGGACGGGCAAAACGTGAAAAGTGCGGTGATAAAAGATTTGCGCGAGCGTATCGGGGTCGTACCGCAAAAGGCGCAACTGTTTAAAGGGAGCATACGCGAGAACTTACTTTGGGGTAAAACGACCGCGACGGACGAAGAACTTTGGCAGGCGTTAAAAATTGCGCAAGCGGAAGAATTTGTGAAGGAAAAGGGGGGGCTTGACGCGCCCGTAGAGCAGGGCGGAAAGAACTTTTCCGGCGGACAAAAACAACGCCTTACGATTGCTCGCGCGCTCGTTCGAAAGCCTGAAATTTTAATTTTAGACGACTCTTCGTCTGCGCTTGACTACGCAACCGACGCTTGTTTGCGTCGAGAAATTAAAAATTTAAAAACGACGACGTTTATCGTTTCGCAACGGGTTTCTTCGGTGCGCCACGCAGATAAGATTATCGTGCTTGACGACGGAAAAACGGCGGGCGTAGGCACGCACGACGAGCTTTTAGAAACATCAAGCGTATATAGGGAAATTTACCTTTCTCAAAGCAAAGAGGGGGGTGCGATATGAGCGGAAACAAACCGAGCACTTTAAAACGCGTATTGCGCTACGTAGGCAAATACCCCGCCTATTTAATCGGAACGCTGTTGTTTTCCGTGTTGACGGTAGCTTCCACGCTGTTGTTGCCCGTGTTAATCGGGGAAGCCGTCGATTGCTTGATAGAAAAAGCGGTGTTATGGAAAGAGTTTAAGGGGATCGTTTGGCAATTCTTAGGCGCGGTGGGGGTTTCGGCGGTATCGGGCTGGCTTGCAAGCCTTTGCAACACGAGAATTTCTTGCAACGTCGTTCGCGATTTGCGAGAACAAGCTTTTCGAAAAATCGGCAAACTCCCCTTAAAGTATATCGATACCCATTCGCGGGGGGATACGGTCAGCCGTGTGATTGCGGATGCCGACCAGTTCGCGGAAGGGTTGTTAATCGGTTTTACGCAACTGATTACAGGGGTTTTGACAATCGTCGGAACGATTGCTTTTATGCTGTTGACGAACTTTACGATAGGGGTAATCGTGATAGTAATCACCCCCGCTTCGTTGTTCGTGGCGAAATTTATAGCGACGCATACTTCGAAGTTTTTCAAAGAACAAACGGCTACGCGCGGTGAGCAAACGGCGTTCGTAGACGAACGGATTGCGGGCTTGAAGACGGTGCAAGCGTTTTCCCAAGAAGACGACCAGCTCAAAACCTTTGAAGAAATTAACGCAAGATTAGAAAAAGCTTCCATGAACGCCACTTTCTATTCTTCGCTGACCAACCCCTGTACGCGTTTTCTTAACAATTTAGTCTACGCGCTCGTTGCGCTCGTGGGGGCGTTCGACGTGGCGTCGGGCGGATTTACCGTCGGTGGATTAAGTAAATTTTTATCTTACGCGAATCAGTATACCAAACCTTTCAACGAAATTTCGGGCGTGATTACCGAGCTGAAAGGCGCGTTCGTATGCGCAGGGCGTATCTTCGAGCTTTTGGACGAAGCGGAAGAACTCCCCGACGGGCAAAACGCCGAGATAGGGGTGGCGGAAGGGAACGTTTGCTTGCAAGACGTGGCGTTTTCGTATACGCCTGAGAAAAAGCTAATCGAAGGGCTTTCGCTCGACGTGAAGAAAGGGCAACGGGTGGCAATCGTCGGCAGAACGGGGTCGGGGAAAACCACGCTTATCAATCTGTTAATGAGATTTTACGACGTAAACGACGGCGCGGTAAAGGTCGAAGGGCTGGATATTCGAAAGATTACCCGCAAATCTTTGCGAAAAAATTACGGTATGGTCTTGCAGGAAACGTGGCTGAAAACGGGCACGGTGAAAGACAATATTCGAATGGGCAAAGCGGACGCGACGGAAGAAGAAATTATTTCGGCGGCGAAAGCGGCGCACGCGCACGGGTTTATAAAACGCATGGAAAAGGGCTATAATACCGTTATCGGGGAAGACGGGGGCGGGCTTTCGGAAGGTCAAAAGCAACTTCTTTGTATTGCGCGCATAATGCTTGCCGTTCCCCCTATGCTGATTTTAGACGAAGCTACCTCGTCTATCGACACCCGCACGGAAGAAAAAATTTCCGACGCGTTCCATTCGTTGATGCAAGGCAGAACTTCTTTCGTGGTGGCGCACCGACTTTCTACGATCGTGAGCGCCGACCGTATTTTGGTCATGGAAAAGGGGCAAGTGGTCGAGCAGGGCACGCACGCCGAGCTCTTAGAGAAAAAAGGTGCGTATTACGAGTTATACAACGGGCAATTTGCCTAAAGAAAAAGGATTTTTATGACAGCTAAAGAAAGAAAAATTAACAAACGAAAAGCAAACGTTTATAAAAACGCAGGACAGTTATTGCTCGTCGGTTCGATCACGGGCGGGTTTGCGGGCGCGGTCGTTTGCTTATATACCCTTTTGGCGCAACGGGGGGAAAAGTTTTCCCAAAACGCCTATGCGTTCGTGCGGGAAAATCCCGTCTTTTTGCCTTTGTTATTTGCCGTGCTTGCGCTCGGTGCGTTTTTGCTTTCGGTGGCGATTTATCTCGTGCCTATGATAAAAGGTAGCGGAATTCCCCAAACGGAAGGAGCAACGCGCGGTCGCTTGCGCTTTAAATGGTATCGCGACGCGGTTGCTATGTTTGCTTCGAGCCTGCTTAGTATCTTTTTAGGCCTTTCGGCGGGAAGCGAAGGCCCTAGCCTGTTTATCGGCGCGGCTTCGGGCGAAGGGGTTGCTACCCTTTTAAAACGCAACGAAATGATCAGGCGGTATCAAGTGACGGGCGGGGCTTGCGCAGGCTTGGCGGTCGCCTTTAACGCCCCGTTGACGGGTATGGCGTTTGCCTTTGAAGAAGCGCACAAACGCTTTACCCCCGAAGTTTTTATTTGCGCCTTTTCTTCCGTCGTCTTTGCGCTCGTCGTAAGAAACGGGTTATACGCCTTGTTCGGCTTACAAGCAAGTAGTTTTTTCGAAAATTATCTCTTTCCGCAAGGCGCGGTTTCGGACGGAAAATTCTTTTTATTCTTAGTCCTTTCGGCGGTGATTTGCGGAGCACTCGGCGTACTTTTTTATAAATGGACCTTTTTGCTTGCAAGACTTTTTAGCAAAATCAAAGGGAAATCTTCTTTTAAAAGAATATTTTTCCGTATGCTGACGGCGGTTTTGCTCGGCGGAGTCTTTTCACTTCTTTCCGCGTATTTAATGGGCGGGGGACACGGGCTAATTGAAAGCTTGGGAACGAACGGCGGGGAAAACGCTTCTTTTCAGTCTGCGTTTGCGTTTCCGCTCGTCGGCGGGCTGTTGCTCGTGGGCGTGTTGAAATTTATCATTACGGGCGTAAATATGGGGGCGGGCGTGCCGTGCGGAGCGTTTATCCCTATGCTTGCGGTGGGCGCGTGTATCGGCTCGCTGTTAAATCAGGCTTGGCTGGGCTTAGGCATGAGCGCAGGGTATTGCGACTTTTTAGTAATGGTCTGCATGGCAACCTTTTTCACGGCAATCGTCAAAGCCCCGATTACGGGGATCGTGATGATTTGCGAGCTTACTTGGAGCTTTTCGGCGTTGCTTCCCGTCGTAATCGGCGTGGCAATCGGATATTTTATCGGCGACCTTTCGAGAACGGACAGTATCTACGAAGAACTTTTGGAAAAGTTCGAACGGGAGCAGGGTATTCGCGCAAGGGCGCAAAGAGAAGTGTTTACCCTTTCCTTGCACGACGGCTGTATTGCAGAAAAACGGGAAGTTCGCGACGTATTGTGGCCGGCAGGGGTAAGAGTCGTGGAAATCCGTCGTGGCGAAGAGCTGATTTTGCCCGACGGCGACAGCGTGCTTTTGAGCGGGGACGTTCTTACGCTCGTTTGCCGTACGGACGAGCCGGACAAGGTGAAAGCCGAGCTTTTGGAGATTGCGAGATAGCCGAGTAAACCCGCTGATATTCATAACCGACCGCCTTTCGGCATATACTAAAAAACGACGAAAGGACGGTGGTAAGGTGAGATTATACGACGAAATTTTCAAGCGAACGGACGGGGAGTTGTTGCCGACGGCGCGGTGCTTAATCGTGCCCAACGGCGGGGGGTATTTCGAAGGCGTGAAAGCAATGGGCGATTTTGCGCCCGAACGGGTAGAGCTTTATTTCAAAACCCAAGCGGTGCGCGTAGACGGCGAAGGGCTGACGGTGAAAAAATACTGCGACGGCGATTTAGAGCTTAGCGGAAAAATCACCGCAATTACCGTGCTCAAAAAGGGGGAATGAAATGCTTTGCGATAAGCTTTTAGTGGAAGGTATTCTCCCCGAACGCGCGATTTTACGCGTAAAAAGAGCGGGAATTGACGTGTATAACGCCAAAAAAATCCGAAAAAACGCCATAGTTTTTAGCGTAAAGAAAAAAGATACCGAAAAAGTTTTTGCAATTTATCCGAATGTGTGTTATAATAAAGAGAGCGAAAGCGAGTATCTTCTCACGCGCGCGGGCGCAGAGCGTACGACCAAGCTTTTGGATTTTTTCAAAAAACGGGCGGGGATTTTACTCGGCGCGCTTCTGTTTTTAGTTCTCACGCAATTTTTCAGCGCATACGTTTTGCAGGTGGAAATAACGGGTACGAATATCTACGAACGGGAAATTTTGCGTACGCTCGAAAAGCACGGCGTGAAAACGCTTGCCCGTTATAGCGCAAAGAACAACGATTTGATTTGTTCGGAAATTTTATCGCTCGACGGCGTAGGCTTTTGTTCGGTGAAAAAAAGCGGTTCTACCTTGAAAGTCGAAGTGCGCATGAACCCGTTTAGAAAACCTTTCGTGCAAAAAGGGGGGCTTTGCGCAAAGCGTTCGGGCGAGATACTTTCTCTTTCGGTGCTTCGGGGCACGCCCCTTAAAAAGGCGGGAGATAAAGTTTCGGCTGGCGAAATGATCGTGGGGGACTATCTTTTAACGGGCGCAGAGCAGACCGAGAAAACGCAGGTGGATACGATTGCCCGCTTAGAGCTTGCTTGCTCGTATGAAGAAACCTTTGCCGTAAAAACGGAAGAAGAAGCGTTTGCGCAGGCGTATTTAGCCCTTTCGCTTTCGGAGAACGGTCGGATTCGAGAAAAAAGTATTCAAAAAAACCAAGACGGATTTCACGTGAAGATAGACTATACGGAGATACAAACTATCAATTTTTAAAAAGCAAGGGGAGGCAATTTTTGGGAGCTACAAGAAGAACGGTCGATATAAAGTCGATGGACAAACTCGCAATGCTGTTAGGCGCGTACGACGAAAATTTAACCTTTCTTTCGTCGGAACTCGGTGTCGTTGCCTACGTAGACGGGTTAAAAATTCATTTGGACGGCGAAGACGGGGCGGTGTCGCTTGCCTATCGCGCCGTGAACGCGCTCGCAAAGCTTGCGGAAACGGGGGAAGAGATCGACAAAGCGCGCACGGCGTATTGCATTGAGCTTGTGAAAGAAGGGAAAGAAGAAGAGCTTTCTTCCGCGTTTGAAGGGGTAGTGGCGATTACCGCGCGGGGCAAGCAAATTAAATGCAAAACGCTCGGGCAAAAGGAATACGTTGAAGCGATTAAAAAGAACACGGTGGTCTTTGGCATAGGCCCTGCGGGGACGGGAAAAACCTACCTTGCCGTATGTATGGCGGTGGCGGCGTTTAAAAGCCGACAGGTGGAAAAAATCCTTTTGACCCGCCCTGCGGTGGAAGCGGGGGAAAAGCTCGGATTTTTACCGGGCGATTTGCAGGAAAAGGTAGACCCCTATCTTCGCCCGTTATACGACGCGCTCCAAGAACTTTTAGGCTTGGAAACCTACGCAAAACTAATGGAACGCGGCGTTATTGAAGTTGCCCCGCTTGCGTATATGCGTGGCAGAACCCTTTCGAACGCCTTTATTATTCTCGACGAAGCGCAAAACACCACGAAAGAACAAATGAAAATGTTCTTAACGCGTATGGGTGAAGGGAGTAAAATGGTGATTACGGGGGATATCACGCAAATGGATTTGCCCGACGGTAAGGCGAGCGGACTTATTCAGGCGGCGGAGATTTTAGACGGGGTAGAAGGTATTTCCGTTATGCGTTTATCGGCAAAAGACGTCGTCCGTCATCCGCTCGTAATGCGGATTATCCGCGCCTACGAACAGGACGCGGAGCAAGCGGAGAAAAAATCTTCCGCAAGGAAAAAGGAGTAAACGAAAGATGAAATTTGAAAGTATGAATTCGTCAGTCTGGACGAAAGGAAACACGTTAAAAAGCGTATTGCTGTTTATTTTGCATTTCTTTATTCTTATCATTATCACGGCAGTTTTGCTTTTACACGATCATTTTTCCGATTTGACGGCAATGATGAAAGCGCATGGCGCGAACTATTTATATATGTTCTTTTGCGTGTTGCTACTCACGTGGATAATGTATTTTTATTTCTTCTTTGAAGATAGAAAAGTACTTTTTAGCGCAAGAAATATCGCGCTCGTATTTACCATTTTAGATGCGTATATTATCCTTTCGTTCCTTTTGGGCGAATGGATACACATTTACGCGCGCCCCGTTGCGCTCGTCGCGCTGTTGACGTTCGTGCTTCTCGGAAGACGGGATGCGATTTTTATGAACATTATCTCGGCGCTCATGATGTTCGTTATCGACCATTTTTCAGGCAGAGAGTTCGCTTCGCATAACGAGATTTATTCGTCGCTTATCATTTCCTTCTCGGCGGGAATGATCGCGATTTTCTTCGGGGATAAAGCCAAAACCCGTTTCCAAATCGTAGGGATCGGCGCGTTTATCGTGTTGCCTATCGACTTGATTATCTTCCTTTTAGGGCTTTGCGAGCTAATTAACGCAGAAATTCAAACCACCCAACTTCCCGTGTTCGACGACGTGTTGATGCGTATGGGCTACGGCTTGTTCGGCGGGATTATGTCGGCGGTGATTTTCCTTGCGGTTTTGCCCGTGTTTGAAAGTATGTTTAATTGCCTAACGGCGTTCCGCTTGCGCGAGCTTACCAGCCCCGACGCGCGCGTTTTGAAAAAACTTAAAGAACAAGCGCCGGGAACGTTTAACCATTCTATGATGGTGGCTCAGCTTGCCGAAGCTTGCGCAACCGCGATCGGGGAAGACGTAGACTGCGCGCGTGCGGCGGCGTTTTATCACGACGTCGGGAAAATGCACAACCCCGAATATTTCACGGAAAATCAAGGGGATTATAATGTACACGACGAGCTTACCCCCGAGCTTTCGGCGGATATGATACGCTCGCACGCAAAGGAAGGGTATCAGCTCATTCGCGCGCATAGATTACCGCAATTTTTATCGGACGTAGCGGTGCAACATCACGGCACGTTGCCCATTCGGTATTTCTACGCAAAAGCTCTTAAAATGACGGATGGCGAATTGAATATCGAAGACTTTTCCTACGTAGGCCCTAAACCGCAAACGAAAATCGCCGCGATTATTATGATAGCCGACGCCTCCGAAGCCGTCGTTCGTTCGCTGAGTAAGCGTACGCCTGAAGCGACGGAAAAAGCGGTACGGGATATTATCGAAGAGAGAATGGAGCTTGATCAGTTCTCCGAATGTGATATCACGATGGCGGAGCTTACGAAAATTCGTCAAGCGCTCGTTGCGTCGCTGACGGGGGTGTATCATCACCGCGTGAAATACCCGCAACTCAAATATAAGCACGCAAACGGAAAAACGACGGGGGAAAACTTATGAGAGAGTGGATTATCTACGCTGACGAAGAAGAATTTTCCCGCGAACAAGCCCAAACGCTGGAAAAGGCAATGCAAGGTTTTGTGAAAACGGATATCCCCCTTGCCGTAGAGTTTGCGTTCGTGGACGGGGAAGAAATTCGTCGGTTAAACCGCGAACTCCGCCAAACGGATAAAATTACCGACGTGTTGAGCTTTCCTGCGCTCGACGGGATTAAAGGCAAGCCTTTTAAGGAAAAAGAGCACGCCTTTGAACTCGACGAAGAAGGAAACCTTTTAATCGGTTCGATTGCCGTTTGTAAAGACCGCGCGAAAGAGCAAGCGGAAGAATACGGACATTCTTTTCAGCGGGAGCTCAATTACTTGCTCGTACACGGCGTTATGCATTGTTTGGGCTACGACCACGTGACGGACGAAGAAAAAGCAGAAATGCGCGAGCAAGAAGAAAAAGTACTCAAAAAAGCGGGAATACCCCGAGAATAACGCGAAAAAGGAAAGAGCAATGAAGAGTGGATACGTTGCCGTAATCGGCAGAGCAAATGCAGGAAAAAGTACGCTAATTAACGTGTTGGTGGGAGAAAAGGTTTCTATCGTTTCCCCTAAACCCCAAACCACGCGGGATAGGATTTTAGGGGTGCTTACCGAGCAAGATTTTCAAATCGTGTTCGTGGATACGCCGGGTATTTATAAAGCCCGCAACGCCCTTACGGATATGATGATGAAAACGACGGAAACGAGCGCAAAATCGGTGGACTTTATTCTCTACGTGCTTGACGGGCACGAAGGAATTAAAGACGACGAACGGGAAATCGTGGAAAAATATCACGCGCTCGGAATCCCTATGGCGATTGCGTATACGAAAATCGACATTATGCAAAAGGAAAATATCCCGCTCGATATGGCGAAAATTTCCGACTGGGGCTTGGATATCGACGTATTCCCCGTGTCTGCCCGTAAGGGGAAAAATATTCGAGAGTTAAAGGCGTTTTTAGCGGACAAGCTTCCCGAAAGTGAAAAAGTGTTTGAAGAAGATATCGTTTCAGACAAAAGCGAACGGTTTATGGTTTCCGAAATAATGCGCGAAAAAATTCTTTTGAAATACGATAAAGAAATCCCGCACGGGATTGCTATCGTGATTAACACTTTCCGCTTGCAGGAAAACGGCGTATACGAAATCAACTTAGATATCGTATGCGAGCGGGCGAACCACAAAGCCATTTTAATCGGCAAACAGGGCAAGGCGATTAAGGAAGTTTCGTCGTTCGCACGGCAGGATATGGAAAAATTTTTGGGCGCGAAAGTGTTTTTAACGACCTACGTCAAGGTCAAAGAAGACTGGCGGGATAAGCAAAATTTGCTCGTAGAATACGGCTACGGCAAAGAAGAGATTTAAAAAAGGGGCTCGCATAAAATACTTTCTTTTCCGCAAACTGATAGCGGGGAGGGGAAAAGAATGCGGGACAAAAAAAATGAGAACGGCGCGGCGGAGCTGGCTTGGAAAATGTTTGAACAAACGGGCAGTTTAAGCTATTATATGCTCTACTACGACCTTATCAAAAAATAATCTCGAAGAGAAAAGCCCTTATTTTTACGAAAGTGAAACGGCATAAGGCGCGGGAGGAATAATGGAAATCAAAACGAACGCAATCGTTTTAAAAAGTATCGATTATAAAGATAACGATAAACTTTTGACCTTGTTTTCCCCCACGCTCGGCAAAATTACGGCGGGTATACGGGGCGTGAAAAAGCCCAAAGCTAAGCTTGCGTTTGCGGCGCAACCCTTTTGCTTTTCGGAGTACGTGCTTGCCGAAAAGGCGGGAAGATACACGGTTGTCGGCGCGTATATGCACGAGAGTTTTTATGCGCTCCGAACGGACGTAGAGCGTTTTTACGCGGCTTGCGCGGCGGCGGAAACGTGCGACCGTATTTTGGTGGAAAACGAAGAATGGGAAGGAACGTTCGTATCCTTTATCGAGTGTTTAAAAACGCTCAGTTTCACCGAAAGCGACCCAGCCGAAGCGCTCGTCAGCTTTTTCCTTTCCGCTTTGCATGAAAGCGGGTATCCCATTGATTTGGGATATTTGGAAGAGTGCGACGGGGAGATCGGGGAACGGCTGTATTTTGATTTTGCCGACGGGAAATTTTCTTCCCAAGAACGGTGCGTGCAAGGGGAGCGCGCAAGCGTTTGCACTTATCATATTTTAAGAAAATGCGCGGGGCTTGACTTTGACGAAACCGCTCTTTCGGGTGGCAGAAAACGCGCGCTCAGACTTTTGAAAGCGTATCTGACGCAAAAAACGGAAACGAATTTTGAAAATTTAGGAGAGTTTATCAGGCTTTACGAAGAAACGCCCTGAAAGTAAAGCGAAAAAAGAAAATTATGGAAAATAAAACGGAAAACAAAGTGATTACGCGCGCCGAGAAAAAGGACGCGACGAAAAATTTAATCAGGGAAGTGCTTGCGCAAAAAAGCTATAAGCACAACGAACTTATCGACGAAGTCGCTTCGAAATATATCGAACGCTTCGGCGGGGAAGATGCAGACAAAATCAACGACGTAAAAGGCAGAGTCGGCTCGGTGCTTGACGTGATGAAAAAGGAAAGCGACGTCGGCGTAGCGGACGGAGAGTATATGCTCAAAGCCAGAGCGCCTATTGCGCCCGTTGAAAAAGAAGAAAAGCAGGAAGTAAAAACCGCGAAAAAACCGCGCGCGAAAAAGACGAAAGCAGAACCCGTTCCGCCCGCGCCTCTACAACCGATAGCGCCCGTCGCGCCTATTTCGCCGGAAACGAAACCCGAACCTGCGGAAGAACAACCCGTAAAGCGTAAGCGTGCGAAAAAGGCGGAAGAAGTGAAAGCGGAGCAAAAGGAAGAAAAGCCTAAGAAAACCGCGAAACGCACGGCAAAGAAAACGGAAAGCAAGGATAAGGACAAAGAGAAAAAGGAAGAGCAAAAAGACGAACCTACGGTAATTCCCGAAAACGAACCCGTAATCGTGCCTACGCCTATTCCTGCGCCCGTATCCGAGCCGATCCCCACTCCTGCGCCTATTGCCGAGCCTGCGCCTGCGCCGACGGCGGAAGAGAAAAAACCGCTTGCCCCGCCTGCGCCCGTGTTTGATATGACGGCAATTTTCGGGGAAATCAAAACGCCTGCGAAAACGGAAACGAAACCCCAAGAAAAACCCGAAAAAACAGAAAAAGATGTAGGCAGGGTTGCGTTGAAAGAAAAACCCGCCCCTGCGCCCGCAGTAGTATCTTTGAAAAAAGAGCCTACCGTGTCTGCGAATAAACCCAAAGCAACGGAGCGCAAACAAAGCAATAAAACGGTCGTAAAGCCCGTAAAAGCGTTGTCGGCGGAAGATACCTTAAAAGAAGCCTTTTTGAAAAAAATCCGTTCACTCGGCGGGGAATATTTTGAATACTATTCGGTGTATTTATTAGAAAAATACTCTAAAATGAACGGCAGACGCCTGGAAGCTTTGCGTATTTCAGGGGGCGACCAAGACGGCGGAATTGACGGCGAAATCGAACTTACGGATAAGCTTGGATTTAGAGAAACCATCTACATACAGGCAAAGAACTGGAATCCCGATAAGGGAAAAGAACACCTGTGGGTGGTGGGCGAAACGTTGCTTCAACAATTTATCGGTGCGTGCGTATGCCGTCAAGCGAAAGAAGGCAAGCAAAACTGGCGTGGGATTTTTATCACCACTTCCCGCTTTACGCCCGACGGCAAGCGGTTATTAAACGAAATGTCCGACCGCTTAGTGGGCTACGACGAAAACGATTTATTCGAAGCGGCAAAGGAATGTTCGTTCGGGTTAGTACAACGCAACGGCGTTTGGGTACTCGACGAAAAACTCCTTTCAGGCGAAAAAGCATTTTTTAATATGATTTAATAGATAACCGCTCTACGGCTTTTGCATGCAGGGCGGTTTTTTTGTAAGATTTTGTAAAAAAATTCTTAACTATGGTTTATTTTTTGTTGACAATCGAATAAAATAATGATATAATACAACCGATAATGCAATCAACGCATTTCTTTTTTCTTTATAAAAATTAACCTAAGTTAAGAAATAAGGCGTAGTGAGAAAAGGAGAGAAATATGGTGGAAAAAAAGAGTATGAAACCGTTATCGGAGTTTGAGATAGGCGAAAACGGTGTGATTGTCAAGGTAGCGGGCGAAGGCGCAATTCGCCGTCGGCTGTTCGATATGGGCTTAACACCCGGTACGGGGGTGTATTTACGGAAGAAAGCTCCGTTTGGCGACCCGTTTGAAATTACGATTCGTGGCTACGAGCTGACTTTGCGGAAAGCGGAAGCGGCATATGTGGAAATGGCGGTGGAAAGATGAAACGGTATGCGTTAGCGGGCAATCCGAATTGCGGAAAAACAACGCTTTTTAATTGCCTGACGGGTTCTACGGCGCACGTTGGCAACTGGCCAGGCGTGACGGTGGATAAACGGGAAGGCACGTATAAAAAAGGGGAAGACCCCATTTCTATCGTGGATTTGCCTGGTATTTATTCGCTCTCGCCGTATACGCCCGAAGAAGTCATTTCCAGAAACTACATACTCGACGAAAAACCCGATTGCGTGATTGATATCGTAGACGTCACGAATTTGGAAAGAAACTTATATTTAACCACGCAGATTATGGAAATCGACGTACCCGTCGTCATTGCGCTGAATATGATGGACCTTATGCAAAAGCAGGGGGATACTATCGACGAGAAAGAGCTCGAAAAGCGTTTGGGCGTACCCGTCGTGCGCATTTCCGCGCTCAAAGGGGAAGGGCTTGACGAACTGATGCGCCGAGCGCAAGAAGTGAGCGGGCAAGGCAGAAAGGGCAAGACGGTGTTAGACGAGTGTACTTTAACCCACCTTATCGGGGACGTGCGGATTGCTTTGTCGGGGGCAGGGGTAGAAAATCCCTTGTTTCACGCGGTGAAATTAGTGGAATGTGACGAGATAGAAGTTCAAATGCACCCGACCGCTTTTAAAATGGTGGAAGAGTTTAAAGGGGTGTTTAAAGACGAATTGTTCGGCGCGGACTTTGAAGCGCTCGTAGCCGACGCAAGATATAAATATATCACGAAACATTATTCCCCTTTACTCGTGAAAAAGAATAAAGGATTAAAACATTCCAAATCGGATAAAGCGGATAAAATTTTAACGCATAAATGGGCAGGAATTCCCATTTTTCTCGTGATTTTGTTCGGGATTTTCCACCTGACCTTCTCGGAAGACCTTTTATGGCTCGGTAGTATTTTTGGATTTTCGACCTTAGAAGAGCTTGGTTTTTCGGAAAATTTCGGCACTTCGCTATTAGCTTGCGTATACGACGGCGTAATCTTTTCGCCGGGTATGATTTTATTTAATCTAATGGATTTACTCACGTCCACCGTCTTTGGTTGGATTGTGGCGGGCGTGGAAGCTCTCGGCGCGGCAGATTGGGCTATCGGACTTATTCAAGACGGTATACTCGGCGGTCTTGGCGGGGTACTCAGTTTCGTTCCGCAAATCGTTATGCTACTGTTATTGCTTTCCATTTTGGAAGATTCGGGCTACATGGCGCGCGTAGCGTTTATACTTGACAGAATTTTTCGTCGTTTCGGGGTTTCAGGCAGGGCGTTTATTCCTATGATTATGGGCTTTGGCTGTTCTATTCCCGCAATGGTCAACACCCGTACGCTCGCAGACGAACGGGAGCGTACGCTGACGATTCGCACCATACCTTTCTTTTCTTGCGGGGCGAAATTGCCTATTTTAGTGGGGGTTGCGGGTGCGGTTGCGCATATCACGGGGCTTGGCGACGGTAGTTTGATTAGCTTTTCTATGTACGTAGTGGGCATGTTGCTTGCGGTCGTGAGCATTTTACTCATGCGCTCGACCACCCAACGGGGGGAAGTTGCGCCGTTTATTATGGAGCTTCCGCCTTATCATACGCCGAGCGGTAAAGGCTTGATGATTCACTTATGGGATAAAACGAAACACTATATCGAAAAGGTGTTTACGATTATTTTAGCGTCTACCGTACTCGTTTGGTTTTTGTCTAATTTCGGTTGGAACTGGCAGATGGTCGAGATTGAAAATTCCATTTTGGCATCCGTCGGACAGTTGTTGCAACCCGTATTTACTCCGCTTGGGTTTGGCAGTCAGTTAAATTCTTTCGGCTGGGTGTTCGTCGTGGCGGCGGCAACGGGCTTGATTGCCAAAGAAGAAGTAATCGCCACGTTCGGTACGCTTGCGGCGGTGTTTGCGGGCGTGCTTGCGCCCGAGCTTTCCGTAGAAGGCGCGACGGAAGTAATGAAAATGGTCGTTGGCACGGGTATCACTTGGCAGGGCTTAGTTTCCTTTATTATTTTCAATATGACGACGATACCCTGTTTTGCGGCGGTTGCAGCGGCGAAAGGGGAAATACAAAAAGGAAAATTCCGTTGGACGGTTGCCTTTTGGGTGGTCGCGTCGTATACGACGTCTGCGCTTGCCTACACCGTACTTTCTTGGTGGTGGACGGCGTTTATCTGGGTGGCGGTCGCGATAGCCGTCGGGTTTGCTATTCGGCTTTGGAATAAAAAAATATCGAAAAAAGCCTAACGGGCTTTCAAAGGAGCGGAAATGATTATCAGTATTTTAATCGGCGTAGGCGCGGTGGCAATCGTCGTCGGCGTTGCGGTGAATAGTTATTTAAAGCGTAAACGCGGGGAAACGGGCTGTTCTTGCGGGGATTGCGCCGGGTGTTGCGGTTGCGACAGAAAAAAAGACGAAGCTTCGCAAGGAGAAGAAGATGCGTAAAATTATGTTCGTGTGTCACGGCAATATCTGCCGTTCCCCGATGGCGGAATTAGTGATGAAAGATTTGGCGGAAAAAGCAGGCAGGGCAAAGGAGTTTCAAATTGCTTCTTGCGCCGTTTCCGATGAAGAAATTTGGGGCGGGATAGGCAATCCCGTGTATCCGCCCGTCAAAGCGTTGCTTGCAGAAAAAGGTATTTCATGCGCAGGCAAGCGCGCAAGGCTTTTAACGGCAAAGGACGGGGAATATTACGAACTCTTTTTATGTATGGACGGGAGCAACGTCCGTCGCGCGAAAAGTATTTTAGGCGAACGCAACGGCAAGAAATGCAAAAAATTGCTTTCGCTTTTAGGCGAAGACGGTGACGTTGCCGACCCTTGGTATACGCGGAATTTTGAAGAAGCGTATCGGGATATTTTGCGCGGTTGCGAGAAATTATTAGAAACTTTATAAACCAAAATCCCTTTGGGCAAGTCGCTCAAAGGGATATTTACTTATTCTTCGAAAATATATGCCCAAGTTGCGCTATCTTGCAATCTCTGATTGCATAATCGCCTGTTTGGCGAAATAGATTGTCGCAGTCGCTTACGCTCCTTCACAATGACGAAACGAAGTTTTCCACGCCTGTCATTGCGAACGTTTTCCACCCCCTGTCATTGCGAACGAAGTGTGGCAATCTATTCTATATGAAAACCCCGCAAGCTCTTTCATAGTGGTTTGTAAAGTCGTGCATATAATATATAAAGTAGGTATACGAATTTTCTTATACTTAGCCTTTATAATATTTTGTATCGTTCTTTCCGATAACCCTGATTTTTCGGAAAATATTTTTACGCTCCAACCCTTTTCTTCTAATAATCTTTTTAGATTATTCCCTATCAATTCATAATCCGTCATTTGTCTTTACTCCTTTTGTATTTATATTATACTCTCAATTTTTGAGAATGTCAAGTAAAAATCTCAAAAATTGATATAATTAAGAATAAGGAGAATTATTATGAATTTTGCTGAGAATTTAAAAATTTTGCGAAACGCAAAACAAATTAGTCAAACAAAACTCGCTACCGAGTTGAATATTTCGACAAAAACGAATTCTCATTGGGAAACAGGATATTCTGAGCCGTCTATTTCTCAACTCATTCAATTATCTAATTTCTTTGAAATTACGGTTGATGAATTAGTAGGAAAAATCGACTAATCTCTTTCGTTCATAATAAGAAAACCCCCTGAAAGGCTCGCCTTTCAGGGGATAGTTTTTTATTTTCAGCGATTAAAACGCTTTTCCGGCAGAGCCGAGTACGTTTACAATCTTGTGTTTAACCATTTCTTTCATTAACGCGCGCGCGTCCGTCAAGTATTGACGGGGGTCGAAATGTCCGGGTTGTTCCGCAAAATGCTTGCGGATTGCCGCCGTGAACGCTACGCGAAGGTCGGAGTCGATATTGATTTTGCATACCGCCATTTGCGCCGCTTTTCTAAGCTCGGATTCGGGAATACCGATTGCGTCGGGCATGTGTCCGCCGAATTGGTTTACGATTGCAACCTTGTCTTGGGGGACGGAAGAAGCGCCGTGCAAAACAATAGGGAAGCCGGGAAGTCTTCTGCCGATTTCTTCTAAGATATCCAAACGGAGTTTAGGGTCTTGACCGGGCTTGAATTTATATGCGCCGTGACTCGTTCCGATTGCGATAGCAAGCGAGTCGATACCCGTTCTTTGCGTAAATTCTTCTACTTCGTCGGGGGACGTAAATTGCGCGTCAGCCGCGTCGACGTTTACGTCGTCTTCAATTCCTGCGAGCTTTCCAAGCTCCGCTTCTACAACAACGCCGTGATCGTGCGCATATTCCACGACTTTTTTCGTGATAGCGATATTTTCTTCCCAAGCATGAGAAGAAGCGTCGATCATAACGGACGTGAACCCGCCGTCGATAGAAGCCTTACAAATTTCAAAGTCCGCGCCGTGATCAAGGTGCATAGCGATAGGAATATCGTTGGTTTCAACGGCAGCTTGTACAAGATGTTTCAAATATACGGGGTTAGCGTATTTTCTTGCGCCAGCGGAAACTTGCAGGATAACGGGGGATTTTTCTTCGTTCGCCGCTTCAACGATAGCTTGGATCATTTCCATATTGTTCACGTTAAAAGCGCCGATTGCGTACTTACCCGCGTAAGCTTTTTTAAACATTTCGGTAGTTGTCACTAAGGGCATAATTTATTCCTCCAAAGGTTAAAATTTTTGTTTACGGGAATATTATAGACTATTTTTCTTAAAAAAGCAAATGAAAAACGGGTAAGGCGCAAAAATTTTTTCTTGGCAGGAAAAGGGATTTTGACAAAAGTGTCCTTATATATTATATATAGTAAAGGTAAAAATGAAAATAGCAACCGAGATTTTGCTTAGTAGAATAGCGCGAAAAACCCGTAAAAACCCGTAAAATAAAAAAAATTTAAAAATTTTAAAAAAAATTGAAAAACTTGGCTCAAAACAGCTTGACTAAAATTTCGTTTCATAATACAATTAGAAGGCAAGTTGCGGTGAGCCTTTGAATTTCCCGTTTTTCCCCGTTAGTTGAACGGTTTTCACAGCGCAAACCTATCTTTGCAAAAACAAAAACAGTAATACACGAAAAGAAGGAGAACATAGTATGAAAACCTATATGGCTCACGCCGAAACGGTTGAAAGAAAGTGGTACGTGGTTGACGCGGCGGGATTAACGCTTGGTCGCCTTGCTACCCGCGTTGCAGCCGTTCTTCGCGGTAAGAACAAGCCTATCTTTACTCCCAACGTTGATACGGGCGATTTCGTAATCGTTATCAACACCGATAAGGTCGTTTTGACGGGCAAGAAGTTGGAAGATAAATTTTATAGATACCACACCGGTTATATCGGCGGTTTGAAAGAAATCCCCTACAAGAAATTAATGGCGGAAAAGAGCGACCTTGCGGTATACGAAGCGGTAAAAGGTATGTTGCCTAAGAACAGTCTTGGCAGAGCAATGATCAAGAAGCTCCGCGTTTACAAAGGCGCAGAACACAACCACGCGGCTCAAAAACCCGAAGTGTTGAAAGTTGATTAAGGAGAGAGTTGAGTTATGGCAAAAGCAAATTTGAAAAAGAAGCTTCAATTCTGGGGCACGGGCAGAAGAAAGAAAGCTATCGCCCGCGTTCGTTTAATTCCCGGTGGCAACGGCACGATCGTTATTAACGACCGCGCGTTTGAAGACTATTTCCCTCAAGGTACGTTGCAATATATCGTAAAGCAACCCCTTGTAGCAGTAGAAGTAGAAGGCAAATACGATATTTTCGTAAACGTAGTCGGCGGTGGCTACACGGGTCAAGCAGGCGCAATCCGTCTTGGCGTAGCTCGCGCGTTATTAGAAGCAGAAGAAGGTTGCCGTCCCGTGCTTAAAAAGGCTGGTTTCCTTACGAGAGACCCTCGTGCAAAGGAAAGAAAGAAATACGGCTTGAAGAAAGCGCGTCGCGCACCTCAGTTCTCGAAGAGATAAGAATTCGAAAACACCCACTTGGTTGGGTGTTTTTCTTTTGGTCAGGAAGTCCAGAAACTCCCGTTGTAAGGGTCAAGGGGCATTGCCCCTTGTGGGGCGCAGGGGCAACGCCCCGCATTATCGGACTTAATTAAGCAACCGATAGGTTGCGCTATCTTGCAATCTTTGATTGCACAATCGCCCGTTGGGCGAAAGAGATTGCCACAGTCGTTTCACTCCTTCGCAATGACGGGATAACGGTCATTGCGCTCAGCTTGCTATTTTGCCAACGGCAAAGCCTTTTCCGCGCCGTCATTGCGA
>JAEIGA010003787.1_pt1 | contig 23557 bp, 35 predicted proteins | sample 9270691 | NCBI WGS metagenome assembly JAEIGA01 (sample SAMN17057246, study PRJNA624740) | gut metagenome | biome: biome; isolation source: fecal sample | host: Bos grunniens | place: China: Xizang | collected 2019 | reverse complement strand
TTTGTAATTTGTCGTGCATCTGGCACAGAGCCTTTAGTACGAATATTTGCAGAAGCCCCAACCAAAGAAAAAGCCTTGGAATATATAGACACCTTTAAAAGTTTTTTAAATTTATAATTTTAGAGAAAGGAAGATGAGGGGAAGTGAAAAGAAGTGAGATTAAAAGATTGCTTGTTTCGGCTCGCAACTCACAGATAAAAGCAAACGCAAAAATGGCGGTTGTTCTTCATAATCTTGAAAACGATATAGGAATTGACCTTGAAAATATCCCGAATAATTCTGCCGAAAATGCCAACAATCTTGCGGAAGCAATAATTTGTCATATTCTTTATGGCGAGTGTGATTTAAATGATTTGCTTGACGATATTGAAAAAGCACTTGCAGACCACCCAACCGAGAAAGGTGGTGATTGATAATGGGAATTTCATCATATAGAGTAACGCAGTATGACATTGAGTGTGATTGTTGCGGTTGCGGCGAATGTTGTCCCGATAGCAAAGCAGAGGGCGTGCACAGTAAACAACAGGCTATTAAATGGGCGGAAATGCACCGAATAAAAGATGGAAGAATTTTGTGTGAAAAATGTTATCAAGAGTATAAGAAAGGCGGTGAGGGTTGATGGCATATGTTGAGGTAGATACTTTACTGAACGCCCTATCAGACGATTTACCATACAAAGCAAGCGTAAAAAGAGTGCTTATGCAAGCTCCTGAGGCTGATGTTGTGGAAGTGAAACATGGATATTGGATACACGAACCGCCATATTATGATCTAAATGGTAAGTATCGAAAAGGAAGCGAATGTTCAAGTTGCCACACCTATTTCGTAAGTAACGGAAATGAGCCATATTCTGACCATCCTTATTGTTGTGAATGTGGCGCAAAAATGGATGGAGAGCTTAATTGTAAATAAAATGTAAACGATTGCAAAATCCTCTTGACAATGGAAAAAATTGTGATATAATGACCACAGTTCCAAGTGATTGGACGGCGTGGTAGCCCAGAGGCAGGAGGCAAATGGCTTAGAACCATTACAGGGTGGGTTCGAGTCCCACTCACGCTACCAATAAAAAATAAAACAATAAAAAACAAAAGACAAAGGAGAAGAACAATGGAATTTAGTAGATTCGAAGAAAGATTCCAAGAAAATTTCGCAAAACTCACCAAAAGCGCCACACATCTTTATGAGGTAGAAGTAGATAAAGATGAAATGTGGAACTTGTACCTTGACAGTTTCCCTGCTGGTACAAACGAGATTTACAGACAGAGAAGAGAGTATGATTGTAGTTGTTGCAGACACTTCATTAAGTCGCTCGGAAATGTAGTTGTGATCGAAAACAACGAAGTTAAAACCATCTGGGACTTCGACACTCAGAGCACAACCTTTCAGCCTGTTGTAGATGCACTCAATGCGTACATCAAAGCTCGTGCTGTAACAAACGTGTATATTGGCAAGGAAGCCAAAGTGGGCACTAAAGAAAATTACGAAAAGCTTGATGATGGAACAATTCACAAGTACGACCACTTTTATCTTGAACTTCCCAGAAAATTCGTTGATAGTAGTTGTCGTTCTGTAGGTGACCTTCAGGGTGATTACAGAGATACACGAAATGTATTTAAACGTTCTCTTGACGAGTTTACTGTAGACAGCCTTGAAACTGTACTCGAACTCATTAGCTCAAATTCTCTTTATAGAGGAGAAGAGTGGAAAGCCGCACTTACCCAGTTCTTGCAATACAAAATGGCATATGATGCTCTTACTGACGAAGAAAAGAACAATTACACATGGGAAATGTCCACTAAAGTAGGTAGTGTCATTGGCAGAATCCGTAATCATAGTATCGGAACACTTCTTATCAATATTAGCGAAGATATGGATTTGGATCTTGCAGTTCGCAAGTATGAACAGATTGTGGCCCCTTCGAATTATAAGCGTCCAAAGGCAATCTTTACCAAAAAGATGCTCGAAGATGCAAAGAAAACTATTGAAGAACTTGGTTATATGGATTCTCTTGCGAGAAGATACGCTACTCTTGATGATATCACCGTAAACAACATTCTCTTCTCTAATAAGGATGCTGCAAAGCGTATTAGTGGAGCAAATGTATTTGATGAAATGATGGGCGAGGCAACATCTTCACCCAAGAAGTTCTCCAAAGTTGAGGAAGTTTCCGTGGAAAAATTCATTTCTGATATCCTTCCTACTGCAAGTGGTCTTGAGGCATATCTTGAAAACAGACACACAAGCAATATGGTTTCGCTTATTGCACCTAAGAATAAAGATGCTAAGACAATGTTTAAGTGGGACAATGGCTTTAGTTGGGCATATTCAGGCAACTTGACCGACTCTATGAAAGAAAGAGTTAAATCTGCTGGTGGTAAGGTTGATGGCGACTTAAGATTTAGCATTCAATGGAACGAAGACGGCAAGGACAATTGTGATCTTGACGCACATTGCAGAGAAGCTGATGGTTTTGGAATTTACTATGGTTCTGCTAAGAAGCCTCGTTTTTCCCCTACACAAGGTCAGCTTGACGTGGATATTATAAGTCCAAATGGCAACATTGCCGTGGAAAATATTACTTGGGCAAACAGAAGAACAATGAAACCTGGCGTGTATAGATTCTTTGTAAATCAGTACTCAGGTAGTGTAAGAAATGGTTTTAGGGCAGAAATTGAGTTTGATGGACAGATTTATGCTTTTGATTACAACAAGTCAATGAGAAGTGGCGAGAATGTTCAGGTTGCTGAAGTAACTCTCAATGCCAATGGTAACTTCACCATCAAAGAACTGCTTCCCTCCAATGTTTCTTCCAAGGATGTTTGGAATGTTAAAACTAACCAGTTTATTCCTGTGTCGGTCGTTATGTATTCACCCAACTATTGGGATGAGCAGCAGGGCATTGGCAACAAGCACTACTTCTTTATGTTAAAGGATTGTATTAACCCCGAAAGACCCAACGCTTTCTATAACGAATTTCTTAAACAAGAACTCGTTCAGCACAAGAGAGTGTTTGAGGCACTCGGTGGTAAGATGGCAGTTGAAGATGTCGATGACCAGCTTTCTGGCATTGGTTTTAGCTCAACACTTCACAACGACCTTGTTGTTAAGGTTAAGGGTGCTACTGAAAGAATATTGAAAATTAAATTTTAATCAAAGGAGAAAACAATTATGGAAAAAATGTTTGAATTCGCACTTAAGAACAAAGTAAGATTCCCCTACAGAGGGCTGATTAGCGTTGAAGATTTGTTCGACTTGAATGTAAGAGAGTTGGACAGCATCTTTAAAACTCTCAATGCTCAGGTTAAAAAAGCTCAGGAAGAAAGCCTTCTTGCAACTAAATCCAAAGAAGATGAAGTTCTTTCTTGTCAGATTGAGATTGTGAAGCATATCGTAAGCACCAAACTCGATGAAGCTGAAGCCGCAAAACAGAGCAGGGAGATCAAAGAGAAGAAGCAGAAGATTATGGAGATTATGGCTGCAAAGAAAGACGAAGCACTTCATAATATGTCTGTGGATGATTTGCAGAAGATGTTGGATAGCCTCGGTTGATTATCATAAACCCTTGTGTGAAAAAACATTGCAATTGCACACAGAGATTATGTTTCCTATGGTGATAGGTTTTATAGATCTCTTTTGATGAATAAAAACAGAGGATTTAAAAAAATGACACAAAAATATATGCTTAACATTGCCAAAAAATATAATATCAACAATGTAGATGAAGCTATTGAAGCTTGTGAATTCGTTGAAGAGCTGCTAAAAGAGATGATTGTTGAAATGAAAAACGGAACTGCTAAAAATTATGTGTCGGCCAACATAATTAAAAGTTATGAGGATGCAAATTGGGCAGTTGGTGATTTGGCAGAAGAAATTGAGATGATGGATAAAGTTTAAAAAGGAGAAGAAACTTATGAGAACAGAACTCGCAATTAAAAATCGCATAGCATTACTCAGCTCTCGCTCGGCGGACAATTCTAAAATTATAGCCAAGCTTACGAGACAGTTAAACAAACTCGACAAGACCAATACCCGAAAGGCAGAGGGATGAAGGAAAAATGACAACTAAAAAATTCATCATTAAAAATGCAATCAAGATTATTGTATTTGCCGTCGTGTCCACTGTTGTTATGACCTTGCTCCAATCCCCAGTGATTACAAACGAAATTGCCTTGGGGCAAATGGAGAATAGCAACGAGGCGTTTATGTTAATGGAAACCTACAATAAAATAAAGCCCCTTGTCGAGATTGGATACGGGTTTGTTGTGGTAATATTTGTAGGTTCAATATTTTATAATGTGTATAAATTTATAAAACTTAAACAAAAAGGAGAAAATTAATTATGAAAATGAAAAGAATTGTAAAAGTTAGCATTCTTATGCTTATGTTGGTTATGGCATGTAGTTGTTTTGTGGGCTGTCGTAAGCCTTATGACACACCCGAATTCGTTACCATCGAACCTTCTCAGACAGCTTTTCTTGTTCCGCTCGTAGGCGACAGTAGTAATCAGGCAAGTTTTGAGTCAGAAGAAATGCTCCTTCAGGCTAAAATAGCCACTAAAGAAATCCAAATTCCTCACCGATGGGTTCAGACAGGACGTAGAAGCTGGAGTGGTGAATGGAGACCTTCGGCAACATTGGTTGTGGTCGAAAGAAAACCTGTCTCACGTTCTTGGGAATCTGGTGATTCTGCTGCAACAAGTGCAAATAAAGCCATATTTGGCGAAACCTCAGATGCCATTGGTATCTATGTAGGTATGAACTGTACCGCATTAATCGAAGAAAAAGATGCCGCAAAGTTTTTGTATAGATATAATAATACTCCATTGGAAACAATTATTGATACTGATATTAAAAAGAAAGTTGAAGACCAGTTCAACCTCGAAACAAGTAAATATAAATCAACAGAACTTCACATTCATAAAAGTGAAATTGTTGATGCGGTAAAGAAAAACACCGTTGAGTACTTTAAGGACTACGGCATTACAATTACAGTCCTTGGCATTAAAGAAGGTTTCTCTTTTGAAAACCCAGAAATTCAGAAAGCACTTGATGCAAAATTTGAATCAGAGCAAGATCTTGTAATTCAGCAGAATAAAAACGAAGCCGCACTCGCTAAGGCTCAGGCGGAAGCAGATGCCGCAATTATCGCCGCAAAAGCTGAAGCAGAAGCAAAGAGAATTGCAGCCGAAGCAGAGGCAGAAGCAAATAAAAAAATCACTGAATCTTTAAACAAAGATATTTTAACAAAGCTTTACTATGAGAAATGGAATGGCAAACTTCCTACCGTAATTGGTGAGGGACAGTACATATTGCCATCAGACGTTATTAAGGAATAATCACTAACCATAAGGAGCAATAAGAGATGAGGGTTCGAAACACAGAAAAGGTATTTATAATTATGACCGTAATGGCACTGTTGGCAGTCGGGATTATCCATTCCACTCCGATGATGATTCCAACTCCCTCGTTGTCAAGCCTGTCTGTATCGAAGCCCACGCCACCCCAACACGACGAGCCTATGGATAATCGCATATTGCCATATGAACCCGCTCTTATTGTTCAGTTACCCGCCAAAAAGGAGAATAAAATAGAAGAAGATTGTCCACATTGTTGCGAGATTCCAGTGATTGGAATTGATGGCAAGATGACAGATGTTATTAAAGTACACTTGTACAATACACATAAAACAACTTTCAACAAGCAGGATGCGTCCTTATATTTTTCTGATGTATATAGGTTGTTAAAAATATATTATGTTGACGGAGTTTGGTGTAGTGCCGTGTTAGCTCAGGCGTACACAGAGGGTGGTGCGGGCAAGACGGGTGTTTATGCTAATACTAATAATTTGTTTGGTATGAGGGCGAGTTCTACTTGGGACGGGTATGTTTATGCCCGTTCCACACAGACAGTATATAAAAGCTATGAAGTTGCCAAAAAGTTTGGAGCTAAGGATCTGTTTAGAGCATACGGTTCGATTAATGAGTCGATACGTGATTATTTAAAACTGGTGCAACGAGATAATTACAAGAGTGCCCTTTCAGCTAAAAGCCCTCGTGGTTATTTGAAAGTATTGTTAAAAAATGGATACGGAACTCCATCTATGCTTGGAGTGTGGTCTGAAGTTATTGAGATATTCGATTTGACCACTTATGATAAGGAGAAATGATATGAATAAAATAGTGTTTTATGTACTGTCATTTACTTGGGGTTTGCCAATGACTCTGGTTGGGTGCTTAGTGGCAATGGTTTTGTTAGTTTTGGGACACAAGCCCAAGAGGTGGGGCTACTGCTACTACTTCGAGATTGGTGAGGGTTGGGGCGGATTGGAGCTTGGAGTGTTCTTCCTTTGCAATAAAAACCCAACAGAGCATATTAAAAACCACGAGACAGGACACAGCCTTCAAAACTGCGTGTTGGGGCCATTAATGCCTTTTGTTGTTTGCGTTCCATCGGCGATCAGATATTGGTATAGAACAATACGTCAAAAAATAGGTGACCCCTGCAAGACAAAGTATGATGATTTTTGGATAGAGGGAAATGCTACGAAAATTGGCACGGAATTTATGAAGAGATACAATACAAAATGATTTGACATAAACCACATCCTATGATATTATTAAATTGTGCTAAATAGCCGACGATTTACACAACAAAATGATTAAAGGATGTGGTTTTTATTGGAAATTAAAGATGTAAAATATGATTGGGCAGGGGCATTGGCTAAAAGAAACACAATCGATATGATAGTGTTGCATCACGCAGAGGCATCATCTTGTACTGCTGAAGATATAAATTGGTGGCATATCCGTAGAGGATATAGTGGAATAGGTTACCATTATTTTATTAACAAGAAAGGCGAAATCTATAAAGGTAGACCTGATAATGTTATTGGCGCTCATGCTAAAGGATATAACTCAACTAGCATTGGCATATGTTTTGAAGGTAGATACAACAAAGAAATAGCACCTGATGCTCAGATAAAAGCCGGAAAAGAATTGGTGGAATATCTTAAAGAAAAATACAACATAACAAAAGTAAAAAGGCATAAAGACTTAATGGGTACTGACTGCCCTGGCTCTCTGTTCCCATTTGAAAAAATCGTAGGACAAGAAAAAGAAAATTTAGTGTTATCTTTTCAGAGAGCTGCGACAGCCGATGGTTTTAAGTTTTCCAAGTATGGATGTGACGGACAGTACGGATCCGAAACACAATCCGTTATGCAAAAGTGTGTGGTTAAAAGAAGGCTGTTTTATAAATACAAAAATGCAACCAAGTTAGTTCAAAGACTACTGGGAATTGAGCAAGATGGCTTATGTGGTAAGGATACTGAGGCAGCCATTAAAAAATTTCAGAAAGAAAAAGGACTAACCGTAGATGGTTGTTGTGGACCACAAACTTGGTTTAAGTTATTAAATATTAAATAAATATAAGGTGTGGCGCTTGTCACACCTTGTTTGTTAATAAATTGTAAATGATTACATATGGGTATTGACAATGGCGTTTTTTATGCTATAATGAATGCACAACAAAATGATTGGAGGGAATAAAATGTTTGTATGCAAGGAATGCGGAAAGTTATTCGAAGAACCTGTGTATTGGGAAGAAAGGCACAATTTAGATGGGCCACCCTACGAGGAAATGTGTGGATGTCCTTACTGTTATGGGGCATTTGAAGATGCAGAGAAGTGCGACTGTTGTGAGGAGTACATTGAGGGTGAGTACATAATGACAGAAGACGACAGAAAGTATTGCAAATATTGTTATCGAATTGTGAGGTGAGAGAGAATGAATGAAAACAAATGTGCAATTTGTGGAGAAGCAATCCCAAAAGACTGGACGCTTTGCACTCCGTGCCAAAGAAGAGAGATTAAGATAGGTATGATTATGCAGAGCTATGGGACTGAGCAAGATGAAAACAAAGAAAATAAAAAAAATACAAAACACTAAAGGAGAAAAACAAATGACTATTACTATTGAAAAAAGAGATTTATTTACAGTGCCTCAGGGCTACTACCTCGCACATTGCATCAGTGCAGATTTTGCACTTGGCGCTGGTATTGCAAAGAAGTTTGATGAAGTTTACAATATGAGATTTAAGCTTTTTAGAGAGTATGATATGTACGAGTATGAGGGCGGCGATGCACTTCTGATTGATAATGCATTCAATCTTGTAACCAAACCTAAGTATTATCATAGGCCGAGATATAATGCTGTTAGAGAAGCACTTGAGACTATGAAGGACATTATGGAGATAAACGCAACTACCAAGTTAGCGATGCCCCGTATAGCGTCAGGGCTTGACCGTCTCAACTGGGACGATGTGCTTGAAATTATCTGTGAGGTTTTTGAAGACACAGATGTTGAGATTTTGATTTGCGAACTTTAAGAGGGGTAAACTATGGCAGAGATTAGACCGACTTATCTAATTATGGTCACAACGGCCAATAACAACAAGTACTATAACTGTTTCCCAGAAGGCGACCAGTTCCGTGTTGAGTATGGTAGAGTAGATGCAACTAAAACGACAGCGCATTACCCTATGTCTAAATGGAATTCACAGATTAATAGTAAGCTAAAGAAGGGCTATCAAGATATTACAGATTTAAAAAAGGATTTGGTAGAGGAAGTTTCCTCTGCCAATCCCGAAAGTCCTTATAAAGAGATTGAGAATGCTGCGGTAAAAGCTATCGTTGAGAAGTTGCAGAGTCTTGCTCGTGAGACTATCAACAAGAACTATATGGTTAAGGCGTCTGCGGTTACCCAGGATATGGTTGATGCAGCACAGAAAATCATTGATGAGCTTGCTAATAATAGCACAACCGTTGATGATTTTAATGTCAGTCTGCTTAAATTATTTACGGTTATTCCTAGAAAAATGAGTGATGTAAGATACTATTTAGCAGATAAGACAGATGATTTTTCAAAGATTATTACTAAGGAACAGGATCTTCTCGATGTTATGAGAGGTCAGATTTATGTGAAGCCAGAGGTTGAACCTGCTATGACGGTTGAAAAGAAACAACAGACTATTCTTGAAGAACTCGGTCTTGTAATGGAAGAAACTACAAGAGATGATGTTGCCCTTATTAAAACCTTGATGAATGAGTCTGCAAACAAGTTTAGAAAGGCATGGAGAGTTACCAACCTGAAGACTCAGGAACGTTTCGATAAGTTTGTTAAAGAGAATAACATTAGGGATACCAGACTCCTGTTTCACGGCAGTCGTAGCGAGAACTTCTGGTCTATTATAAAGACTGGCTTGGTACTTAGACCTACCAATGCCGTCATCACAGGAAAGATGTTTGGATACGGATGTTATTATGCACCCAAGTGTGCCAAGAGCATTGGTTACACCTCGTTGTCTGGCTCTTGTTGGGCACATGGTGGCAATAACACTGCTTATATGGCCTTGTTTGATGTAGCTTATGGTACGCCTTATGATGTGTATGATTTTGACAGTAAGTATTACAACCTTGACTACAACAAACTTCAGCAGTTTAAACAGGGAGCGAACTGTTTGCACGCACACGCAGACAAAGGTATGCTCAGAAATGACGAGATTGTGGTTTACAAGGAAGAACAGATGACAATCAAATATTTGATTGAGATTGGAAATTAACAGGAGGACGTATGATATTCGGGAAAAACAATAAATTTAGCAACATAATCATTGATGGGCAAACGATTTCTTGCTCTGGAAGCAATATTGTTATTGAAAATGGGAAAATTGTTGTAGATGGCAAGACGGTTTTGTCCAATGTTGGAAGTAATGTTAGAGTCGTCATTAATGGGGATGTAAACAAGATTGACTGCTGTGGGTCTGTTGAGGTGCACGGTAATAGTGGTTCAATTGATTGTGGTGGCAGTTGCACGGTTGGTGGAAATGTTAATGGCAATATTGATGCTGGTGGATCAATTACTTGTGGTAATGTGTCTGGGGATATTGATGCAGGTGGTAGCGTGAGGTGTAAGAGATGAGTAAGATTGAGCGTATTAAAGAACTTGTGGAGACGCTTAATAGGGCTTCGGATGCATATTATGTAAACGACAATCCCATTATGTCCGACAAGCAATATGACGAACTCTATGATGAGCTTGAAATGTTAGAAAAGAAAACGGGATATGTTCTTGCTTCATCTGTTACGCAGAAGGTGCAGGGTAAAGTCCTTGATGGTTTCCAAAAGGTGACACATTCTAAACCGATGCTTTCTGCTGCAAAAACCAAAGATATTAATGAGATTAAGAAGTTTATAGGTAATAATGCCTTCTATTGCAGCTACAAACTCGATGGATTAACTTTGGTTTGTATATATGAGAATGGGAAGTTTAAACAAGCTATTACTCGTGGAACAGGTTTAGTAGGTGAAGAGGTTACCGAACAAGCCAAAATGATTGAAAATCTTCCTATGACCATTCACTATAATGGACACCTTGAGCTTCGTGGTGAATGTGTTGTGTCATGGGGTAACTTCCGTAAAATCAACGAGAACCTTGAAGAACCATATTCGCACCCTAGAAACCTTGCAGCCGGAAGTTTAAGAAATCTTGATACAAATATTACTAAGCAGAGAAAACTTTCTTATGTGGTATTTGAATGTGTATCAGACTTATATGACGAACAAGGGCTACTTAAATATAAATGGGATGAACTCGACTATCTCGATTATCTTGGCTTTGAAACTGCAGGAAGATGTCACGGAGAGGTAAATGATTGTGTTGAAGCTATGCAACCAGAGTTTTACGGATACCCCGTAGATGGTTTAATATTTGAACTTTGTGACAAGCAATATTCCAAATCGCTCTCGGCAACAAATCATCATGAAGGGTGTCGTATGGCTCTCAAGTGGGCTGACTCTACCTATGAAACGACTCTCAGGGATGTTATATGGGACGTTGGACGTAGTGGAGTAATTAGTCCTGTAGCAGTGTTCGATGAGGTTGATTTGGATGGCGCTTTGACCACAAGAGCCACACTTCACAACTTATCTATTATTGAAAATCTTGAGCTTGGTATTGGTGACACAATCACGGTATATCGTAGTAATATGGTTATACCTAAGGTGGATGATAATCTTACCCGAAGCAACACTCTGGTAATTCCGGATACTTGCCCTTGCTGTGGATCTAAAGCGGAAATTAAGTACACAGATAGTAGCAAATTTCTTATGTGCACCAATCCTAACTGCTCTGCAAAAACACTTGCTAAGTTGACTCATTTTGTAAGTCGTAATTGTCTTAATATCGAGGGTCTCTCGGAGAAAACCCTTGAAGCCTTAATTTCACACGATTTTCTGCACACCTATAAGGACATTTACCACCTTTCAGAATACGGGCAGACACTTGTTAGGCTCGAAGGAATGGGTGAGAAATCCGTAAGTAGTTTGCTAAAATCAATTGAAAAATCAAGGGATGTGAAGTTGGAAAACTTCCTGAATGCAATTGGCATTCCAGATGTTGGATTAAGTACATCCAAAACAATTGCCAACGCATTTAATGGTGATTTTAATGCGTTCTATAGGGCATTTAAAGACCATTTTAATTGGGCAGACCTTTCGGATATCGGAGATAAAACAAGTGCAAATATCTCCAAGTACTTAGCAGAAAATGAGGCAGAAATCGTTGATTTGGCGTCTGAGATGAGATTTGTTGTACAGAAGAAAGTAGAGGTAAAAGAAAATCCGTTTAACGGCAAAACACTTTGCGTCACCGGCAAGCTCAACCACTTTACCAGAGATAGTATTAATGCCAAGATTGCCGAGTTGGGTGCCAAGGCTGCAAGCTCGGTTTCATCTAAGACGGACTGTCTTATCACAAATGAACAGAGTGGCAGTAGTAAGTATAAGAAGGCAGTTGAACTTAACATTCCAATCATTACTGAAGATGAATTCTTAGCGATGATTGGATAATTGTAAATAAATTGTAAACAAACAAAAATATATGTTGACATTTGGAATAAAAGTAGTATAATAGTTACAGTACAAAATGATTGGAGGTGAAAAAATGCCTAAAATGTTAGATTTGTTTTGTGGAACAAAATCAATGGCGAAAGCCTTTGAGAGAGCCGGATGGGAAACATACACGGTTGATTGGGATGAGCAGTTTGAACCAACATTGTGTTGTGATGTAAATACTCTAACCGTAGAAAAGATTATTGAACTTTGTGGCGGTGTACCAGACTTCGTACATATGAGCCCAGACTGTTCAAGTTATAGTGTTGCCGCAATTTTTTATCACAGAAAACAGAGCAAGGGGACGGGTGAACTTGAGGCCATCACAGACTATGCAAAGTTCTGTGATAAGACAAATGCTTATATTATCGATCTCATAGTTAACAAATTGAAGCCCAAATTCTACACGATAGAAAACCCAAGAGCGGCTATGAGAAAGATGAGCTTTGTTAAAGACTTGCCGAGATACACTACTACATATTGCCAATGGGGAGACAGTAGGATGAAGCCGACCGACATCTGGACTAACATTCCTAATCCAAATTTCCCTTGCTGCAAAAATGGCGATGATTGTCACGAGAAAGCACCAAGAGGCAGTAGAACTGGAACACAAGGTATCAATGGAGCTAAGGATAGGTCGAGGATACCTGATGCCTTGTGTGATTACATAGCCGAGTTATGTGAAAAGAATATTAACAATACAAAATGATTAGAAGAAAGGTGATTCATTAATAATGGAAACAATTAAGCTTTTAGAGTTATTTTCAGGCATCCAAAGTCAAGAACGTGCCCTTCGTCAATTAGGACTGCCCTATGAAAGTGTTGGGGTATGTGATTGTGATAAAGATGTTCTTGTATCGTCGGCAGCAATGAGGTTTAATCTCGAAGAAGAAATCGCAAAATATGATTTTCCAGATGTCGAAGTTATGATAAAAGAACTTCAAAACAAAAACATAGGATATGATTTCGAAAAAGCGAAACATACAATTACTATCAGAACGCCAATTGCAAAATTGAAGCAATACTACATTAGTGATAAACTTTTGAAGAACTTGGGTGATATATCTAAAGTTGAACGTTTACCTCGTGCAAATTTTGTTACTTATAGCAGCCCATGTCAGTCATTTTCCGTCGCGGGCAAGTTGGCTGGTGCGGCAAAGACTTGTACTAAGTGTGGACATAAATGGGATATTGATTTTGATAATCCCGATTACAATTACAAGTGTCCTATTTGTGGCAATGCTTCTCTTGAAAGCACAACATCTGGTTTGCTTCAGGAAGTGCAGAGATTGCTGTCGGTTGCATATGAGGAAAATGAACTTCCAGAATATTTGATGCTCGAAAATGTCAAAAACTTAGTAGGAAAGAAGTTTATCGGACAGTTTGAGGCATGGGTTCGTTGGTTAGATAGTATTGGTTATAATACTTATTACAAAGTGCTCAATGCAAAACACTATGGCGTCCCTCAAAATAGAGAACGTGTCTTCGCCATATCAATTCGCAAAGACATAGACACTAAGGGTTTCACATTCCCCGAACAAATACCTCTCACAACTCGCCTTAAAGATGTACTTGAGCACGATGTAGATGAAAAGTATTATCTTCCCGATGACCGTATTGAAAAAATACTCAACTCGACCTTTATGCAAGAAAAGAAGCGAATCCAAATGACTGATGTTTGTGATACACCGCTTGCACGAGATTGGAAAGACCCCAAATGTGTTCCTATAGAAGAAGAACCTGAGGTTAAACAGCTTATGAATATTATGCCCACAAAGACTCGTGATAACCCAAACCAAGGCAGAGTTTATGATGTAAATGGCATTGCTCCAACTCTTACTAAAATGGATGGTGGCAACAGAGAGCCTATGGTTATAGACGAGATTAAAGTTGTTGGTAACTATATGCCTAGTAACCACGACGCTTCAAGAGTTGTAGATATTGATGGTATTGCACCTACCGTTAAGGAGAATCACGGAACGGTAACTGCTATTGCTGAACCTCAGATTATAAAGGCAGGTCAGTTAGATTGTTCGTTTGACCAGAGTGGGAGAGTATATGACCCCGAAGGTATCGCACCTACTATTATGTCCAATTCTCATGGCAAGACGTCTGGTGGGTATACATCACCTAAAGTTGTAGTAACAGAAGAGCCCTTCATTGTTGCTTCTCGTGGTAGAAATCCAGAGAACCCTTCTGACAGAACTGTTGGAGCTCCAACAGAACAGAGACTTGAACCTAACTTTAGTGGTTGTACGAACTGCCTCACGAGCGTTAGCAAAGATAATTATGTTTGTGAACCTCAAGTTCTTCGTGCTGAAAGAACAGAGTACGGCAAAGCCATTCGCAAACAATACGAAGCTGGGGAAATTGATGAAAAAATTGGTAATATGCGAGAAATGAAACCTCGTACCGATGGTGTGGCTAATACGATTACCACTTTACTTAAAGATAATTATGTTGCAGAGCCTATTGTATACGACGATTATAATAGCCGTATTAGTGCCGATCAGGATGCCATTAATACTCTTACTTGCAACTGTGGAGCTTCTGCAGAGCGTAATGGTGTAAAAATTATCGAACCTATTGTTTGTGAAGAACGCAAGGACGAGGGTATTAGACTTTTCAAGGACGATTGTGTTGGAACACTTAGAACTATTGATGCTTGTGGTGACAAGAGAGTAATAGAGCCATCAGAAGTTAAATGGAGAATTCGTAAACTCACTCCCAAGGAATGTGTGCGTTTGATGAATTTCACAGATAGTGATTACGAAGCTATGGCCAAATGTGTAAGCAACTCTGCTATTTACAAGCAAAGTGGCAATAGTATTGTTGTAGCTTGCCTCATAGCCCTTATGTCTTCTCTCTTTATCGAGGATGGCCACAAGGCGGAAGTGTGGACTAAGTATAAACTTGACTTTGATGATTAATTTACAATACACAATGATTATGATATAATAACATAAAAGGAGTTGATATTATGGTTAAAGAAACAAACATGAAAGAAGTAGTTGAAGAAATTAAGGGTGCTAATGAAGAAGACCCCAAGAAAGTAATCGAGACTTGGTTTGAGTCTACAAGAACAGCAGGTATAAAACTTGGCGCACAATTCATTTCTGCAGCAGTCTATGGTGTTATTCAAAAACACATCATCAAGAAAGAAAAGGCAAGCCTTAGGGATTACAAGAGAATGACAGATGAAATTGTTAAGATTATTTCTGTTCAGCTCACACAACAGAATGGTTCAGAAGAAGCAACGGAGGAAACGACCAATGACGAATGAAGAAAAGGTTGCGTTGTTTGAAAGGGAAATTGCTTATATGGAAATTGAAAATATTAAAGATTTTTTTAAGGCGGCAATAACCCTTGTGCCGGACTACTTCTTTGAAGTTCCGGCATCCTCTTCGGGGAAGTTCCATTCGGCACTTGAATGCGGTTTTGGTGGGCTTGTGTACCATACCAGAGCAGTAGCCAAAGTTGCTAATTATCTTGTTAACTTACAGCAGTACAAGAGTAAGCTAAACGAGGTTGAGCGAGATTGTGTGATTTGTGCCGCACTTTTGCACGACTGCATAAAGCACGATTGGGAAAATAAGACTGGCTTCTCAGTTCATCAACACCCTATGCTTGCGGCTGAATTTATCAAAACAGACGAAAGACTCGATTGGATTGTCAGCGACGAAGCCAGAGAGTTGATCGGAGACGCCGTGGCTAGTCACAGCGGTGAGTGGACCACGAGCAACAGAAGCAAAGTCGTATTACCCACTCCTCAAACATTGGTACAAGAGCTCGTACACTTAAGTGACTATATTGCGAGCCGTGGAGATATTCATATTTTATTTGAGGGTGAGGACAATAAGCCAAAACTCCCAGATGTTAATACATATGTGTTTCCATTAAAGAAGCACGCAGGTGAATTGCTTGTAGATGTATTCAAAAACGACAGACCCTATATTGAGTGGGTCAAAGAAACCGTAAATAGAGAGCCGCTTATTAGCTTAATTAAACTATTAGAAGAACAAGAAAGAGAGAGTGATGAAATTTGACGGTAATAGGATGGACGAGCGTGTTTGATGGAGTATTGCCTACGGTTAGTTTTACAGAAGAACGTAGAAAAGCTCTTGTAGAACGCATTAAAAAGAGAAGATATGTCTTTAATTTTTTCGACCATGAGATGCTTAGTTATTGCGTTCCCGTATATAACGATAAAACTATCTGTGTGCTAAACAGAGCACAATTTGATAGTGTTATGGGCGAGGCGTACAAGGAGATTCCAATGGGGCAAAGACTTCTTCCAATGGACGCAATAGAGGATAAACCTGTGAATGGCATCCTTTATGAGAAAAAGAAATTCTACATGGAAGGAGATGGCGGTAATGGATGAGGCTCGACTTTTCGGGTACTGTGAATGTTGCAGTAACGAAATTACAGACAAAGATAAAGAATATTATGTAGACTCAGAAGGCAGAGTATTTTGTTCTATCGAATGCGTTTTAGAGGCAAAAAACATAACAAAAGTAGAGGTGTGAAAAATGAATGTTGAAATTATAAATCCAGAGGTGCTTACAAACCTCTATAAAAACCACGGTGTGTTTGCCTGTACGTGTTACAACACTCCTGAAAAATATGCCGAAAAAGTAGGTAAGAGTTGTGTTGCTGATGGACATATGAGTGGAAGTCGTTGCGAATACATCAAGTTTCGTATCTCAGGACTTGACAGAGGAACCGCAGAGCAGACGCTTAGGCATGAAATTGGCACAGTTGTTCCGTTTGAATTCCAAGACAACTATTCATTTGCCGACTATTCTGAGCTTGTCAAAGATGTTAGCCCCGACCAAATTGTGAAGAATATGGCGTCTTTTAGATACATTGATAAAGATGGATTTAAGTGGGCAACCCCCAAGAATATCATGGAATGTGACGAAACGAGGCAGGAATATGATGAACTTATGGAAATCATTAATGACAAGAGAAGAAAAATTAAAGACATTCTCGAAGCAAACGGTGTTCCTAAAGAGTCCGCAACAGAAGATGTAAACTTTGTATTGCCTCGTGCAACAACCACAGAGTTCGTTATTGGCTTTACCCCAGAAGCTCTTATTCACTTCTGCCACAAGAGACTTTGCACAAGAGCACAGGAGAAGATTCAAGAACTTGCAAAGAAAATGAAGGCAGCAGTTTGCGCTGTGTCACCTGAATTTGCACAGGAATTAGTGCCTCAGTGCAAACATCTACTTTGGTGTCCTGAGGGAAAGAGATGTTGTGGTGCTGCTCCAACCAAACAAAAGTTGAAGGAGATAATTAACCAATGGAAAATAACGAACATGTGTTAATTTGTATTATGGGGCGTACAGCAAGTGGCAAAGATACCATTGTAAAGAAGTTGTGTGAACGAAGTGGTTTGCGTCAATTAATTAGTTACACAACAAGAGAGCGAAGATCTAACGAGGGTGATACACACATTTTTATTTCCGAAAAGGAATATCAGAAACTCGAAAACTCTGGCAGAATTGCAACTTTCACGCAAATCGGTCAATACAAATATTGTTGCACCATCGATCAATTATACGAGAATGATATCTACATAATCGACCCAATGGGAGTGAAACATTTGCGAGAACTTAGCCTACCAAACCTTAGGCTTGTAACCGTATATATCAATGTGCCAGACGAGGTACGTAAAGAACGAGCACTGAATAAACGCAATGACGATAGGATGGCGTTTATGAGTAGGGATGTGGTGGAGAAACATCAATTTCGGACAATGTTAAAAAATGCAGATTTTGATTATGCGATATCCAATATTAACGTGGCAAAAGCATACAGTTGCTTAAGGCATATTTCAGACATTGAGGGGGTGTGGAAAAATGGTCAAAGTTAGAAAAGATTTAACTGGTCAAAGGCAGAAAGATGGAAGATTGACGGTTATTCAACGTACAGAAGATTATATTGCATCTGATGGACAAAAATATTCTCAATGGCTGTGTGAGTGTAGCTGTCTCGATCACAACTTAGTAGTTGTTAGGGGGGTTGATTTTAACAACGAGAGTGTTAGATCTTGTGGTTGCCTAAGGGCTGAAACCGCACGTAAAAATGGGAAAGGTTGCCACAAAACGAACCCAGTTGATTTAAGTGGGGAATATGGTGTCGGCTGGACACTAAATACAAATAATGCGTTCTATTTCGACTTAGAGGACTATGATAAGATAAAAGATTACTGTTGGTATGAAAGAACATGTAAAAACAACTACTCTGTAATTGTCGCAAATGTTCCAGATTCACAACACCCGATTACATTACATCATTTGTTAGGGTTTAAGGGCTATGATCATATTGATAGGAATACATTGAATAATCGAAAAAGCAACTTTAGATTAGCCACTCAAAAACAAAATTCCAGAAACAGGTCATTGCCGATTAATAACACTAGTGGTGTTATCGGAGTTAGCTATGATAAACGTCATCAAAAATGGAAGGCGTATATTACGGTGGATGGTATAAGAATCAATATTGGAACTTACACAAATAAAGAGGATGCGATTCGAGCACGATTAGCATATGCGAACAAATATTTTAAAGAATTTTCCTCACAAACAAATTTGTTCGATCAGTATGATATTTTAAGTATAGAAGATGATGACATTTGTTTTACAACGAAACCACCATCTAATAATATTTCTGGTGTAATTGGTGTGGGGTGGCACAAACGAACAAGCAAATGGAGAGCTCGAATTAAAGTTAATCAACAAGACTATAATCTTGGTTCTTTTGAAAATAAAAATGATGCAATAGTTGCAAGACTAAAGGCAGAATTAAAATATTATGGAGCTGAATTTGCTCCACAAAGACATTTATTTGAAGAATATGGAATTAAAATGGAGGAAAAACAGACTATGAAAGACACAATTACATTCTACACAATTCATTGTCCAATGTGTAAGGGCATCCAAAAGATGATGGATATGAAAAAGATATCCTATCAGCTTATAGATGATGTAGATACGGTAACCCAAAAGGCCGATGAACTTAAGATTAATAGTGCACCTTTTGCGGTTATTAATGGACAATGTTATGTCAATGAAGATTTAAAAAAATGGGTAAGGGAGTATAAAGTATGAAGAGTAGTAAATCAATTGTTGAAGATTATCTTAAAAAAGGTGACTGGAGAGTTAATGAAAACTCAAACAGTCCATTTAGCTTTGGCGGATTGAATAAGTATATCACCGCAGAAGTTAGCAAAGATTACTGGTTAAGAAATGTGTACACGGAAGATATTGCACAAGCATATGTAGACGGACACATTCACATTCACGATCTTGGTGGGTTGAGCTTGTATTGCTGTGGTTTTTCTCTGAAGGATGTGTTGCTTAAAGGTGTATGTGGAGTACCCAACATTCCAACATCATCCCCTGCAAAACATTTTGACTCAGTATTAAATCAACTTGCAAATTTAATTACAGTTTTTCAAAATGAAATTATGGGTGCAGTAGCATTTAATAGTTTTGATACTTTGCTTGCTCCGTTTATTAAGTACGACCATTTAACTTACAATGAAGTAAAACAGTGTATGCAGAACTTCATTTACAGCATTAATTCAAATTCAAGAGCTGGTGCAGAACCAGCATTCTCAAATCTTACTTTTGATTTAACACCACCTGAAGACTTGCTTGACGATTATGTAATCATTGGTGGAGAATTGGAAAGCTTCACTTATGGAGCATGTCAAAAAGAAATGGATATGTTAAACAAGGCATTCTTTGAAATTATGCTTAACGGAGATGCCTCCGGCAAACTTTTTGCATACCCAATTCCCACATATAATATTCATCCTCGTTTCGATTGGGACAATCCCAATAACAAGCTTCTTTGGGAGATGGCTGGTAAATTTGGCACACCATATTTTGCTAACTTTATTAACTCCGACATGGATGTAAGTGATGTTAGAAGCATGTGCTGCCGCTTACGTCTTGATCTTACCGAACTTCGTAGAAGAAATGGCGGTTTGTTCGGGGCAGGAGATAGTACTGGTTCGGTTGGCGTTGTAACAATTAACTTACCTCGAATTGCCTATGAAACAAAAGGAGATAAAGACAAATTTTATTCTGAGCTTGATAAATATCTTAATATCGCAAAGGATAGTCTTGTCATTAAAAGAGACTGGTTACAAAAAAATATCATTGATACAAAAGCAATTCCTGCTTTTATGGAATATGTAGGCACAATGAATAATCACTTTTCTACAATTGGCGTTGTTGGTATGAACGAAATGTGTGAAAACTTCCTTGGGGTAAATATTCTTGATGAAAATGGTAAAACATTTGCTCTTGAAGTTGGCGAGTATATTCGTAATAAACTATTAAAATATCAAGATGAATGTGGATGTTTGTTTAATTACGAAGCAACACCTGCTGAATCCACCTGCTACCGTTTTGCTCTTAAAGACAGAAAAGATTATCCCGATATTATTACACAAGGCTCTGGGTTGGATTGTTATTATACTAACAGTTGTCATATTCCTGTAAAAGACATTGTTGGCATTAACGAAACCTTTAAACATCAGGAAGATTTACAAGTACAGTTCACAGGCGGAACAGTAATCCACTGTTTCCTTGAGGGTGCTATTGAGGGTGAGCAGGCCAAGGCAATAGTCAAGGCACTTAATGAAAATTATAAAGTGCCATATATGAGCTTGTCTCCTATTTCCAGATATTGCGAAGATCACGGTTATGTTAAAGACCGAGTTGATAAGTGTCCTATTTGTAAAAAGAAATTATCATTATATCAAAGAATCACAGGATATCTTCGTTGTATTACCAACTTCAATAGAGGAAAGAAAGCTGAATTTAAGGATAGAAAACAGTTATGATATTAAAAGGCATTATAGAGGAAGATTTTACTAATTATAAATTGCCAGTGATGCAATTGATTTTCCCAAAATGTAGTTTTAAATGCGGCAAGGGGTTATGTCAAAATAGCCCCCTCGCCGCAGCCCCAGATATAAATTTTTATGAATTAGATATTATTCAAAAATATATATCAAATCATATTACACATGGAGTTTTATGTGCAGGATTCGAACCGCTTGATAGTCCAGAAGATTTAATGTGGTTTGCGCACTTGCTTAGAAAATACACCGATGATGTATTAATTGTGTTTACGGGCTACACAGAAGAAGAATTGCAAAAAAACACAACATACATCTGGTTGTCTAATAACATTTCAAATTTAATATTTAAGTTTGGTAGATACAAGCCTAATCAGCAAAAACATTCCGACCCAGTACTTGGAATAAAGCTTGCGTCTTCAAACCAATATGGGAAGGTGGTTTCATAAATGGTTAAAATCACACAAACAGAAGACAAAGAACTTCTCACAGAAATCCTTAAACAACTCGAAGAAAACAACCACATATGTCCCTGCAGTATCCGTGCAGACCCTCGGAAAGACAAATGTATGTGTGAAGATTTTAGAGAAGTCATTAATAGAAATATTCCAGGTGTATACGAGTGTTACTGCGGACGCTTTATAGCAAATATTACAGAAGATTAACAACACAAAATGATTGAAAGGACAATTAATTATGAAATTAACAGAACTTTTTGTTATGGGTGGAAACATCCCAGAAGATGTAAACAGTATAGTCAATTCACACGATTGTACCAATGGTATGACAGATAGTGAGCACAAGGCCTACAAAATGGGTATCGAAAACACACTCGGTGTGCTTAAAGCCCTATTAGAGCAGACACCGTATGTTATGGTTCACACAACCAATCCAGACTATTGTTGCGAACTTGACATTGATGAGTTTGTTGAATTATGTAAAGAACAAGAAAGGATGAATTAATTATGGAAAAGAAACTTACTATTGAAGAACTTGAAGTTCAGTACAAAGAAACAGAAGAAAAACAAAGAGTGCTGAAAGCACAGATTGAGCAAAGATACAAAGACGAAGAGAGGCTTAAACAAGCAAAACTTGCCGAAGAAAAAGAGGCTCGTTTTAAAGAAGTAATAGAAGCCTATAAGAAGGCAGACAAACTGAGAGATGCAGTTGTTAAGGATTATGGCTATTTTACTTATGAAACAGATTCTGATTTTTTTAGCATTCACAACTTTCTCTTCAGAGGATAATGAGGTAATGAATATGAGATATTTTGAAGTAGTTAAAGATGAATTCAGAAAGAACCCTGATGTGGAAATCAAACTTCCCAAGAGAGCAACCAAACATAGCGTTGCATACGACTTTTACAGTCCAGTAAGCGTTACCATTCAGCCAGGTGAAAAAATATTGATATGGACCGACATCAAAGCTCATATGTACTATGACAACGCCTTGCTTATTAATGTAAGAAGTTCTATGGGAGAAAACCCTATTATGCTCGCTAACACGCAAGGCTGGGTGGAAAGCGACTATGCAGATAACTCCAAGAATGATGGCAATATCGGCCTTAAGCTTCTTAACCTTGGCGACACACCTTATGAGATTACCGTAGGTGACCGCATTGGACAGGGGATGTTTGTCAAGTATCTAACAACTAAAGATGACGATGCTGAGGGAGAGCGCAAGGGCGGCTTTGGCAGCTCAGGTAAATAATTAAAATAACAAGGAGAAACATAAAAATGAAAAATACAGAAATTGTTTTTGTAATTGATAAGTCTGGCTCGATGAGCCATTTAGCAGGTGGCACAATCGGAGGCTTTAATGGATTCATTGAAAACCAAAAGACTGTCGATGGCAAGGCTACATTAACCACTGTTTTATTCGATACTTCGTGGAAAATTCTTCACGATGGCGTAGATCTTCGTGAGGTTAAGTCTATGACAAATTCGGACTATGTTGCGGGTGGTGGAACAGCAATGCTTGATGCTATTGGCGAAATTATCAACCGTGTGCAGGATAGACATGATGAACTTGGCACAGAAAAGCCAGAAGAGGTGCTCTTTGTAATCACCACAGACGGTGAAGAAAACTCTAGTCGCAAGTTTACCAAGAGTCAGATTGAAAAAATGATTAAGCATCAGACTAATGGTCATGGGTGGAAGTTTATGTTCCTTGGAGCCAATATGGACGCAGTCAAAGAAGCAAGCAGCATTGGTATTTCTATCGACTGGGCTACAAATTACACATATACAGCAAAGGGAGTATATGACGCTTATACAACTCTCTCTAATACAGCGTGTTCCATGAGAACCGTAGGATTAGATGACGCTTTTAATCTTTCAGATGCATACATTGCTGTAGAGACTGCAAATAAAGCAGATTCAAACTAAAATTTCATAGAGGTGGTATTAATTTATCACCTCTTTTCTTTTTAGGAGTGGTATATATGAAGCTATACATTCACTACGTACAAACAGAAGAAGAAGCTAAAAAAATAAGAGAACAATACAAAATGATTGGTCAAAAAGTATATATTGTTATTAGTGGTAAAGAAGATTTAAAAGAAAATTTAAAAGATTTTATAAAGGCTAGATAATTCTAGTCTTTTATTTTTTTACCAACAATGTTATAATAGAGTTAATAACAATGTGATGAGGTGTATAAAATGTTAAGAAATAAAATTCAAATTGTAGTAGCATATTGCAGACTATCAAGAGAAGATGGAG
>JAEIGA010003786.1_pt1 | contig 23559 bp, 14 predicted proteins | sample 9270691 | NCBI WGS metagenome assembly JAEIGA01 (sample SAMN17057246, study PRJNA624740) | gut metagenome | biome: biome; isolation source: fecal sample | host: Bos grunniens | place: China: Xizang | collected 2019 | reverse complement strand
GAGAGAATCGGCCGCATACTGCATAAGATACCTGTTGAGCGAGCCTCCTCCGATGACATTCAGCTTCCTGATATTGAATGGAGCCATATTTCCGAGGATCTCCACCACCTGCCTGTACCTCAACGCAAGGCTTCTGAATATAAGCCTGCAATATTCTGCAGGGGTCTGAGGAGCGGCCTGTCCTGTGCGGGCGCAATAGCCATTGATGGCCGCCGTCATCGACGAAGGATTTGCAAAACAAGGCGCATCAGGATCGATCAGACCCGGATAATCGGTAGTTTCGCAAAGAGCCACCAGCTCAGCCACGTTCTCAGGAGCATCCTTGAATTCCTTGCGGCACTGCTCGAATATCCACAGTCCGCATATGTTCTTGAGGAATCTTGTAGTACCCTCTATTCCGCCTTCATTGGTGAAGTTCTGTCTGAAGCTATCTTCAGTGATTATCGCATCCGGAGTCTCGATGCCGAGGAGAGACCAGGTGCCGCAGCTGAGATATGCATATTCATTGTCTTCTGCCGGCACGGCTGCAACTGCAGATCCGGTGTCGTGACCTGCGACAGCCACCACATTCACGGCAGGAAGGCCTGTGAACTCCTGGACCTGAGGGCTCAGCTGTCCCACCACGGTGCCCGGGCGGACGAGTTCTCCGAACTTCTCCCTCGGAATTCCCAATGTCTCAAGTATCTTCTCATCAAGATCGCCGGTCACAGGATTCAGCATCTGCGAAGTGGAAGCGACCGTATATTCGCATACCGCCTTGCCTGTGAGCATATATATCAAGGCATCCGGAATGAAGAGAACCTTCGAAGCAGCCTCGAGGGCCACACATCCGTTACGTCTGAGGGTGTCAAGCTGGAAAAGCGAATTGAAGTCCATAAACTGGATTCCGGTACGGGCATAGACCTCCTCGGAAGGCATACGTTTGAAGAATTCAACCTGTGCTCCGGCAGTATGTCCGTCTCTGTAGCAGTACGGCAGACCAAGAAGCTGACCATCCTTACCGAAGAACGCAAAATCACAGCCCCAGGTGTCTATACCTATCGAATCCGGAACAATGCCTTCATCAGCGGCTGCCTTCAATCCGGCCAGCACCTCATTATACAGGGCGGCTATATCCCAGAAGAGATGTCCATTGATCGGAATCATCGGATTCCTGAACCTTGTCAACTCCCTCATCTCGATTTTTTGGCCATCAAAGGAAGCAAGAATAGTCCTGCCGCTGGTGGCTCCCAAATCAACTGCAAAATAATTTAACTTTTTCATCTGCTGAAACCTATATTTTCTGGCTTTTTATTTATATTTGTCAGCAATAACAGACTGACCTTGATTATGGAACCTATTAAATACATAGCTCAAAACGAGCGCGACGAGCAGTGGGGGCTCACCGTATGCTCTGTCGGTTATCAGAAAGTCAAAGCAGGTGAAGAGTATCCTCCTCAGAAGCATAATCAGGAATATCTGTTCAGACCCGAAAACGGGCGCATCCTTTCCGAATACCAGCTCCTGTACATCGTAGAAGGCCAAGGTCATCTGCAGACCCGAAAGGGAGGCCGCCACGAAATCAAAAGCGGTGAAATGTTCCTCCTGTTCCCGGGAGAATGGCACACCTACAGGCCAGACCCGGCAACCGGATGGAAGGAATATTGGATCGGCTTCAGCGGCACCAACATCGATCATCGCGTGGCCCAGGGTTTCTTCTCCGTTTCCGCTCCGATCTACCGCATCGGATATAACGAGACAGTCGTTGAACTGTATCTCGAGGCCATCCGCACTGCAACCCGTCAGGAGCCTTTTTTCCAGCAGCATCTGGCAGGAATCGTAAACCACATCCTCGGCCTGATGTTCATGACAAACCACAACAGGATCCTTCAGCCTGACAACGAACTGGCCGGGATCATAGACAAGTCCAGAGCCTACCTCCAGGAGTCTGTCGAATCAGACATCTCCATGCCTGAAGTAGCCGACCATCTCGGCATAAGCTACACAACATTCCGACACGCGTTCAAGAAATACACAGGCCAGTCTCCGGCCCAATATTTCATCAACCTGAAGCTTCACCGCGCAAAGGAAATGCTTCGCGGCACATCCGCATCCATCAAGGAGATATCATATACTCTTCATTTCGAAAGCCCCGAATACTTCGCGACCACATTCCGAAGAAAGACCGGTATGTCTCCGAGCGAATTCAGAAAGATCTGACACTCCGAATTTCAAACAACTCCTGCAAATTTAAAATTTAGCCGCCAAAGTGGATTTTACATTTTGGATTTAATACTTTGATTTTTGACATTGCGGAAACACTCTTCCTGATACGAATAATGCCGCTTATCAGATAAGCGGCACTACGATATAAATAGTATCTTCCAAGCCTTGAACGGCTTACATGAAAATCATTTCATCAGAACGGGAAGAGCATCGGAAGGACGATGACCATCACGATTCCCATCAGGATCTGGAGAGGGAGTCCCACCTTGACATAGTCCATAAATGTATATTGTCCTGCTGACATCACCAGGGCATTAGGCGGTGTCGAGAACGGCGATGCGAAGCACATACTTGCCGCCACGGTTACTGCAAACATATACGGAACAGGGCTCACGCCGATCTGCACCGCACACTGAAGGGCGATAGGAGCCATAAGAACGGCTGTCACGGTGTTGCTGATGAAGATAGTCATCACGGATGTAGCAGCATATATTCCGGCAAGAAGCACGCGAGGTCCGCTGCTGCCGAGTCCTGTCACGATGCCGTTCGATATCATTTCAGAAACACCTGTCTTCTCGAGAGCTATGGACATCGGAAGCATCGCAGCAAACAGCACGATGGTCTGCCAGTTGATGGTCTTGTAGGCAGCCTCCACACTCCTCACGCAACCTGTTATCACCATAAGCACCGCTGCCACAAGGACAGATGTCACAGGAGCTACAGGAATGCTCTCCACCACCATCATCACGATCATAGCGATCATTATGGCGGCAGCTATCGGAGCCTTATGGTCGAGGGTCACCTTGGCAGCCTCCTGAAGAGGCTCTCCGAGCACCACCCAGTTGGTCGATTCATTCTTCATACGCGCGATATCCTTCCAGGCTCCCTGGACAAGCAGCACATCTCCGCTGTGCATCTTCACACTGCCCAGTTCATTAAGGATGTATTCCTTCTTTCGCCTGATACCCAACACATTGACACCGAACTTGCCACGGAATCCGGCATCGATTATCGTACGGTTGATCATAGAAGACGACGGCATTATAAGGATCTCAGCCACTCCAATGTCAAAAAAATCCATAGAGGCATTTGAAGAGCTTCCGTCGATCTCGTCGACATGGTTGTCAAGCAGTCGGAGCGAATAGTCTTCCGCAAACTTCGAGATCATTTCAAGGTCACCTGAAAGATAGAGAACGTCGTTCTGCTTGAGCACGAGATCCGGAGATGCGAGCTGCTGGTTCACGGTACGGACGAAACGATTCTGACCTGCACTGCGTCTGAGCTCGAGCACATTGATTCCGTATTCCCTGTAAATATTCAGATCCACGACAGTCTGTCCGATAGCCTTGGATTCGTGATCCTTGATATGGACACGGAAAAGATTTTCAGTCACTCCATACTCCTTCACAAGCTCCTTCAGAGACTTTCCTCCCTTCGTCTTGTCATATACCTTTTCCTTGGAAGTCAGCATCTTGGTAGCCGGAAGAAGATACAGGATACCTACGACAAGAGTCACGACACCGACAGGAAGAAAGGAGAAGAATCCGAGCGACTCAAAACCTGACGATGCGAGAGTGTCGCTGACGATAAGGTTAGGAGGTGTACCGATCAGGGTCATCATACCTCCCATACTGCTGGCAAAGGCCAAAGGCATCAGAAGACGGCGCGAAGAGGTTCCGGCAGCTGCCGCCATACTTACGACGATAGGAAGCATCAGAGCTACAGTACCGGTGTTGCTGACGAACATTCCGATGGCAGATGTAACGATCATCACAAGAAGGAAGAGACGGAGTTCGCTGTTTCCTGCAAGAGTCATCACCTTGCTGCCGATCATCTTGGCCAATCCTGTCTGGAAGATTCCGCCTCCTACGATGAAGAGGCCGATCATCATTATGACTGTAGTATTTGAGAATCCGGAAAGTGCCTCGGTCGGATTAAGTATCTGGCACAAGAGCAGGGCAAGCAACGAGCAAATGGCCACAAGATCGGAACGGACCTTGCCGCCGACAAAAAGTATGGCCGAAATGAGTAATATTATCAGTGTAGCTATCATATATTCAGGGGTTAAAGGGTGCAAAGATAGGTTATTTTTCATATCTTTGTACGTTTTTAGCGATATGATCAGAAAAGAATATATACATAACGGAAACTTCGGATTTGAAGCCGGCGGAAGCATAGACGGCCTGAAGGTGACATATCATTGCTCAGAGCGTCCCTGGCAGAAGGATGATGACAGAAAGGTGATATGGATATGCCACGCCCTTACGGCAAATTCAGACGCAGAAGACTGGTGGCCGGAACTTGTCGGTCCCGGAAAGCTTTTCGACACAGAGAAATATTTCGTGGTCTGCGCCAATATGCTCGGCTCAGCATACGGCTCGTCAGGTCCGTCCAGCATGAATCCTGAGACAGGAGAGCCTTATTATTTCGATTTCCCGGCAATCACCGTACGTGACATCGTCCGTGCAAACGACCTTGTCCGCCAGCATCTCGGAATAGAGCAGATCGACTTCATGGTAGGAGGTTCCATCGGAGGATTCCAGTCCATAGAGTGGTCCATAATGAAGCCTGAGGTCATCAAAAGAGCTGTTTACATCGCCTGTGGAGCACGAGTGACCCCTTGGCTTTCAGCATTCAACGAATCCATGAGGATGGCGCTCGAGGCAGACCCTACATTCCGAAGCTGCCCTTCACTTAAAGGCGGCGAGGCTGGACTCAGGTGTGCAAGAAGCATTGCCCTCATTTCATACAGAAGCTACGAGGGATACAACGCCACCCAATGGGAGAAGGATGAAGACTGTCTGTTCGCGGACAGAGCGGGCTCTTACCAGAGATATCAGGGAAAGAAGCTTTCCGACAGATTTGATGCTTATTCCTACTATTACCTCTGCGGTTCGGTCGACAGCAACAATGTCGGACGAGGCCGTGGCGGAGTGGAGAAGGCACTGGAAAGCATAAAGACAGAATGTACCGTGATAGGCATAGACAGCGACAGGCTCTTTCCGGTCGAGGAACAGAAGCTGATTGCAGCCAATATTCCGGGAGCATCATATCACGAAATCACGTCAAAGTTCGGTCACGACGGCTTCCTGCTTGAAAATGACCAGCTCACGCAAATAATCGAACCATTATTACCATAACACGATATGCAGGTATTGAAATTCGGCGGCTCATCTGTAGCAGACGCCCAGAATATGTCAAAGGTTGTTGACATCGTCACAAAGGCCGTAGACCGTGACAGGACCATCCTTGTCGCATCAGCGATAAGCGGTTGTACTGACACCCTCATAAAGATAGGAACATTGGCCTCAGAGCGCGACGAGAGCTACAAATCACTCATCGACTCTCTTCAGCTGAGACATCACGATATCATAAATGCATTCCTGCCAGTAGAAAAGCAGCAGGAGTCACTGGAGGTATGCGACGGATTATTCAACTCTCTCAGAAGCATAGCACAGGGCGTATATCTTCTCGGCGAGCTTTCACCTGCCAGCCTCGATGCGATCCAGTCATTCGGAGAACTCTGGTCAACGAAGATCCTCGCGACAAAACTTGCATCCATCGGCATCGCTACCAAATGGATAGACTCGCGCCAGATCATCCGCACCGTAGCCAAGGGTGACAAGAACATCGTGGATGTACAGAAGACATATTACCGTGTTAACGAAATGGTGGAAAACAACCCGATCACACAGCTCTTTGTACTACCGGGCTTCATCGCATCCGACAAGCAGGGCCGCACCACGACCCTCGGACGCGGAGGCTCAGACTACACGGCCTCTCTCTATGCGGTAGGCTGCAAGGCCAGGATACTTGAGATCTGGACAGATGTACCGGGAATGATGACATCCAACCCTAAGGTAGTGCCTACGGCACGCACCATCAGCAACATATCATACAAGGCAGCCCTCGAGCTCTCTCATTTCGGAGCAAAGGTCATATATCCGCCGACAATCCAGCCTGTGGTGGCCGAAGGCATTCCTATCTATGTCAAGAACACCTTCGCCCCTGAGGCATACGGAACCCTCATCGAGAAGCATCCGCCTCGCAGCAAGGACAAGCTCATCGGTATATCCAACTCGGATAACATCGCTCTTCTGAGCCTCGAAGGCAGCGGAATGGTCGGAATTCCAGGCTTCTCAAGCCGTCTTTTCGAGACCCTCAGCCAGAATGACATCAACATCATCCTCATCACCCAGGCATCTTCAGTGCATACAATGTGCATCGCCGTGTCTGAGAAGGATGCAGAGAAGGCTCGCGAAGCTGCTGACAAATGCTTTGCTTATGAGATATCTCTCGGGAAGCTCAACCCTCTGAAGGTAGAGAAGGGATTCTCCATCGTATGTCTTGTAGGGGACGACGTGCTCAACCAGACAGGAGCTACAGGCCGTATGCTTGCAGCTCTGGGACGCAACAGCATCCCTGTAAGGGCTACAGCACAGGGTTCTTCTGAACGCAACATCTCGGTGATCATATCTTCTGAAGATGCAGAGGGAGCGATCAAAACCATTCATAACGAATTCTTCGACAAGAGAAGCGGCAAGGACATCAACCTCTTCATCGCCGGCTTCGGCACCGTGGGACGTGCATTGGTGGACATAATCTCCAAGAATAGAGAGAAGATCGCCGCACGTACCGGAAGAAGGATTCACGTCTGCGGACTTTCCAACAGCAGACGCTTCATCATTGACAAGAACGGTCTCGATCTCAACAACATAAAGGAGCAGCTCAACAACGGTATCAATGCTGCAGATGAGGCTTATTTCACACATCTCGCCTCACTGTCTCTCGAGAACTCGGTATTTGTGGACTGCACTGCATCAGCCGACATCGCATTCAAGTATATGAACCTCTTCAAGAGGGGATATTCCGTAGTGGCCTGCAACAAGATCACATTCTCATTGCCTTACAAACAGTATGCGGCTCTGAAGGAGGCAGCGATCGAGATCGGTGCCACCCTGCGATATGAGACCACAGTGGGAGCAGCGCTTCCTATCCTCGAGTCAATATCACGCAGCGTCCATAGCGGTGACGAAATCATAAGGATCGAAGCTGTTCTCAGCGGCACACTCAACTATATCTTCAGCAACTATGCGGGAGGAGAGAACGGTACATTCGCCGAAGTGGTGAGAAGAGCACAGGATGCCGGATATACGGAGCCGGATCCAAGACTTGACCTCAGCGGACGCGATGTACTCAGAAAACTCCTCATCCTTTCGCGAGAAGCAGGAGTTCCGCTTGACGAAAAGGACGTACTGGTATCGCCTATCCTCGGCGAAGAATTCTTCGAAGGCGATGTGGAAGCATTCTATGCAAAGCTTGCCGAAAACGAGGCAATCTTCGCCGCAAGATACAATGAAGCTGCCGCAAAGGGTCTGAGACAGCGCTTCGTGGCCTCTTTGGTCAAGGACGAAACGTCGGAATCAGGATACCGCGCAAAGATCGGCCTTGAAAACATCGACGAGACTCATCCGCTCTTCACTCTCAGCGGTACAGACAACTGTGCTATCATCCAGACTGACTTCTATCCGTCACCTCTGGTAGTGCAGGGAGCAGGTGCAGGAGCTTACCAGACAGCGTCCGGAGTGTTGAACGACATCATTATGTAATATAAAGATCATTCTGCCGGGTGGGAGAATGATCGCCATAGATAGATAACAGAATATTATGGAAAAGAAGCAATATAAATTCGAGACCCTTCAGGTGAGGGCAGGACAGGAAATAGACCCGGTAGCAAAGGGTACGGCAGTGCCGATTTACCAGAGTACTGCATATACATTCGACAGTATGGAATATGGAGCAGAGCTCTTCGAGCTCAAGCGTCCGGGCAATATATACACACGCATCACCAACACAACCAACGAGGTGTTCGAAAAGCGTATGGCAGCCCTTGAGGGTGGTGTAGCGGCAGTATCTACAGCATCAGGCCAGTCAGCAGTGTTCCTTTCGATCACAAACATCTGCGGCCCTGGTGACAACATCGTGGCTCAGCCATTCCTTTACGGAGGTACATTCACGATGTTCGCCATAACTCTGCGCGATATGGGCATAGAGGTGCGTTTTGCAAAGAGCGACAGCGCAGACGATCTCGAGGCTCTCGTTGACGGACACACCAAGGCGATATTCCTAGAAAACATCGGAAACCCGGCATTCAACATTCCTGACTATGAGCCTATCGTGGAAATGGCGCGCCGCAGGGGAATCTGCGTTATGGTTGACAACACCTTCGGTATGGGAGGCTATCTTTTCCGCCCGTTCGAATGGGGAGCAAACGTATCGGTTCACTCTGCTACAAAATGGATATGCGGACACGGCACAGCTCTCGGAGGAGTGGTCGTGGACGGAGGAAACTTCGACTGGACTGCTGAAAAGTATCCTCTTCTTGCAGCTCCATCGGAAAGCTATCACGGACTTGTTTACAAGGAGGTTTTCGGAAATGCAGCATTCGCAGGAAGAGTGCGCGTGGATGGTCTCCGTAATATAGGACCGGCAGCATCGCCTTTCAATTCATTCCTGATGCTTCAGGGTCTGGAGACTCTCTCGCTCAGAGCGGAAAGATGCTGTGACAATGCCCTCGCCGTTGCCGAATTCCTGGAAAAGCATCCGGCTGTTGAAAGCGTGAACTACCCAGGTCTGAAGAGCAATCAGTATCACGAACTCGGAAAGAAATACCTCAAGCACGGCTTCGGAGGAGTACTTACATTCCGTGTCAAGGGTGGATTCGAGGCTGCCGCATCACTTGTGACCCGCCTGGAGCTCATCCTCCACGTCGGCAGTGTCGGTGACGCAAAGTCCCTCATCGTGCATCCGGCATCCACTACCCACTCTCAGCTCAGCCCTGAGGAGCAGGTAGCGGCAGGGGTATATCCTAATATGCTCCGCCTCAGTGTCGGCATCGAAAATGTCGATGACCTCATCGCAGATCTCGCCGCCGCACTGTAAATCCGCAATCACTTCCGCCTCGCTCGAAATGACAAAACAGCAAGACAAGTTAATTGAAATCTGATAAAGTTATAAACTGAAAACTTGGAGCGAAGCGATAGCAAGTCCCCTCTCCGAGAGAGGGGATTTAGGGGAGAGGTAACGTTGTCATATTTTCATATTATGCACGTCCTCGAAAAAAGAAATAAGTTAAGTGAATTTAAATAAAGTTATAAACTGGAAAATATGAAAGTAGCTGTAGTGGGTGCCACAGGACTCGTTGGCACAAGAATGTTGGAAGTCCTCGCTGAGAGGAACTTCCCTGTAACGGAGCTCCTTCCGGTAGCTTCCGCAAAGTCGGTTGGACGCAAGATCACCTTCCAGGGCAAGGAATGGACTGTGGTAAGTGCCGAAGACGCCATCGCCGCACGTCCTGACCTCGCACTTTTCTCTGCAGGCGGAAGCACATCTGCAGAACTGGCTCCTAAATTTGCGGAAGTCGGAACAAGGGTAGTCGACAACTCATCGCAGTGGCGCATGGATCCTACCAAGAAGCTCGTCGTTCCTGAAATCAACGGCGACATACTGGAGGAAACCGATATGATCATAGCAAATCCGAACTGCTCGACCATACAGATGCTTCTCCCTCTCTGGCCTCTGCACAAGGCATATACCATCAAGAGAATCGTAGTATCTACATATCAGTCGGTCACAGGCACAGGATACAAGGCAATGGATCAGATGACCTCTGAGCGCGCCGGTGGAAAATGGGGCGAATATGATGCTGTCTATCCGCATCCTATCGACCAGAACATCCTCCCTCACATCGACTCTTTCCTTGAAACAGGATACACCAAGGAGGAAATGAAGATGGTCAACGAGACACACAAGATCTTCGCAGACGACTCTATCGGAGTATCTCCCACCACAGTCAGAGTTCCTGTTCAGGGAGGTCATTCGGAGTCGATCAACCTCGAATTCGAGAAGGACTTCACCCTTGAGGATGTCCGCAGAATGATGGAGGAGACTTCCGGCGTAACCCTTCAGGACGACCCTTCAAACAATGTATATCCGATGCCTCTCTACGCTTGGGGCAAGAACGATGTGTTCGTAGGCCGTTTCCGCCGTGATCCATCTGTAAAATACGGACTCAATTTCTGGTGCGTTGCAGACAATCTCCGCAAGGGTGCCGCTACCAATGCAGTCCAGATTGCAGAAAAACTGATCGAAAAGGGCTTCCTTCCGAAATAATCCGGAATGAAACATATATATAATTACCAATTAAAAACGAGGGTGACCGACAGTCATTGACTGATGGTCACCCTCGTTCTATATGGTTACAGGATTACTTGATCTTGATCTCGTTGACAGGCTCTGCCGGAGCGAGAACGTTATTGACCTTCCAGGTCTTTGCAGTCTTGAGCTTGTAGTCGGCTGTCGCACGGATATCTGCCACGCTTGCGGCAAAATGCACCTTATAGACACCTGCAGGAGCCTCCCAAGCTGAATTAGCCTCGTTGAATGAAGCGATGCCGTAATTATCCACAGTCATTGTGAGAGTCTGAGACTCGCCTGGAGCAAGTTCTCCGGTCTTCGCAAATGCCTTGAGCTCGAGAGCAGGCTTGTCAAGACCTCCTGCCGGAGCAGTAACATATACCTGCACAGCCTCCTTACCGGCCACCTTGCCTGTATTGGTCACTGTAATTGTTGCAGTGAAGCCGTCCTGGGTAGCCTTCACAACTGGCCTGCTGTATGCAAATGTAGTGTATGAAAGACCGTAACCGAATGGATATGAAACCTCTACACCAGCAGTTGTGAAATAACGGTATCCCACATAGATTCCCTCTTCGTACGCGGTATAATCTACATTCTTGCGAGGAGCAGCCGGACCTCTGTTTCCACGCATCTGTGCAGTGCCGTAGTCGTATGGGAAGTTGTGAGAAGACGGATTGTCAAGGTATTCCATCGGGAATGTTGTCGCAAGCTTTCCTGAAGGATTGACCTTGCCGAGAAGGACGTCAGCCACAGAAGCACCACCTTCCATTCCTGGCTGCCAAGCGAGAAGGATTGCATCAGGCAGATGCTTCCACGATGCTGTCTCGATCACACCACCGATATTGAGTACCACTACCACCTTCTTGCCTGCCTTGTGGTAAACATCACAGATGTTCTGAAGATTTGCAACCTCGACTGCATTGAGACGGAAGTCGCCCTGACCGTTCTTGCGGTCTCCGCCCTCGCCGGCATTACGTCCTATAGTGATGACAGCCACATCTGTGGCAGCCTCTACCTTCTTCACGAAATTGAGAGAAACCTCCACCTCAGGAAGAACAGGCTTGCCCCAGCCGCCGCCGATGCCATTATTCGCCATTGTCTCTTCAGTATAAGCGATATACTTCTTATACCAGGAAGCAGGAGCAGAAGCTACAGTAACGCCATTGCCCTCGAATCCTTCCTGAACATTGCGGATATATTTCTTGTTCACATGTCCCGAACCTGTACCTCCTGCAATGAAATCGTATGAAGAAACGCCCCAGAGACCGATCTTCTCATCGCCAGAAAGAGGAAGGACATCATTGTTCTTGAGAAGGACCATACCCTCAGCACCTGCCTTGCGTACGAGAGCCGTATGTGCATCTGTATCAGGCTTGTTTGAGTATGCATATCCCTTGAAACGCGGAGTCTTCACGATATACTCAAGCATATTGCGGACATTCCTGTCAAGTTCCTCCTGAGTGATCTCACCGTTCTTGACACCGGCGATGATACGCTCCATCTCGTTCTGGTTGCCCGGCTCCATCACATCATTACCTGCCTTTACAGACTTCACAGTACCAAGCTTGTTGCCCCAGTCTGTCATCACGATACCGTCCCAGCCCCACTCTTCACGAAGGATGGTAGTGAGAAGGTCGTATGACTGCTGGGTATACTCTCCATTGAGCACATTATAAGATGACATCACTGTCCAAGGATTTGATTCCTTGATCGCGATCTCGAAATTCTTGAGATAAATCTCGCGAAGGGCACGCTGGCTTACTCGCGAATCATTCTCGTGACGGTTGGTCTCCTGATTGTTAGCAGCATAATGCTTCACTGAAGTACCTACACCATTGCTCTGAATACCCTTCACATAGGCAGCAGCCATCTTTCCGGAAAGGAAAGGATCCTCTGAGAAATACTCGAAGTTACGTCCGCAGAGCACATTGCGATGGATGTTCATACCCGGAGCGAGGAGCACGTCCACGCCGAATTCGAGAACTTCCTGTCCCATTGCAACAGTCACCTCGTTGACGAGGTCGAGATTCCACGTTGTGGCAAGAGATGTACCTACAGGGAAGGCTGTAGCATAGTATGTCTGAGGATCATTCTTGCGGGTCGGATTGATTCGCACACCTGCAGGACCATCAGCAAGCACTGTCTGAGGAATGCCCAGGCGAGGAACGGCACGGGTAACACCGGCAGCACCCGGAACAAGATCAGTAGTTCCTGAAGGTACTCCGTTGATGTTCACGGCACGGCTGCCTCCGACGAGTAATGTAACCTTCTCTTCAAGGGTCATGGCCTTGATGATTTCATCAATGTTGTCTGCTGAAAGCTGCGGCTGCGCAAATGCAGAAAATGCCGCAAGCATACCAGCTGCAATAAAAGCTATCTTCTTCATAATCATCAGTTTTAGTTTATGTAATTGATTGAACTTACGAAATGGGATTCGTGCTTACAAACTTAATAAAAAGTTATCGATTAAAAAAACGTATGGCAGGAGCATGCCGCATCAGTTATAATCATTTCTCATTTTAAGGTCATCCGCATCAGAATTATCATTATATTTGTAACTTAAGTTAAAGACTTTTGATAACGATATGAACCATAGATTCCTTTCAATACTGACCGTCCTTTCTATGATAGCCGCAGGATGCGGCAACAATGGCGGCAATGCATCCGAAGACTCAAACCCTTGCTGCGACTGCATTGATGAGGTCACCCAGGTCCTGCCCGTGACAGGTACATTCATCAACCTTCCGTATCAGGATGTCCGCAACAAATACACTAATCCTCAGCATATCGACTGCACCGATCCTCAGATGTGGGTAGCGAAGGTGAAGGAGATGAAGAAGATAGGTATGGAATATCTCGTCTTCATGTCTGTGGCCAATGAGGGAAAGGCATACTATCCATCAAAGCTGATGGAATGGCACTACCCTCAATGGAGGCAGAGTCCAGTGGACGCGATTATGGATGCTGCGGCAGAGCTGGGAATGAAAGTGTTCATGAGCACCGGCTGGGCCAAGGATCAGGACGACAATCTGCGCGACCCTAAGATAAAAGGCCGCCAGATACAGATGATGGAAGAGCTTGCAGGCCTGTATGGAAAACATCCTGCATTCCACGGATGGTATCTTCCTGTGGAGGACTGCTTCGGCCCTGTACTTACCGACTACGCCGTGGAGGCTGTCAACGCATTGACCGCAAGGGCACGTGAACTGACTCCGTCAGCCAGAATAATGATATCTCCATACGGAATATTCAACTCCGACTTCGAGGATCCGCGGTACGAGCAGCAGATAGCCCGTCTTACCGTCGATATCATCGCATATCAGGATGAGATCGGATGCGTACGCGAGAGATATCCGTTGACCCGCCTGCGCGAAAACTGGAAAAAGCTTCGTGCGATACACGACAAGACAGGCATTGAAATGTGGGCGAACTGCGAATCATTCGCCTGGGAGAAAGGGACCAACGATCGTTCTTCGGCTTTGGTTCCGGCTCCTTTCAGCCGTTTCCTTGCCCAGCAGGTGGCAGCCACAGCCGGAGGAGCTGAAAAGATAATATCATTCATATTCTGCGGACTCGTGGAAGACCCATCCTCACCTTACCAGCTCGGTCAGCCGCACTGGTCGGAGGAATTCTACAAGGACTATATAGCCTGGATGGGAGGAGACTGCAAATGGAAGATAATGGAGAAGACATTCTGCGGAAGCATCAGTTCCCCTGTCTGCTATATGACATATTATCCCGGAGGCGAGGACTACCTGATCGACCGCAAGCTCTGTGACGGAAAAACCGCATACGAGGACATCAACGATGCAAGATGGTCCCGCTACGGATCCGGCAAGACCGAGATTCACGTGGAATTCGACACGACCGACGAGATAAACACAGTGATGGTCAGGATGCTCAATTCGCACAAGGACGGCATCATACCTCCGTCGAAGGTATTCCTCTGGGCAGCGGAAGCCGGAAACGAGGATAATTTCCGTCTTGCAGGCATAGCCGACACCCCTGTCTTCCCGAATACGGGACACGACGCATTCATAGACTATGCCTTCTTCGGAGGTCTGAACCTCAAGGAGAAATATCTCAAGATAGAATTCACTTCCGACACGGAAGTTTATATTGACGAAATAATCATCAACCCTGAAATCTGATAATCAAATGTTTGAAGCAAGCGTATATGCAAACAGGCGCAGGGCTCTTCTTTCAAAGATGGAGTCTCAGGGCGCGAAGGGCATTGCCATATTCCTCGGCAATGCAGATGCTCCGGCCAATTACCGTGGCAACGACTATAAATTCCGTCAGGACAGCAGCTTCCTGTATTTCTGGGGAATTGACGAGCCTTGGTTTGCCGCGATCCTCGACTTGGACAACGGGGAAGAATGCCTCTACGGCAACGATGTCGATATCGACGATATCATCTGGATGGGACCTCAGCCTACCGTAGCATCCAAGGGAGAAGCCATAGGATGCCCGGCTACCCTTCCTCTGGCAGAGTTCGATAAGGCTGTGGCTGCTGCCGTTTCAGCCGGCCGCTCTGTCCACTTCCTTCCTCCGGCAAGATATTACAACCAGATGAAGCTGGCAGAACTCACATCCATTCCGAACGCCCTAGTCCGCAAAGTGGCTCCTATGCAGGCTGACGGAGGACGACACGCTTCTGAAGAGCTTGTAAAGGCGGTGGTGGATCTGCGTCTCATCAAGGAACAGTGCGAAATCGACGAGATCGACAAGGCCTGCGAGATCGGATACCTGATGCATACGGAAGCCCGCCGCGGCTGCAAGCCGGGAGTGCTGGAGCAGGATATCGTAGGCAGAATGGAAGGAGTCACCTACTCGAAGGGATGGGGGCCTTCATTCACCACCATCCTCTCCCAGAACGGAGAGACCCTGCACAATCACAGCCATCATCAGATCATCACTCCGGGACGTCTTCTCGTGGTGGATGCAGGAGCAGAAAGCAATACACACTATGCATCCGATTTCACCCGCACATATCCTTGCAGCGGAAAGTTCACGACAAAGCAGCGCGAGATATATGACATCGTGGAGCAGGCCAACGAGCTCGCTTTCAGCATGACAAGGCCGGGCACATCATATTGGGACGTGCATTGCGCCACCGTCCGCTATATGCTCGAGCAGCTCAAGGCTCTGGATTTCGTACGCGGAGACGTGGATGAGATGGTAGCCTGCGGAATCTCCGGACTCTTCATGCCTCACGGACTCGGCCACAATATGGGAATGGACGTGCACGATATGGAGGATCTCGGAGAGAACTATGTCGGCTACGGAGACGAACGCAAGCGTTCACCTCTGTTGGGAATGGGTAATCTCCGTATGGCTCGTGACCTCAAGCCGGGACACGTGATCAGTGACGAGCCTGGAATATATTTCATTCCGGCACTGATCGAGCAGTGGAAGCGCGAAGGCACAGACAAGGGATTCGTCAACTATGAGAAACTTGCCGGATACTATGACTTCGGAGGCATCCGCCTTGAAGATGACGTGCTTGTGACAGCTGACGGAGCCCGCCGTCTCGGCCCTCACAGGCTCCCTATCAAATCGTCTGACATAGAGGATATTATGTCTAAGGAATAACGAAGACATCCGGCGGATTAATATATATAATCATGAAATGATATGGATATAGTTATTTCAATATTGGCGATATTGGCCGGAATCATCGGAATTGCCGGCAGTATCCTCCCGGGACTTCCGGGCACACCTGTAAGCTGGGTCGGACTCCTGATCCTCTACATCTGGGGCAACGGCACAAACGCAGCCGGAGAAGAAATGTCCCTGCGCACGCTAATTATCTGGGGAATAGTCGTAGCCATCGTATCGGTCATCGACTACATCGTCCCAATGTACTTCACCAAGATCACCGGTGGAAGCAAATATGCTGAAAGAGGTGCATTGGCCGGACTTATCCTCGGAATAATATTCACCCCTGTCGGAATGATACTCGGATCCTTCCTCGGCGCCCTTCTGAGCGAATGGTATTACAGACGCCAAGGCCTCGGACAGGCCTTCAAGGCAGCCATAGGATCATTCCTCGGCTTCATCACCGGCACCGGCATCAAGACCATTGTCGCAGTTCTGATTATGTGGAAGATCATCGTCTTCCTTTAGGAAATGCTATCAGATATCATGCACCGCGGCCTCGAATTCATCTCGGGAGCCGCGGGCTTTGTTTTTGATCTTAGCCCTGTAATTGTAGATTGTATTGGCTGAATAGTGCAGAAGCGACGCGATCTTGCTCGAATCGGTGATGCCGAGCTTTATCAGGGCGAATATACGCAGCTCCGGAGTAAGGATGTCATCACCCTTAGGCACGATTGCAGCACCGTCAGCAAGAAGAGCATTGAACTTCTCCACAAAATCAGGATACAGATTGACGAATGTCTCGTCAAACATCTTGTAGAATTCCTGGATGTCGTCATCCATTGAAGGGAGAAGCTCTATTTCCTCCACCAAGGACTTGGTATTGCCCTGACGTATGGACTTGAGCACGTGATGACGGTACTGACGGGTCTTGCTGATATTCTCTGAAAGGATGCCAAGGAACAAGGCTATGTACTCCTGCTTCACTTTATCAGCCTCCTGTATCTGCGAGTTCAGAGCCACAAGACGGCTGTTGATGGCCACAAGGTCGCGGTTGCGTTCATCTATCTCCATATATGACTCCTGCAGCTTCCTTCTCATCGAATCCAGGATCTGCTGACGCTTGAAGATGATAAGAAGCAGAGAAAGAAGAAGGATCAGTAGGATGGCAGCCACCATATTCATCATAACCATTCTTTTGGTCTGACGATGATGCTTTTCCTGATAAGCCCTTTCGATCTCAGGAAAGAACTGGGAAATCTGCCATGCCCTGAGCTTGCCGTTATAGGCCAGAGCATCAGCCATACAATGGTCAGCGACATAGCGGAATGCCTTGTCGATATCTCCTCTTTCGAAAAGGATTCGGGAAAGTTCATTCAGGGATGCATAGTCGTTGGTCGCGCACATCAGGTCAGCGATTGCCGATCGGATAAGCCATTCCTCTCTTTCAGGACGAGGAACATCACCACGGAAGGTATTTGCATAGAAATAGCTCGATCTGGCATAATCCGGAGTATTCACCTCCGTGCATTCCATCATCCTGAAGGCATACTCTCTCGCCTTAAGAGTATCTTGCAGAGACTCAGCTTCCTCGCGCTTCAGATTATACCATTCCAATGTTCCCTCAGGAATCATATTCAGAAGGATATTCCTGAAACCGTCCCTCCTTGCCCCTTTTTCTGCATATATGTCATCAGAGGATGTATAGGCCATCGTCTCTCCATAGAAGCAATGGGCGGCCTCATAGTATGATTTATGAAGATTCTCAGGAAGGGATTCCGGAGAATAACGGTCAAGAATGTCACCAGCCTCAACGTGGTATCCGGCCATCGTATAAGCCTCGACCAGCATAAAGTCAGTCTCTGCAATCTTCTGCATATCCCTGATGCCCACAGCCAGACTGCGGTTGGACAGAAGACAGTTCAATGTCGAATCAAAACTATGAGTCCTATATGCCAGAGCCATTCGCTTACGGATGCTGTAAATCTGCTCGGGATCGCTCTGCTCAGCCAGCACATCCTCCAGAACAGCAATCCTTTTATAGAAATAACCTTGATAAGTTTCCTTCATTGCCAGAGTCTCATCCAGACGGGTCAGCAGAGGATATCCGACAGGCTTTCTGCAGGAAAAGAGAACTATAGCAGCAAATATACAGACCAGGAATACAAGGATCAGTTTTTTCATAATTCTTGATTTATCCCGACAAATATACAAAAAAAGGCTGATGACAATGCCATCAGCCTTTCGTGAATCAGTCTATATGTTACTTCTTGCGGAAGTCGATAGTACAGTTGAACTTATTGCCTGCGTCAAGAGGTGTACAGTCAGTTACTGTCATAACGTAAGTAGCGCCGAGTTCGAGAGTAGCGCCGCTTGCAAGCTCGATATTACCAGGAGCAGCGATGTACTTCTGCGCTTCAGATGTAAGAGTTACAGTACCGTACTCAGCACCCCAACCTGCCTGTCCGAAGAACTTGTATGAAAGGTAGTCATATCTCCAGCGGCCACCCATAGTAGTACCATCGGTCTCCTCTACTGCGATACCAGTGAACTGATAAACTCCATCCTCAACCTCAGCGAGAGTGATGAGAGCACCTGTCTCCCAAGCGAGCTGGCTGGCCATGACAGGGTGACCGACACCCCAACCCATGATTGTGATTGCTCCCTCGTCAGCGTATGTAGCCGCAGATCCGTCAGCCTTTACTCTTCTTACAGTAACGAAATTCATGTCAAGGTTGAGCTCGAGAGAATAGTATCCGTCAACTGCATTGAACTTGAGACCTGACTCAGTCACTGTGAAGTGGTCAGGATCAACATACCACTCGAGAGGATTCTCGATACCTGTGAAGCTGATATCCTGTCCCTTTGTAAGCTCGATAGCCTTCACTTTGTAGATAGTTCTTGAGAGCTTGTCAGCCTTGACACCATTCACCTGGATGTCAAGAGAAGCACCACCGATAGCCTCTACCTCCTTAACCTTGAGAGATGCAGCATTTACACCTTCAGTAAGGTCGAGAGTGAAGCGGTATGCCCTCTTGGCAGCCATCTCAGCGCCGTCAGCAAGCTTGATGTTGCCAGACTCTGTCATCTGGAATACACCGGCTCCGTCGAACTTAACGAAGTTTGCCTGAGTGAACTCGCCACCCCATCCCATCTGATGGAAGAGCTTGATCTCACCTGTCTGCTCATTGATCTGAGAACCTACATTGAGGCTGAACTGGTAAACCTTTGGAGATACCTGTGACATTGCGTATGCACCGTCAGTAGTATTCCAGCCTGGTCCGATTGACGGCTTACCGAAGTTAGCTCCGATAACCCATACTGCACCTTCACCAGCCTCATTGAGTGAGAGGGTATTTCCTGACTCATCGCAAGGGAGAACCTTGATGAATGTGTTCTTGAAGTCAGCCTTGAACTTGTAGTAACCGTCAACAGCATCGAATGTGACGTCATGTCCGTCTACTGTGAAGAAGTCAGGATCAAGATCCCAATCGTAGATAGCCTCGATTGCAGGGAACTCGAATCCGATGCCCTGACGAAGCTGGTAAACAGCCTCAGGCTTAGCCTCAGAAAGGTCGAACTCCTCTGTAATAACATAACCGAATGGAGAAGCGGTAAGATTCATAAGATCCACTGAAAGGGTGTATTCACCTGGGATTGATGATGAGAAAGGAATAGGATTTACACCGTTTACAACGAGCTCCGAACCGCTCCATCCCATCTTGATGACATCACCCTCTGCGTTGATTGCAGGAGTAGAAACGAATGCCTTTACAAGAGATGGGAACTCCTGTGTGATCTCGTACTTGTAGTTGCCTACGTTTCTGAGTGAATATGTCTGACCCTCTTCTGTCTCGAGAGTAAGAGTCTCGAAATCAGGACGCTTGAGGCTTACATAAACAGTATCGTAAGTAAGACCCATTCCTACGTTCTGAGAAGCGAATGCGAGAGTTGCGATACCATCACCGATCTCCTTGTAAAGAGGTGCATGGATTGTTCCCTCGTATGTACCGTTCTCCTTTGTTCTGATAGTGATGTCACTTACAGCAGTTTCATCATAAAGGAGTTTTGCCTTGAGTGTGGAAAGTGCGAATTCCTTATCGTTTACACTTACCGAGAACTTGATGTCAGCTCCCATATATGTACTCTCTGTCCAGCTGTTAACGGTCATTTCAGGACCGACATCAGTGAGCTTGAGCACAGGCTCCTCCTGGCAGGCTGCGAAAGCCAATGTACCGGCAAGAGCAAATGTTGCTATTTTGAATATCTTGTTCATTTCTATTATTTTTTAATGTTTTGGCTCCCCGGTCAGGCCGGGGATGACTTTGTCATTACTCCTGCCAGAGAATTGATGCGATACTCTTGGCCGGCACCTTATATTTAACTGTATGCTTTGTGCTTGCAAATACGAAGTCCTGCTCCTTGCTGCTGTTGTTGCAGATCAGTACTCCGACAGTATTGTCAGGATTGAGGTACATCTGAAGCTCCATTCCTGAAGGAAGAGAGAAGCTTGTGTGCTCCATCCTTCTTGCACCAGGCTTGAGAGCCACAGAAGCGTGCGCACAGTCGAACCAGTGGCTGTTCTTCACGATTGTCTTGTAATCTGCAGAGTTGATGGTAACACCACCGTAGCAGGTCTTGCAAGAACCATCGTGTCTGCTGAACGGACCTCTCTTGTCGTCAAGCATAAGGTTCCAGAGGATCGAGCCTCTACCTCCACGTGCAAGTACGCCGAGGAACATTGTAGAGAAGTCAGGAACCACGCAGTTTGAAAGGAAGTTGAAGTCCCATCTGTCCTCCCAGCCTCCGATCCACTCTCCGATAGATGCCTCGGTAAAATAGATCTTCTTCTCAGGATTTGCAGCATAGATCTCGCTGAGCTCGGTTACGCTTCCGCCGTAATTGTGCCATGCAGAACCGTCTGCCCATTTGTAAGCCTCAGGATCAGCATAGATATTGAGCGGATAATTATCCTGACCTTCCTTGCCGTCATAATTGAAGTTATGGTCGAAAAGGAGGATCTCCACATCAGCAAGTCCAGCCTTGTCCATTGCCGGGCCGAGAACCTTCACGAACTCCTTCTGATCCTGCCAAGGCATTACCAGAGACATTGAGTTTCCAGGGTTGAGCGGCTCGTTCTGCATTGTGATTCCGTGGATGTCGAATCCTTCCTTTTCCATAGTCTGGATCCACTTCACGAAATATTCTGCATAGTCATCATAGCAAGATGGCTTGAGACGGCCGCCAGTCCATGAGTTGTATGTAGTCTCGTCTGTCACAGGGACATTGAACTGAGACACGTTCCAGCTGTTTCCGCCAGGCATGTTGCACTTCATCCACTGCGGGCAAGACCAAGGTGAACCGATGATCTTCACATCAGGATTGATGGCATAGATTTCCTTGAGAACAGGGAAAAGGTAATCCTTATCCTCTGAATGAACAGCGAAGTTCTCAAGACCTGGAGTATCACACCATGTGTAGTTGTCGGCAAGACAGAAGTCTGAAGCACCGATAGCTACACGGATAAGGCTCATTCCTGCACCTTTCTCACGAGAGAAAGTCTCCTCAAGGAAGGCAGTCCTGTCCTCCTGAGACATCTTGAGAAGGTTATATGCAGCCGATGTTGTGACAGCGAGTCCGAAACCGTCCACAGTCTCTGCTGCAAGCGCGCTCATATCGTACTTCACCTGATTAGGCGACATACTGCCCGGCTTGCCGAAATCGAAACTGCTCTTCTCGAACTGCTTCTTTCCGTCAGCTGTGGTCACATAAGCAACCACATCCTTAACCACGGCTTCCGGTTTCTCCGGGGTCGGGTTCTCCGGGGTTACAGGCTCGTCTCCAGGCTTGTCTGTAGTGCAGTTGCAGGCACAGAGGCAAGCGAGAACGCCGGTAAGGAATAATTTTGAAATCTTCATAGCAATCACTTATTAATAACCTGGGTTCTGAACGAGACTTGGGTTATTGTCGAGAGCTGTCTGAGGAATAGGCATATAGACAGTCTCCTCTGTGAGAGCGAATCTTGGCTGCCAGTATGAATCCTGCTGTGGCATTGCATCGTGGATAGTCTTCGCTTTCTCGAATCCATGACGGAGAAGGTCGAAGAAACGGAATCCTTCGAATGCAAGCTCGAGACGGCGCTCGTGAAGGATAGCATCGATCATAGCGTCCTGTGATGCAGGAACTGCGATCGGCTTGATGTCTGCACGCTCACGGATACGGTTGACGTACTCAGTAGCTCCGGCAAGGTCACCTGTCATGGCAAGAGCCTCTGCGTGAAGAAGATAGATCTCACCAAGACGCATAAGGATTGTACTTGACGCGTTGGTAGGGCACTTGTGCATGAATGCATACTCATTGCCAGGATAGTAGTTTGACCAGATAGCCTCGTCATAAACGATGCTTGCGTTCTTTCTCTCTGTATCACCCTCCTTTTCATAAGCAGCGATAAGGTCACGTGAAGGAGTGATCCACTTGATCCAAGAGTAGCTGTCATCCGGATTGTATGCATTTCTATGGAACATCATCCACACCCAGTTTCCGTTAGATCTTGTCCAAGTGATCTCGAAGATAGACTCTGAAGTGTTGCGGACAGCGTCTGTATCGTCATATCTCCACATCTCCGCATAATCGTCAACAAGTGTATAGCCCATTGCCTCTACAGCAGCACAATGCTCAGCCACCTTGTTCCAGTCACGAGCTGTAGACTCTGCATGGATTCTTGCAAGCATACCGTGAGCAAAAGCCTTTGTGAAGAGGAACTTGTTCGAAGGATCAACGTCCGGAGCATTCTGGCAAGCGAACTCGAGCTCGCTGATGATCTGAGCATGTACTTCCGCGATAGGTGTTCTTACAGGGAAGTATGCGTCATAAACCTCCTCGATGTTCTCTGCAGTGATTGCAGGCGGAATAGTGTTCACGAGAGGAATGTCACCCCAGATATAAGACATCTGGAAGAGGTTCCAAGCCCTCCAGCAGTAAGCCTCAGACTTCCACTCATTGTATTCCTTGTCAGTCATTGTAGGATCTGCCGCCTTGATACGGTCGATGTTGCAGATGATGTTGTTACAGTTGCTCACCTGTCCCTGGTACCAGTCCCAGTCACGTACGACATTCTTGTTCTCACCGTCCTGTCTGTTAGCCTCGATGGCCATAAGCTCACCTGTTCCAGGGTTTCCGCCGTATGCATTGTCAGCACGGCACTCAGCGTAAACGAGCCAGTCAAGATATCCCTTTTCCTGGATATCCTTGGTCCAGCTGCTGTAGATTGCATCTCTGAGACCCTTCATATCCTCCCTTGTATTGTACTGAGACTCGCCGGCCTCCTCTTCAATGGTTACGTTACCCTCACTGTATCCGGTCTCCGGATAAAGAGTCAGTTCACAAGAAGAAAGGACAATAAGGGAAGCGAGTGCGAAAATTGTATATATCTTTTTCATTTTCTTTCCTTATTTAAAATTAGAACTCAACATTTACACCGAAAAGCACTGTCTTTACACAAGGGTAAGTACCCCAGTCGATACCCATTGAAGTAGCGCTTGTGTACTGGCTCATTTC
>JAEIGA010003785.1_pt1 | contig 23559 bp, 44 predicted proteins | sample 9270691 | NCBI WGS metagenome assembly JAEIGA01 (sample SAMN17057246, study PRJNA624740) | gut metagenome | biome: biome; isolation source: fecal sample | host: Bos grunniens | place: China: Xizang | collected 2019 | reverse complement strand
TATATATACATACATACATAGTATATACATACATACATAGTATACTATACTATACATACATAGTATACTATACTATACATACATAGTATACTATACTATACATACATAGTATACTATACTATACATACATACTACTACTATTAGATAGTAGTATATATATAATATACGATATACAAAAACATCGTACATAGGGCCGCGGACCAGTGTGCGCGGCCCTATATAGGGTACACACAGAGCCTTGGCAATCTCTCGCACCGAACGCTTTAGCGAGCTAAAGCGTTAAATTATCCCAAAACAAATGTTCGCTTTCACACATTAAAGTGCTAAATTGGTTTTAAGCTCCGCTTTAGCGTGGTAAAGTGCTACTGTGATGAAGCGACCGCTTTAGCCCTTTAAAGCGTAGCACTTCACCACGCTAAAGCGCTGAAGCGCTTGGCGAATATTTGTTTTGTGCAAAATGACGAAGAAAAAAAATAAAAAAATTTTTAAAAAAAGGCTTGACAAAATACTCAACTTGTGGTATAATTTAATCAATGAAAGAGAGGTAATCAGTCTTCTCCCTGAACACGAACGCAATAAATCCCAAGAGGTAATAAGTCGGCTCGGTGATGTGGAAAGCAATAAATCCTCTCTTTAATTTTAAGCTCCCAAGAGAACAAATGTTCGGAGAAAATTTTCAAAAAATTTTTTAAAAAAAGACTTGACAAATTGCACACTTTGTGTTATAATAGAAGTGATACCCCGAAATAAGCTCCAAACATTTGTTCTCTTCCTCTCAAAAAAATCTTCGTTCAATGAACGAAGATTTTGAGAATAATGTCATCGTGAAGATTTTCTTTTGTGAGGGGGTCGAAGATGAGCAGAGAAAACTCGTCTGTGGGTTCAGCGTAGTAATCTGTGTAAGCCCATTCAATGCCGTTTTCATCAACGAAGATGGCAACATCACCATCGGCAAAAGTTTCTGTAATCGGTTCAATGCGGAGGGTCATTGCGGTGAGTGCAGTGATGATGATGAGAGCAAGAGCGATGATTGTTTTTTTCATTGTGGTTTACCTCTTTCGTTTGTTTTATTGTATCTTTATTTTAACACATTAAGCTCGATTTGTCAAGAGTTTTTTTGAAAAAAAATAAAAAAATTTTTTAAAAAAAATTCAAAAAAACTCTTGACAAATCGCCAAGAGTGTGCTATAATAATGTTGTAATCAAGGGAAACAATCCCAAAAAGAAAGAGGTAAAAAACTATGAAAACATTTGAAGTATTCCGCAGACTTGAAAACGGCAATTGGACAAGGGAAACGGTTTACGGCAGACACACTGCAAAGACACTCGCCAAGAGTTACAGAGCAAAGGGTCACAAAGTGAGAGTTTACAACGAATACGGATTTAAAAAACATTTTATTTAAGAGAGAGCCGAAAGGCTCTTTTCTTGTTTTTGCGGTCACCCGCTCAACCGAACATTTGTTCGAGTCAGACCGCACACTTTAGCCATTTAAAGCGTTAAACTGTCCGCTTAAAAAAGTCGGCACCCCATTTCATTATAACACAAAAGAAACAATTTGTCAATACTTTTTTTAAAAAAAATTTTTTAAAAAAAATCAAAAAATTTTTAAAAAAAGTATTGACAAACTGAAAAATGTGTGCTATAATAAATACATCAAAGAGAGAGAGGTAATCACAAATGAAATCAACAAACTACATCATCAAAACAGTAAACGGCAAACAGTACGGATTTAAAGCAACAAGAGTTGTTGTTGAAGATAACACCTTCGCACAGAAAGTTTACGACTTCGGCACAGAGAGATTTCCCTCAGGTTCAAGAATAATGGTTAAAGTTTGGGACAAAACACTCAACAGAATGGTTGCTAAAAAAATCGCTCATTGCTTAATCACAGAGGCAATCATCACAAACATCGAAACAAAAGAAACTTTTGTTTGGCAGGGTGCTGAAAAAATCTTCGACTAAAACAAAAGAGCCGAGAGGGTCTTTTTTCTTTTGGAACGAACACTTTAGCGATTTAAAGTGCTAAAGCGAACATTTGTTCGCTTAAAAAAGACAGCCTCCCATTTTATTATAACACAAAACAAGTGATTTGTCAATAGTTTTTTACAAAAAAAATAAAAAACTTTTTTGTAAAAATTTTAAAAAAACTATTGACAAATAGATAAAAGTATGTTATAATTAAGACAATGAAAGAGAGGTAATCAACAATGACACAGATTGAAAGAACAGTAGAAAAATTCGCAACACTTGAAAAAGGCACAATCATCACAAAAGAACAGTACAGAGAAATGAGATTTGAGAAATCAAGAAAAGGCAAAAGATTTGACCCCGAAAGCCGATGCTATCTTGCATCGTGGGAAGTGGTAACACAGAACCCCGACAGATTTAATGTTGAGAGAGTTGAAGTTTTCCACACCGTACCAACCTCAAAGGTTACAACAGTTGATGTGCTTGAAATGGTAAAAAAGGGTTGCTCGGTTGAAGAAATCGAAAAAGCAATCTACACAACAACAAAAGAAATAAGATTAAAAATCAAGTAAGAAAAAGCCGAAAGGCTTTTTCTTTTTTTCGCAAGGGCGAACATTTGTTCACCGTGAGGGGTCGGGGCGACCCCAAACTTTAGCGAGTTAAAGCGTTAAAGCAATTTTTTTGACAAAACACCGAACATTTGTGCGATAAAAAAAATCCCAAAAAATCAAAAAATTTTTAAAAAAACTATTGACAAATTCAATCATTTGTGTTATAATTAAGACAATGAAAGAGAGGTAATCAACTATGAAAATCGCAGAATTTTTTGACAAACACTTTGGCGGAATGCTTGGCGGAATGGCTATTTTGATGGTGCTTGGCTTGGCATTCGGTGGCTGAAAAAAGTTGAAAAATTTTTCAACTTTTTTCAAAAAAACACTTGACAAACACATCAAAGTGTGCTATAATTAAGATACAGTCAAGGGGAACAGATAAGTCCTTCGCCAAGACAGTACGGCAATAAATCCCACGAGGTCGCAAGGCTCACGAGGTCATAAGTCCGATACGACCAACGAGCGAAGGCAACCCCTTGAAAAAAAATAAAAAAAATTTAAAAAAACTATTGACAAACTCAAAAAAGTGTGCTATAATAAAGACACAATAAAACAGACGAGAGAGGTAATCAAAAATGGCAAGAACAAAAAACATCTACATCAAATCAGATTATACAGGACAGGTTCACTGCACAGACTTTATTCCACAGTTCGGTGGTTGGACAGTGGTAACCGAAGCCGAGTTCATCGAGTGGTGCGAGAGCCACGGCTTCAACCCCGATGAAATGAGATAAAAGCCGAAAGGCTTTTTTCTTTTGCCTTCACGCTTTACCGTGGTAAAGCGTTAAAGTCGAGGTGACCCCAAATTTCACGCTTTAAAGCACTAAAGTAAAAAAAATTCAGCCAAGAGCCGAACATTTGTTCGGTAAAATAATCCCGAAAAAAAAATAAAAAAATTTTAAAAAAACTATTGACAAACTGCGGAAAGTATGGTATAATTAAGACAATGAAAGAGAGGTAATCAGTTATGAAACTTACAGAAACATTCTACATCGGCAATGAGGCTTACACACTCCGTTATCACAACGGCACCCACGAGGTTATCCTCAACGGCTCCGTGGTGTTCACGGGTTGGTACGAGAAATGCAGAGCATTTCTCAAAGACCGAGAGGTCGCCCATTTAGAGAGCCGTTTTTAACGGCTTTTTTTCTTTTCTTGCTTCACCGAACATTTGTTCGGCTCACCCCACCGCCCACCCCCAACCTCCACATAGGAAACAAAAAACGCAAACCGAACATTTGTTCGAGAAAAATCCAAAAGTGAACAAATGTTCGGTATCCTAAAACTTGCGGTCGCCCCCACTTCCACAATAACATTTTACCACACTTTTGGCAAATTGTCAATAGTTTTTTGAAAAAAAAATTGAAAAAAAGTATTGACAAACGGCAAAATGTATGCTATAATAATATCAAGATAAAGAAAGAAAGAGGTAATCAAAATGATTTGTGACAACTGCGAAAAGAGAATAAACTGCGAGTGCGTTCCCTACTCCGAGGAATGCGACACCAACCGCAACACTCCCGACAGACTTTTTATTGTAGACACCGATAACTGTTCCGACTATGCGGAATTTACAACTTACCGAGATGCAGAGATTTACTGCGGTGAGCGAGGAATTTCAACAGAAAACATTTACCAAGAGGAAGAATGACTTCCTCTTTTTTGTTTGCGGACGCCCGAACAAATGTTCTCCGAACACGGGCGTTTTGCCCCCAGACTTTAGCGAGTTAAAGCGTTAAAGTAAAAAAAATAGCAAATCGTGGCGAACATTTGTTCGATAAAAAAATCCTAAAATTTTTAAAAAAATTTCAAAAAAAGTATTGACAAATAAATAAATGTATGCTATAATAAGTACATCAAATGAAAGAGAGGTCATCAAAATGATTAACATCAGAACACTTAGAAAAGTACAGAACAACGGCGGTCTTACTCTTAAAATGGGTAAAATCATCACTTATAAAAGCGGTTGGCAAGTCGCAGATTTCGGCTATGAAACAACCGACATCAACGAAGCGATGCAGATAATCCGCAGAATGGGCGGTAATTGCGGTGTATGGCTTGAAAACGGCATCTACTACATCGACCATTCATTCAGAGTATCAACCAAAAAAGAAGCTCTGGCAATCGGCAGAGAACACAATCAGATTTCAATTCTGAATTGGAAAACAATGGGTTTAGCTTATTGCTAAACCCAAACTTTTCAACCTTCAGCCGAACATTTGTTCGGTCACCGAACACGGGCGAAGTGACCCCGAAATTTAGCACTTTAAAGCGTTAAAGCGAAAAAAATCGCAAAAAGCCGAACAAATGTTCTTTTAAAAAAAATCCTAAAAGTCCGTTTTATTGGACACCAAAACTGATATAATTATTCTTGTAAGGGGGACAAAAGTCCTTCCAAGCCGATAACAGCCCTATGGGGTGTGGGGGTCGGACCCACAAAAAAATTAAAAAAATTTAAAAAAAAGTATTGACAAATAGCAAAATCTATGCTATAATGAATACAGAAATTAAGAAAGGGGTACAGAAAAATGTATCAGGTTGAAGTTAGAAAAGATTGGGAAAGCGATTGGACACTTTGGGGTTGCAACTATCCCACACGCAACGAAGCCAACGAAAAGGCACAGATTGCTCTTGAAGAAGGCAATGTTGATGTGTTCGTAAGCGAGATGTAATCTCGCTTTTCTTTTTTACTGCGACGCTTTAACGCTTTAAAGCGTTAAAGTCCGAGCCACCCCGTTTCGACCCCAAACTTTAGCGAGTTAAAGCGTTAAAGCATTTTTTTCGCAAAATGGAACACCCGGCACCGTTGAATTGAAGTCCCAAAATTATCAATTTTTTTTTAAAAAAGTGTTGACAAATGGATAAATTTATGGTACAATGATTACAGTAAATGAGAGAGAGGTAACCACTATGAAAACTGCTTATTATTTTGATATGGACGGAGTGCTCTGTAACTTCCACAAAGAGCCGTTCAAGTATGCCAACGCTATCAATCGCTCTTGGATTGCTAATCTTGACCCCTTTATGGCAAATGTTTCTCTTGTAAGCGAACTCATCGCAAGGGGCGAGAGCGTATATATCTTATCCAAAGCCGCAAGTGAAGATGCTCGACTTGGTAAACTCGATTGGGTTCGTAAGCATATCCCCGAGTTCAGACTTGACAGAGTAATCGTTATCGTTGGCAACGGCAAGAAAACCGACTATATGGCAACCGAAGACGGCATCTTGATTGACGATGACATCAAGAACACTCGTCAGTGGGAAAAAGCAGGTCATATGGCAATCACTCTCGAATTCAAGGGACAGACGGTGGTTCTCTGAACCACCTCCCCCCGAAAAAAAATTTCAAAAATTTTTCAAAAAACTCTTGACAAATCGTTCTCTATATGCTATAATATAGACACAAGGTAAGGGAAGGCAACCCGAGGGAAAGGGAAGCCCACGAGAGCCACATAAGACCTCCCCGACAAAGATACCTTGACCGCACGGTCGCTCCGTTGTGCGGTATATAAATGTGAACCAAATCCCGTGGGTGTGAAAATTAAGGGACTAGGCGGAGTGAAACCCAAGTCTTTCGTTTTTAATTGTCATGATACTATCCTTGCGAACCCCCAACTGTGGTTGTCCTTTCCCACGGTTGGGGTTTTCGCTTTGAACGCCCGCGCACGGTGGCCGCGGGCGTTTTTTTTGTCAATAAGCAAAGTGTACAAATTTTTCGGCTGAAATTTGTGCAAAATTACCTATTGACATTTCTCCCATAATGTGCTATACTATAAGTACAGCGAGGGGGTAATAAGTCCCCAACCAAGAGAGTACGGCAATAAATCCTATACGGTGATAAGTCCGATACCACCACCGAGTTAGGCAATAAATCCCCTTCGCTAAAAAAAATAAAAAAAAAATTTAAAAAACCTATTGACAAAATCCAAAAGGTATGATATAATAAAGACATCAAAGAGAGAGAGGTAAACAGATTATGAAAAAGTACACACAGAAAGCACTTCGCAAACTTGTTGCAGACGGACTTGCAACAGACATCACCAAGACCCACGATTACAATGCAATCCCCAAGCCTTATGAAATGGTTGGCTACTCAAAGGGTGTATATGGTTGTAGTGGCAAACTTCTTAAAGGTGCTGACAATCGCTTATATGCAATCATCGGTGCAACTTCTGCCCTTTATATATTTTAAAGGGCAGTGCAAATAAAAAAAACAAAAATAAAAAAAAAGAAAGAGGTAACTCAAAATGACAAACTCAACAAAGAAAACTATCGCAATCACAAAGCTCACAAATCTCGCATCAGCTCTTGAAGCAATCGGTGTTGATACCGAAATGTACGAAATCTGCAATGGATGCCCCTATCTCGGTGCAAACCTTTGGAGTTGTGAAGACGGCTCAACAATTCGTCTTGAAATTATGGCAGACAAAGATAACGATTATGAATTTGAGGTTGTAGCAAATCCCCTCGGACACATTGACGATTTTGTAAATGCAATTCTCGCTCTGTAAAAAAAATTTAAAAAAGGGGTTGACAAATTCAACCCCTTGTGCTATAATATAGGTACAGTAAAGAAACGAAACGAGGTAATTTAAAATGGTAACACTCACAATCAAATCACTTATCAACTGCGAAACAATCGAACAGACACTCAAAATCTCACACAGAGCACTTGCGGAAACCCTCGCTGAAAACTACTACGAGTGCGATGATGTGTATGCCGTCGAGATGACGAGTGCCGACACGGGCGAACTCCTCTACTACAAGAGCAAGGGCATTTAACCCCTTGCTCTCATTTTTCATTTCGCCCTCCCGCGCCCGGGCGCCGCGGGAGGATTTTAGAGTCAATAGACAAGTTCAACAAAAATCCAATTGAAAGTTTGTGCACTTTGACAGTTGACAATTTTCCCATAATGTGCTATAATAAATTCAGAAAGTGAGGTAGATAACTATGACAGATTTTGAAAAGATTAAAAAGGCTCTTGAAGACGGTGGTAATGTTGAGGGTCGCAACTTTTTCGTTTGCGAATGGGAAGATAGAAAATCCATTTCGCTTTATAAAACCTACTATGTTTCATTTTGGGAAACATCAGAACTTGAAACCGAATTTAATTTTGATTTTGACGGAAATTTAACTGAAATAATTTAAAAAAACCCATTGACAAATCCCAAAACCTATGCTATAATAATATCAAGATAAAGAAAGAAAGAGGTTATACAAAATGCTTACTGTTGGAAATGTTCACTACGATTTTTTACTGCTCTCTATCGCAAAAAAGTTTGGTCTTGAAGCCTCGGAAACAATTGAATTTGCCGAGTTCGTGCTTACTTCCGATGACCACTCCGCAATTCAAAAAAAATATAAAGAAATTTACGAAAAAGTATTGACAGATGAAGAATAATGTGCTATAATAAATACATCAAAGAAAGAAAGAGGTAATCCAAATGAAACACATAATAGTTGAAGACACTTTTTACTCCCTTGAAAACATCCGAAAGGTAGACCTTGACCTTGATTATTCATCAATTAGTTTAACTTATGAAGATGGCACACTTATCTACATCTATTTCAACAAAAAGTCCGAAGAATTTATGCGATTTTATTTTAATAAAATTTGCGAAAACCTATTGACAAAGTAAACAAAGTATGCTATAATAAATACAACAAATAAAGAAAGAGGTAAACAACTATGAAACTTTTCAAGAAAAACTCCAAGAAGAACACAGGTCTGCTTCACGCAACAACACTCCGAGCCTACACCGACCAGTTTAAAGCGAAAGCCGAGTATGCTCACAGACAGAAGAGCATTGATTGGGTAGAAAAGAAACTCTCCCCTTATCTCACCACTCTCGCAAAAGCAGGTGCTGATGCTCACGAATGTATTATTCCCGATGACATTGACAGAGAAGTCGTTATCCCTATGCTCCGAGCAAAGGATTATGTAGTTGATTATTTCGGTGAAAACAAAATCTCAATCTATTGGTAATAAAGGTGGGGGGCAACCCCCACCTCTTTCTCATTTCGAACGCTCGCCGCCGGCAGTGGCGAGCGTTTTTTGGTTTTATTATACAATTTCAACAAAATTTCTATTAAAAGTTTGTGCAATATTACTACTTGACTTTTCCTGAATTTGTGGTATAATAAATACAGAAATTAAGAAAGAGGTACACACTATGAAAAAGTATTTTGAACTCAACAGACCCTATGAATTTGACCCCACAGATTTAACTGCGATTATCTTTACAGTTTGTTCTGTTCTCGGTATCGCAACATCTATCAACATCACACCCCTATTTCTTCTCGGCTCACTCATCGGCTTTGCGACTTGCTTTAAGGCTCGTCGAATTAATCTTATCGCACTTAACGGCTCGCTTCTCATTTTAAATCTTGTAAATTTTGTCAAGATGTTTTAAAAAACATCTTGACAAATAGCCAAAAGTATGCTATAATAAATACAACAAATAAAGAAAGAGGTAATCTCAAATGTCAAAATCAGAAAAGAAAACAACAATCAAATTCCCCTCGCTTTCAGTTATTCTCGGTGTAATTTTCATCACTCTGAAACTCTGCGGTAAAATCGCTTGGTCGTGGGTGTGGGTACTCTCTCCGTTTTGGATTGGTGCAATCATCTCAATCCTCTCTCTTGCGGTGGTCGGCATAGTCGGTCTTGTTGCCGTAAAGGTAATGGATAAAATTGATGAATAGGGGGATTTAAAATGCCGTCATACATTGAAATGCTCTCTGCCGTATTGAGAAAATACGGCAGAAGTTCCAAAGAATACAAACTGTTTAAAGAATATTGCGTTCAGTACCAAGAGCGAAAAACCGCAATGTTCAAGATTTACAAAACTTTAATGTCAAAATAATTTAAAAAAAACTATTGACAAATCCAAAAGAGTATGGTATAATAAGTATGTAATCAAGAGGGAGAAAAAATCCCGCTCCCTCTTGATACAAATAAATATGGGGAATGTGCCCGAAGAGTAAAGGTGCAGTCTTAAGTGTTCTGTGTAAGCGAGTGCAATTCTCGTCATTCCCCACCTCTCTCAATAACAATTCCTCCAATTTTCTATACTCTCTTTCTGCGGCAACCCCTTGACTTTTGCGGTCAAGGGGTTTCGCTTTTCGAACGCTCGCGAACGGAGGCCGCGAGCGTTTTTTAGATTTATTGTGCAATTTCAACAATTTCCGCACCGAAACTTTGTGCAACATTACCACTTGACTTTTCCCAAAAGTGTGGTATAATAATATTGTAATCAAGAGAAAGAAAGAGGTAATCCACTATGAAAAAGTACATTGTAATCAACCCCGACAACACAATCGCAGGTGTTCCTTGCGAAACCTACGAAGAAGCAAGAGAACTCGCCAATCAGCGAGAGGGTCGCACTATCGCAGAGGTTAAGGGGGAATAAAAAATGTTTAAAAGAAAAACAAAAAATTCACCAATTAAATCATTTCTTGAATTTTGCGAAGAAAAAAGCAAATCACCTCTTGCCGTGCGAATTGTAATAGCATCAGAAATTTGTTATGCTTTACAAATTCCACTTGACGCGATAGACACAATCAAGAGTAATCTTGAAACTAAAAAAAATTTTGAAAAAACCCTTGACAAATAAACAAAAGTATGCTATAATAATTACAGAAATTAAGAAAGAGGTAATCACTATGAAAAACATCAAACTTTTTGAAAGAGAACTCAATCTCATTGTTGACGAAGAATTGAGAATGATAACAAAGGCTTATCTTGACGAGAAAGTACCCCCCTACTTTTGGGAAATCGGTGCTTCATCAAGTGGCAAGTATCACCCCAAGTTTTCGCAGAATGACGGTGGACTTGTAAGACACACAAAAGCCGTTGTAATGTTTGCGGAAGAGCTTCTCCGAATGAACACTTATGCTTATATGAGAGCCGAGTATAAGGATTATGTTATTGTTGCTTGTATCATTCACGATACTTGCAAATATGGTAAAGCAGAGTATAACAAAGCCGAGTATTCAGCACACGCAAGAAATGCGGCAGAACTGTTCAAAGAGTTTTGTATTCACGAATGTGATTACACTCCGTCAGAATATCTGTTAAATGCCGTTGTTGCTCATATGGGTCAGTGGACAGAGGACAAAGACGAAAGACCATTCACCTCTGTTGACAGATGTGTTCACCTTGCCGATTATATGGCAAGTCGCAATTTCATCGACATTCCAAGCATTACAGAAGAATACAATTCCGTTATGAACGGCACAGACGAAGATGTGCCGTTCTAATGAAAGGAGATGAAAAAATGAGAATAATCAGAGATAAAGCAACAACTCCTATCCGCTTTGAAAAATTAAGTGTGGGTGATGTGTTCTATGACCTTGACAATGACTGCACTTCGATGAAAACCGCAGACGGCAGAGCCGTTGACCTTGAAGATGGCACAATCTACTCCCTTTGCTACTCCGACAGTTGTATTTACCTTAATGCAGAACTCGTCATCAAGTAAAAAGAGCCGAAAGGCTCTTTTTCTTTTTGACCGCCCGCTCACAGTTGCGACCGGGCGGTTTTTGTGTAAAATGTACAGTTTCAGCTTTTTTATTCGCAAATCTTTGTGCAACATTACCACTTGATTTTTCCCACAATGTATGCTATAATAACATTGTCGGTTGGGGGTATGGCTACCACCCACCAAAAAGAAAATGAAAAAAAATTAAAAAAAGTTTGAAAAAACTCTTGACAAACCGAACGGAATGTGCTATAATAAGTATGTAATCAAGAGAGATTAACAAACAAAAAGAAAGAGGTTATTAACTATGGCAATGACAGTAAAAGAAAAGAACATCATCAAGTTTTATCTTGACGATAGCAAACCCGAAAACTTTTATGCACTCGACATCAACACAGGTATCCTTTATGGTATCAAGGGCAGTCCCATTAAGAGAACTCCCAACGGTATGAATGACTTTATGTGCTACCACGCAACATCTTGTGTTCTCCGTTATATGAGAAAAAATCACAGTTGGCACTCAATCGCATATTCAGATTTCAGCCGTCTTGCAAAATACTTGCAGATATGCGACAAACTCGACAGTATCGGCTATGACTACGCAAACGATGACATCGCTACTCACTCTCTGCTTGATTTTGTAAATGAGCATTTCAAAGAGTTCGTTCAGTATCTCGCAACTGAATACGAAGATGAAAGACATACTCTCGGCAATTTCAAATATCGTTGCGAAGAAAAACTTTTCATCAAGGAAAACAAAATTGAGGTTTCTGAATACTTCCCTCTTGAATGGGTAAGATACCTTATCGGTTGCCACTTTGCAAACGAAAAACAGGTTGCTTGTGCTATCTACTATTTCAAAAGAGGTCTGTATGTTGCTCTCGATAGCCGTTGTGAAAGTCTGCTGAAAAACTTTTTCCACTATTGCGACAAACTCGGCAAGGAATATCCAAGAGGTGATTTCATCAGAGAGTTAGCAACAATTAAAAAGGAATATGAGTTCCGTAAGACCGAACTTGATAACAAGGCACTTTATGAAAATCAAATGAAAAGGGCAAAGGCTCTCACCTTTACAGACGGCAACCTTATCGCAATTATCCCCACCACCACAGAGGAATTTCTTGCCGAAGCCAATAGTCAGAATAACTGTGTCGCAAGAATGTATATGCCGAGAGTTATTGACGATAGAACAAATATTGTGTTCATTCGCAGAGTTAGTGACCCTGACAAATCATACATCACTTGTGAGGTAAGAAATGGTGAAATCGAACAGTATCTCGGCAAAAATAATCGTTGGCTTTATAACGATGCCGAAGCAATGGCTTTCAGAGATTTGTTTGAAGAACATCTTTCAAAGACTTGGTAATCAATGGGGGGTAACACCCCCCACAAAATAAAAAAATAAATTATAGAAAAGGAATTGATAACTATGACAAAGTACGGAAAAATCTACATCGAAGCAAACTCAATCGAAGAAGCAGAAAAGGAACTTGCCACAATTAAGGCTCTCGTAAATGCGGGTGCGGTCTACGGCAAAGGCTCGACAAACGAGAGCGTTGAAATCAGAATGAGGAATGTCCCCTCTGCACCCCCCTCAAATTATCGTTGCACAGATTGTTCTATCTGCCCCCGTCGTTGCAGAGAAGAAACCTATCATTATGACGATACAGATGAGTATGATGAGGTTGACGAAATGCTCGATAAGTTCGTTATGACCGCTTCACCTATCGCACAGAGAATGCTTGACGAATTGCTTTCAAATCTCTAATTCGGCTTTTTGGGGGAGTTGAGCCAATCAACTCCCACCCCAACAACCGACCCCCAAAGGTTAGGTTTCAACCTCTTTCATTTCGGGAAAACTCCACCGATAATTTGGTGGGGTTTTTTCGTTTCATTTTCAAATCGCCCGCTCACAGTGTGACCGGGCGAAATTTTAATTATACCATACCCCACGCAATTTGTCAATAGGAAAATTGCACAAATTTTCATCGCAAAATTTTCCCAAATTTGTGCAACTTGCCTATTGAAATTCTCGGTGAAATAGTATATAATAATACTTGTCAAGGGGAGATAAAACTTCTTAAATGACGATTTAAAATTTTTCAAAAAATTTGAAAAAACCCCTTGACAAATCGCACAAGATGTGCTATAATAAGGTTGTAACACAGAGGAAATACTTTGAATGGTCGGCAAGTGATAAAAAAATCGAAAAAATTTCAAAAAAAGGCTTGACAAATGCTTTCCAATGTGCTATAATAAATACATCAAAGACAGGTACAAGTCTTAAAAACCGAAAGGAATTGATAATTATGGCTAACACACAGAAACTCACAAAGGCACAGAAGTACGGTATGCTCAAAGACCTCGCAGAGGTAAAGGCAAATCCCATCCTCGTCGAATTCATCGACCACGAACTTGAACTTCTCGCAAAGAAGAATTCAAGTGAAAAGAAACCCACGGCTCAGCAGACTGCGAATGAGGGTATCAAGGCTGAAATCCTCGATGGTATGGAAGTCGGTAAGAGATACACCATCACCGACCTCATCAAGGAAATCCCTGCTTGTGCCGAACTCACAAATCAGAGGGTGTCCTCACTCGTTCGTCAGTTGATGGGTGCAAACCTCGTTGAGAGAGTTGAGGAAAAGAGAAAAGCCTACTTCGTAAAAGTCGGCTGATGAAAAAGTCAAGGGGAATTGCGAAATTCCCCTTGACAAACCCCTCGACTTGTGGTATAATGTAATCACAGTAAAGGAGTGATTAAATGCCAAAACAGTATCCCCCCGAAAGAGTTAAGGAACTTGCCCGAATTCTCGACATCACCCCCGATGAAGTAATCGAAATGCTGAATGACGATGAACGAATTGACAAGGGTGAAAAACTTTTTGAACTCACCCCCGACCAAGAAAAGGCAAGTAAAAAGGCTCGACAAGTGGCAAGGGGAACAAGTACAACCCCCACCAAGAGAGAAAAGAAATCCGACACCGACAAGGCTTTTCTCATCGGCTTGTTTGAGGAAAAACTGAATGAGTTTGGTGATGTCACCGACCTCGTCATTGTCAACCCCGAAAGGGAACTGACTTTCACCCTCAACAACCGAAAATTCAAGGTTGTTCTGTCTGCCCCTCGCACATAACCCAAAAGCCAACAGACTTGACATCTGTTGGCTTTTGGTCTGCCCGCTCACAGTGCGACCGGGCAGAATTTGGTTATTTTGTACAGTTTAGAGAATTTTTTCGGCAAAAGTTTGGTTATTTTGACGATTGACATTTTCCTATAATCTGTTATAATAGTATTGTAATCAAACGAAAGAAAGAGGTAATCAAAAATGTATGTAATCAAAAAATATCACAAGTATGAAGTTATAGCAATTTATTATTGCCGAACAGAAGAAAAGGCAAGACACATTGTCAATCTTATTATTGCTGAAGATTTTGTAAAGAATGCAGATTATTATGACGAAGATACCACTTTTGAAGAAATCTGTGCTTTTGCTTGGGAAGATGGTTGGATGGATAATGTAGTTAGCATAGAAGAATTTGAATTTGAAGAAGATAAGGAGTGTAACTCAAAATGATTATTAAGTGTCCTAATTGCGGTTCTTCCGCACAAGTTCGCAAGAACGAGCCTTTTGTTGACGGTGAGGGCAACTACATTTGTTGCGATTATGTTTGCGGTTGCGGTTGTTATTTCGACCCCACAGTTGAAGAAGAATATTATCTGCTCCGAGAAAAGAGCGAAGAGGCTGACCGCAATCTCGATTTGGCAATCCGCAATCCAAAAGACTATTCACTCTATCAAAGAGAAGAATTGAGAAGAGTACAGACAAAGGCTCATCTTGATTTCGCAAGACATTGTGCTTACATCGTTGAACAGTTGCTTGACGGCTATCCGAACATTTTGAAAAATATTGAATAAACCTATTGACAAATAATAAAAAATATGTTATAATATTTATAGAAAATAAGAAATGAGGTATTTCTAATGAAAAAGTTTTTATCAAACAAAATCGTTGGCAGAGTTATCGTGGCTCTCATCTGTATCCTTGTTGTGGCTTCAACATTCCTCGAAGGAATGTTCGTAGAGTCAAAACTCGCAGACCGCAGAATTCTGTTCGACACCTATTGCGAAAGCGGTGTAGTCGCACAGAAACTCGATGAGGGTTATTTGCTCCGACTTGACAACGGCAAGTATCGTCTGTTTGACAGTTCGGAAACCTTTGCGGATAACACCAAAGTCATTGTCTGCTTCAAGATGAATGACACAGATGAAACCAATGATGACAGAATAATTGCGATTTCGACAGACCTTTACGCTCTATCCGAGTCGCTATTCACAGAAGAGGTTACCCCCACAGTGGGGTGACCTCTAACCTTTTGACCGCCCGCTTACTGTCGAACCGGGCGGAATTTGTGAAAAATAACCAAAAATACAATTTTTTTTCACAAATCTTTGTGCAAAATGACGATTGACATTTTTCCCATAATAGTGTATAATGAATACAGAAATTAAGAAAGAGGTGTTCGCAAATGGCAAAGAACAAGAAGAAGAAAGTTGATAAACGAATGTTTAAAAAAACAGGTGATGAACTGCAACAGTATTTACATTTCCGTTCTCGTGGCTCGGTTAAAGAGAACGGCAAAGGCAAAGGCTCGTACAACCGACAGAAATTCAAGCAAGGCAAAGATTAAAAAAAAATAAAAAAAATTTAAAAAAAGTATTGACAAACGAAACAATGTATGCTATAATAAGTATGTAATCAAGAGAGATTAACAACGAATGAAAGTAGGTAATGAAAAATGGCAAAGACACTCAATGTAAATGTAAATCTTGAAACAAAGGTGCTTGTGTTTGACCTTGACGGCACTATCGCAGACCTTTATGGTGTTGACGGTTGGCTTGAAATGTTGAGAGCATCTGACCCCACTCCCTATATCGTGGCAGACCCCTTATGCAATATGGTTGAGTTGGTAGCAACACTCAACGAACTCCGTAAGGTTGGCTATATCGTAGCCGTTACAAGTTGGCTCTCAATGGACAGTACAAGAGAGTATAACAAAGCCGTAAGAACGGCAAAGAGAAATTGGCTTGACGGACACAATTTCCCTTATGACGAAATTCACCTTGTAAAGTACGGCACAACAAAGGCAGACTGCACTCGACATCTCGGTGGTGAACAGATTTTGTTCGATGATAGTGAAAAGGTGAGAAATGGTTGGTCGCTCGGTGCAACAGTAAACCCCACAACAACAAACATCATTGATTATCTCAAAGCACTGCTTTGAGATAATCCAAACGAAAGGAATTGATAATATGGCTGTAAAATTTAATTGGAATGAAATAAAGCACACTCGCCCTGCTTTTGGTGATATTCGTGAAGATGAATATTTCCTTTATAACGATGACCTTTATATAAAAATTGACCCCATCTATGCGGCTGACGAACTCGAAAACGAAGTTGATAATTACCACGAAATAAACGAAAGTCTTGACATTGACTCAACAAGATACAACTGTTACTGTGTAAGTGACCCTTGCTATCTCGTTCTTGATGATACAGACCTTGTTGAGAGAGTTGATGTCGAAATTTCAATCACACCGAAAGGGGGTAGAGCATAATGAAAGCAACGGGAATAGTTCGCAGAATTGATGACCTCGGCAGAGTTGTCATTCCAAGAGAAATCCGCAAAAACCTCGGTATCAAAGAGGGTGACCCCCTTGAAATTTTCGTAGACCCCGTACAGAGAATGGTCTGTTTCCAGAAGTACAACACCACAGTTGATGACACCCTTGAAGAGGCTATCCGCAAAGTCGAAAACGATGAGGGCATTGAGGAAGCCGACCGACTTCGTGAGGTCTTGCGGAAAGCGGGATATAATGTAGAATAAAAATGAGTAGGCTGAAATCTTGCGGATTTCAGCCTTAACTCTTGGGCGGCTCGCTCACGGTGCGACCGAGCCGATTTTGGCATTTTATACAAAAATCACAAATTTTTTCGGCAAATTTTTGTATAAAATGCCTATTTACATTTTTCCCGTAATGTGATATACTAATACTTGTCAAGGGGCGAGGAAAGTCTACGAGGCAGTTGCAACACTCAATAAACTCTTGAAAAAATTTTTCAAATTTTTTTGAAAAACCCCTTGACAAATTGCATAATCTATGCTATAATAACTATACAATCTAAACGAAAGAGGTACACTCAAATGGAAAAAATCGACAGAAGAAAACACTACATTTTAGTCTTTGACACCGAAACGGCAAACTCACTTGATGACCCCCTTGTGTATGATATAGGTTGGGCTATCGTTGATAAGCACGGCAGAGTTTACGAAACAAAATCATTCATCAATGCAGACATTTTCATTGACGAAAAAGACCTTATGCAGACTGCATACTACAAAGAAAAAATTCCTATGTATTGGGATAGATACCGAAATGGTGAAACAGTTATCAAATCGTGGTACAACATTCGCAAAGAATTTCTCGCAAGTATCGAAAAATGGGGTATCAAAGAAGTTGTGGCTCACAATTCTCGTTTCGACTATCGAGCAACGGCAACCACTCAAAGGTGGCTTACAAAATCAAAATACCGATATTTCATACCGAAAGAAATTGAAATATGGGATACTTTGAAAATGGCTCGTGATGTAATCGGCACTATGCCTACTTACCGAAGATACTGCGAAGAAAACGGATATATTTGCCGAAATGGACAGTTGAAAATGACGGCTGAAATTCTGTATCGTTTTATCAAAAAAGATGAAACTTTTGAAGAAGAACACACAGGACTTGCCGATGTTCTAATCGAAAAGGACATTCTCGCATACTGTTATCGTCAGCATAAAAAAATGCGAAAAAAACTTTGGAATGATTAACGAAAGGGGTTGACAAAACCCCTTTCCTATGGTATAATAAGTGTATCAAATGAAAGGAATTGATAACAATGACAGTATCAAATTTTATACAGTATCTTGACAGAAATACTTGTATTCAAGTTTTTGATGTGAATGACGAACTTGCCTACTCCGATTTTCTTGATGACCAAAATATTACCGAAATTGAAGAAGAAGAAATCGGCACTATCGTTGGTGCAGAAAATGGTGGCATTGATATTTATCTCAAAGACTACACAATCCCTGCTCGTCTTAAATGCGAAATTGGTGAGATTTGGTGGGCAGACTTAACTCCCGCTCTTGGTGATGAAATCGGCTTTACGGCTTGTGAAATCATCGAAACAAGGGTCGGTGGACTTGACCTTGTGAAAGTTACACCCCTTCGAGTAAAGGACTATCAGAGTGAAACAACAAGAGAAAATTTTGTCGAGAGTATTGTCGGCTATGTAACCACAGTTTCCACCGAAAGGTTGAGAAACCGAGTGCTACTCCCCGATTAACAGATACCCCCATTTAATGGGGGTTTTTGCTTTCAAATCGCCCGTTGTCGCAGGCAACGGGCGAAATTTCCATTATACCATACCCCACAGAATTTTTCAATAGGCAAACTGCACAAACTTTAATGCGAAAAAAATCCCAAATTTGTGCAGTTTGCCTATTGCAATTCGTGTGATTATCTGCTATAATAATACTTGTCAAGGGGGGTGGGACTTCCGAAATAGGCAACGGTGTAGTCCCCAACCGTTAGAGCAACTGACCGTTCCTATTCTGTTGGTTACTAACTTTTTCAAAAAAAAATTTGAAAAAACCCTTGACAAACAATTCAAAGTATGGTATAATGTGTATGTAATCAAGAGAGAGTTCTTCATCAGCCACCTTGAAAAAATTTCAAAAAAAATCAAAAAAAGGGCTTGACAAACTCCCACGATTATGATATAATAAATACATCAAAGACAGGTTCAAGTCTTAAAAACCGAAAGGAATTGATACTATGGCAAATTCAAAGAAACTCACAAAGGCAGAAAAGTACGCTATGCTCAAGGCTATCCCCACAGTCGCAGAGAACTCCGTTCTCGTTGAGTTCATTGACCACGAACTTGAACTCCTTGCGAAGAAGAACTCCGCAGACAAGAAACCCACCGCTCAGCAGACCGCAAACGAAGCAATCAAGACCGCTATCGTTGACGGAATGGAAAAGGGTCGCAAGTACACCATTACAGACCTTATCAAGGAAATCCCTGCTTGTGCGGAACTCACCAATCAGAGAGTATCTTCTCTTGTCCGTCAGCTTATGGCTTCAAATCTCGTTGAGAGAGTGGAAGAGAAGAGAAAGGCATATTTCGTTCTCGTTGACTAATCCGCAAGGGGCGGTGTAAAAACCGCCCCACTACCAAGCCAAAAGGGGGAATACAATGGCAGAGCAGACACAAGTAGAGCGAATTATGAACGGCTTGAAATGTTCCAAAGAAGAAGCACTTGAAATTCTCGAATGCGACAAGGCAATAGATAGGGGCGAGAGAATGCCGTTTGACCTTGACCCTGAAACGGAAAAACAAGCCAAAAAGTTCGCAAATGTCGGCACAAGAGCCACAGACGGCAAGAAAACAGAGCGAAAACGCAAGGAAAATCCCACAAAAGCAACGATAATTGCGGAAATTGCTCGTTTTTTGACCGAAAACGGCTATGAAAATGTTGAAATCACCAATAAAGAGCGACAAATCGCCCTTAAAAGCGGTGAAAATGCTTTTGAATTGACACTTGTTCAAAAAAGAAAGCCAAAATAACACAAAATCCCCCCATTTTGGGGGGAAAATTACAAAAAAGGTTAAGAAAACGATGGTAAATCTTAATCAAACTTGATGAAATGGAGATTTTAAACAATGGCAAAGAAAATTTCGGTGCGAGTAAATGACCGCACCATGTATCGTAAATTCCGCAACGGCAGACCCGCAGTTAAAATGGAGTTAATGCCGAATTGCGGTGAAAATATCAAAAATGCCGAAGCGGTGTATTTCTTTAAATTTTACAGTGAAACAACACTTTTATTCAACAAAATCGGCACAACAAAAAAAGATGTAATCGGCAGATTAAGAGCCGAAATCGGTGATTATGTGAAAAAATTTGATATTCACAGAGTTGAAATCCACCGAATTTGTGCTTGTGGCGAGTATCCGGCAGAGGGTGCGGAAAGTGCTTTACGAGCCAATTTTATCAGCCGATACAGTAAAGAGTTCTGCAAGAATGACCGCTTTTTCGGTGTTGACATACCCACCGAGATTTTTGACACAGTTTTAAATGAATATTTCGCAAGTCAGCACGGCTAACCGACAAAGGGGCAGAGTGAAAAAACTCTGCCCCTTTTGAACTGCTCGCTGACGATGTCACCGAGCAGAGTTTGAGAACGGAAAACGGGTTCAAGATTTTTCTTCGGAAAATGCGGCAACCCGTTCAACCGCCCTTTTTCCCTAAACCTCAAGCGGGCCGCCTACGGAGGAGGCGACCCGAATTTCCGATCGGTACCCCCATATGGCAAATTTCTGCTACTTCTAGCGACTTTTTATATGGCCCCAGATTTTCCCGAAACCGAACCCCCGCAGGGGCCGATCGGTCCGCACATATGCGATCGGATCTGGTTGAAAGTAAACTTGGTTTCGGGCCGATCGGTAAAAAAGATTCTATTTCCATTATAATAATTATAACATATTTTTTCAAAAAAATCAAACCGATCGGCAGTTGACAAAATTAAAAAATTTTGTTATAATATATATGTAAGATAAATAAAAATATAAAGTGAGGTACCTATTATGTTTACAAAAGAAATGATTCTCAAGGAAATGCGCGCCGGTGCTAGCATCGAAGATATCGCAGCCGAGATCACCGCAATTCTTAACGAGGCAAACGCAGAATATGAGCTCCAGGCAGCCGCATCGGCCAAAAGAGCAAAGAAAGAAGACATTGCCCTTCGATTCAACGCTCTTGTGAAGGAGTATGCTGAGCTCGAGTGTCCAGGAGCATCAAAGTGGATGGAAGAGGCCCAGGCAGAAGAGGATATGGACGTGCTCATCGCAACTCTTGACGCGATGTTCGCGGAGCTTCGCTATGCCATGTCTATGGTTAATAACATTCAGAAGATTGCGGAACCCAGCTCTACCGATTGTGCATGTAACACATGCGCAGATCTTGGCGATGATGACATACTTGCCAGTTTCATTAGCAAAATCTGCCAGTAATGAAAGTTTCATACGAGGCATATAATTAAAAACGTAGCTAGCAACAGACTAGCTACGGCAATACGTTTCAAACGCTCCAGCTTTTTCAGGCTGGGGCGTTATTTTTTATATTTTTATGGACGATGACGGCCGCGGAGACGGGGAATTCGATCTGTTGTTTGAGGACCGATCGGGCCACCACAAAACACTATCTAACGCTATCCTTACCCATTTCCTCTATTCTACTCTATTTCCTTCCAAGAGCAAACAAAAAAAGGAGGGTGTTAACCCTCCAATCCATAATTAAAACCTTCCAGAAGCGAATCAATAGTCATAGTTCTTGCGGTTTCCAGTGTCTGCGCAACGAGATCACCCAATCTCACATCACCAATAACCTCTTCATATTCTTCTGCGGCTGACGCCACAGAAGCTTCTCTTTCTGCTTCCGTTGCGGCTCTCGCTTCGGCAGCTTCTCTTTCTTCCTTGGGAGAAATATATCTCATCTTATAATTATATTCCTCAACATTACCTGACTCAGTAATATAACCATAAAGTATAAATTCCCCACTGCTGTTTAACTTAACAAGCTTATTACCATCATCAAAGATAACATAATAAACTCCATTAACGCATTCTTCTCCCATTGCGGCTCTCTGTACCGCATATACAGGACTACCACTCCATCTACCAATACGATCATCATTCATCCAAGCATTCTTTAAAGCTGAATAAGTAAAAGTATTCATCGTTTATTTCTCCTTTTTCAAATGAGTTTTCATTTCATTTTTCTTTTTTCAAATGAGATTTTCATTTCATTTTTTCTTTCTATTATATTATACAAAAAATAAATAAAATTTTCAACTCGATTTTTGAATTGGTCGGGAGGAGCGAAGCTCCTCCCCCATAAATTTCTGTACGCTGAAAGCGTACAAAATTTACCAATATATCAATATCAATATCAATAACAATATCAATGTTTTTGTATCCGTTTGTATTTTGTATTTTGTTTGTATCGTTTGTAAATTTGTTTGTAAAATAAGGATTTGTTTGTAAAATGTTTGTAAAAATTTGTCCCCACAAGCCATTTTTCAAATGAAATTTTGTATTCGTTCCAAGGAACACCAACCGGAAAATACAAAAATACAAAAAAACCAATCGTACAAAATGGTACAAATTTTGTATTTTTGTATTTTTGTAAAAATCTACTTTTGTTTGTAAAATTTTTTTGTAAAAATCCAGTTTATTTGTAAAATGTTTGTAAAATTTTCAGAATGAGAAAATTATGTTCGGGTCCTAAGGATCTACAAACGGCTCATTTTTTGTATCTTTTTGTATTTTTGTATTTTTTGTAGAAGTTTTTTGTATTTTTGTAGGATTTGTTTGTATTTTTGTAGAATCTGCGGTTTTCCCGTTTAAGAGATCGGGATAATTAGACTTAATGAGTCCTATGCGGTAGCTAACATTTTGCTGAGACAAGCCTAAAGCCTCTCCAATTTCTCGCTGGCGCATACCTTTATTCACCATTTCCGCAATCTTATCCAACTTCATATCAATCATCTTTTTATTCTTACTACTTTCGACTTTATTATCATATCTAACTTGATTATTTTCATTGATTTTTCGCATTGGTTCAAGCAACAAGCCAACCATCATATCATCACTACTGATATCCCCGGTAAGAACTAATTCTATTGCGGCAATGGCAAGCTCACCGGCAGCCTCAGGGTCAGCTTCGTAGAGTTTTTTAATCTGCTCAAACGTACTACTATAAATAATTCCGCTATTTCTTATTTCATTTTCTTTAAACATTTCAATCATTTGCGGCAACCTCCCCTACAAGCGCATCAAAGGCAGCTAAAAATTCGGGAGTCGCCTCATAAGCCCAGCAATTTAAGCGCGGATTACTCTAATTCTTCATTTCAACTAAACAATTAAATCCCTATTGCTATAAGGCGATGTGTATCCTTAATGAATACACGACTTTAACTTTAACATTAGAATTTGGCATTTAAATCTTCTCCTTATCTTTCGAATTCTTCGTCTAAAAATTCTTTTATTAGACGTCTTATAATCTGCGACACGGTCATGTCGCGTTCTTCTGCGTATTCCTACAGAAGTTCCTTTTCGATCTCATCTATTCTTATCGTGATCTTGTTATCCAATGAGATTCACCTCCATCAGTTTTAATGAAAGTTAAAATAAGGTGTATTGTCCTACCCTGTCCTACGTATTTAATATTTAATTAAATACAGCTAATTGATTTTTATAAAAAAATATAGTATAATATAACTGTAAAGAAAAAATAATAGATAGAAAATAGCTAACGAAGACGTAAAAGTTCGTCTTTCGGAAAAATGACAAAAACTTTAAAATCGGCACGAAATTTTGAC
>JAEIGA010003784.1_pt1 | contig 23561 bp, 26 predicted proteins | sample 9270691 | NCBI WGS metagenome assembly JAEIGA01 (sample SAMN17057246, study PRJNA624740) | gut metagenome | biome: biome; isolation source: fecal sample | host: Bos grunniens | place: China: Xizang | collected 2019 | reverse complement strand
TTATTAATCTTTTGTTTTTTACGGCTAAAAAAATTCTTTTAAGGGTGAAACGGTGTGAACAGTAAATTATTAATTAAACAAAATGGCGAACTTTTTGATAAATTACAAAGAGCCAACCTTACGTGTCGCCGTTTAACTGAAGAAAATCAAGCGTTAAAAGAAAAAATAATGTTTTTAACCGAGCAGTTGGCAGCAAAAGAAAAACTAGAAAAGAAAACCGAGGAAGTAATTACTGAGGATATTGTTGAAGAAAAGGTAGAAATTGTCGATGAACCTATTGAACTTTCGCCGGAAATTGAGTATGGCTCAAAAATCATTGGCGAGATAGTTATGTCGGCTACATATCACAGCAATTTATTAGCAACGCTCGGTAAAGATAATCTTAAAGAACTACTTAACTTAATTTTGGGTCGGAGCGAGGTTGCCAAATCTGAGATTTTAAATATTGTTTCAAGCGAATCATCTTTGGAAAATAAAATGCAAATGATTGATGCTGAACGCGATGAGGCAATAGAATATTTTAAAAGTATATTAGAGCAATAAAAAAAGAGGGCTTTTGCCCTCTTTATTTTTTTGTTTAGAGATTAATTAACACCTTTTACGGCAATAATTTAATTGTACGGAGGTGTTGTTTTTGTATAAAACAAAGGTTGTAATTTGTGGTGTTGATACTTCAAAATTACCTGTTTTAAAAGAAAGCGAAAAGATACAACTTTTAAAAGAAACCAAAAACGGCAATAAACAGGCAAGAGAAAAACTTATAAATGGTAATTTACGCTTAATTTTAAGCGTTATACAACGTTTTACGGGTAGAGGAGAAAATTTAGACGACTTATTTCAAGTGGGTTGTATAGGGCTTATTAAAGCAATAGATAACTTTGACGATAGCCATAATGTGCGATTCTCGACCTATGCGGTTCCCATGATTATCGGAGAAATTCGCAGATATTTACGTGATAATAATTCGATAAGGGTCAGCCGCTCAATAAAAGATATGGCATATCGCGCAATGCAGGTAAAAGAGCAACTAACCAACAAATTTAACCGCGAGCCCACCGTAAGCGAAATTGCAAAAGAACTTGATGTGCCTCCAAGAGAGGTAGTAGTAGCGCTCGAAAGTGTTGTTGATCCAATTTCACTTTATGAACCTATTTATTCGGATGGCGGCGATACGATTTACGTGCTTGACCAATTGGGTGATAATAATGACGATAAAAACTGGCTTCAGGAAATTGCTTTTAAACAAGCAATTAAAGATTTAAGCGAAAGAGAGAAAAATATACTAACGCTTAGATTTATGCAGGGTAAAACCCAAATGGAAGTGTCAGAAGAAATTGGTATCTCTCAAGCGCAGGTCTCACGCCTTGAAAAAGGTGCGCTCGAAAAAATAAAATCATAAAATATACTATTTGTGGAAAAGTATTATTAACGAAAATTTGGAGGTAATCCCATGAAAAAAATATTCTCTTTATTTTTAGCGTTGCTAATTATGACGACGCTATTTACAGGTTGTGGAGCAAAAAAACAAAACGCACTTGTGTATTTTCTCAATTTCAAGCCCGAATCGGCGGCGGTTTATGAAGAAATGGCAAAAAAATATGAAGAAGAAAAGGGCGTAAAGGTTAAGGTTGTAACTGCGGCGGCAAACACCTATGAACAAACTTTAAAGTCGGAAATCGCCAAAACCGAAGCACCAACAATTTTTCAAGTAAACGGACCGATTGGTTATAATTCTTGGAAAGACTATTGTCTTGACATTAAAGACAGTAAGATTTATTCGTATCTTTTGGATAAATCTTTGGCTATAAAAGAAGGTGATTCTGTTTTTGCGGTGCCATACGTTGTGGAAGGTTATGGAATTATTTATAACAACGCTATTATGGACAAATATTTCGGTCTTGCAAATCGTCAGCAAAAAGTGGGAAGTGTTGAAGAAATTAAAAACTTTGCCACTTTGAAAATTGTGGTAGATGATATGACAAAGCACAAAAAAGAATTGGGTATTGATGGCGTTTTTGCATCGACTTCACTTTCAAGCGGAGAAGATTGGCGCTTTACAACCCACCTTTTAAACATTCCGCTTTTTCACGAATATAAATCAGCAAAAGAGGATAAAGACCCAACACTCTCTTTATTAGAAGCGAAAGAAATTGGGTTCAAGTATGAACAAAATTATAAAAAGATATTTGACCTTTATATAGAAAATTCAGCAACAGGAAAGAATTTGCTTGGCTCTAAATCGGTTGCGGATTCAATGGCGGAATTTGCTCTGTCAAAAGTGGCAATGGTGCAAAACGGAAACTGGGCTTGGTCGCAAATTTCGGGAGTAAAGGGCAATACTGTTGATAAAAATGATATAAAAATGTTGCCGATTTATATAGGCGTTGACGGTGAAGAAAAACAAGGCATTTGCATTGGTACCGAAAATTACTTTGCTATCAATAAAAACGTAAGCGGTGAAAAACAAAAGGCATCACTCGATTTTCTTGATTGGTTATTTTCAAGCGAAACAGGTAAAAAATATGTAACCGAAAAACTTGGATTTATAACACCTTTTAATACTTTCAAACAAAGCGAAACACCAAATGACCCGCTGGCAAAAGAAATAAACCGCTATCTTAATGATAAGGAAACGACGGTTGTTCCTTGGATATTTACCGCATTTCCAAGTGAAAATTTCAAAAAAGAAACCGGAAGCGCTTTGCTTGACTATGTACAAGGTACAAAACCTTGGAGCGAAGTTAGAAAAACTGTAGTAGAAAAATGGAAGAGTGAAAGAAAGTAAATGAAATCGCTCAAACGATATTCCGCGGTGTTTGTATTGCCAACACTTATAGCGTTTTTAATTGCGTTTGCAGTACCATTTGTGTTAGGATTGTTTTTGTCATTTACCGAATTTAGAACTGTAAATGACGCCAGTTTTGTTGGATTTTCAAATTATATTAAAATATTTTCCACAGATACAACATTTTTAAATTCTTTGTGGTTTACTGTGAAATTTGCGGTAGTTTCTGTAGTTACAATAAATCTTTTGGCTTTTGTTTTGGCGCTTTTGCTTACCCGTGATGTGTTTGGCACACGCCTTTTCAGAACTATTTTCTTTATGCCAAATCTTATTGGCGGTATTGTATTGGGCTACATTTGGCAACTTATAATAAACGGTGTGTTATATAATTTTGGATTTTCAATCACAAGCAATGCTTCGTACGGTTTTTGGGGATTAGTGGTTCTTATGAACTGGCAAATGATTGGGTATATGATGATAATATACATTGCGGGGCTTAGTAATATTCCTAATGATATTATCGAAGCGTCAAAAGTTGACGGTGCAGGATGGTTTACAACCCTTTTTAAAGTGACAATACCTTCGTGTATGCCGTCGATTACAATTTGTTTGTTTTTAACCATAACAAATTCTTTTAAACTATTTGACCAAAACCTTGCATTGACGGCGGGTGCGCCCGGTGGCAGAACCCGAATGGTGGCGCTTGATATTTATGAAACTTTTTACGGAAGAATTGGATTTGAAGGAATAGGTCAGGCAAAATCTGTTATTTTCTTTTTGCTTGTTGCAATAATCTCTTTAACACAACTTATTTTAACCAGAAGAAAAGAGGTTGAATTTTAGTGGCAAAAAGAATTTACGATATTTTGATTTTTGTAGTGCTTCTAATTTTGTCTTTGGTTTTTATAGCGCCTGTGCTGATAGTTGTTATAAATTCTTTCAAACTCAAATTTTCAATAGCAACCGAACCTTTTTTACTGCCAAACGCACAAACATTTATCGGTTTCTCAAATTATGTCGAGGGTCTTCGCACAACCGATTTTTTATCGGCTTTTTGGTGGTCGCTTTTTATAACTGTTTTTTCAGTTTTGGCAATAGTGCTGTTTACTTCAATGACGGCTTGGTATATAGTAAGGGTTAAATCGCTTTTTACTTCCTTGCTTTATTATTCGCTTGTTTTTTCAATGATAGTGCCTTTTCAAATGGTTATGTTTACAATGTCTAAAACCGCAAACGTTTTGGGGCTTGACAATCCGCTTGGCATAATTTTAATATATCTGGGGTTTGGGGCAGGACTTGCAACCTTTATGTTTACGGGTTTTGTGAAATCGGTGCCGCTTGGTATTGAAGAAGCCGCAACAATTGACGGTTGCAATCCGCTTGGAACTTTTTTTAAAATTGTTTTTCCAATTTTAAAGCCAACAACCATAACAGTCGCAATACTTAATGCAATGTGGATATGGAATGATTATTTGTTACCCTATCTTGTAATCGGTAATGATTATAAAACCATTCCAATTGCTATTCAGTATCTAAAAGGCGGTTACGGCTCGGTTGATATGGGTGCTATGATGGCAATGCTTGTACTGTCGATTATACCTGTTGTGGTATTCTACTTGTTTTGCCAAAAGTATATTATAAAAGGCGTTGCCGCAGGCGCCGTAAAAGGATAGTAAGCGCAATTTTGATTGCGCAATGAAATAAATCTCTTGTGAGATTTATGAAGTATCGGTGATATTAAGTATTGCTTCGCAATATGAAGTACGCTTCGCGTATTAAGATTTATTTCACTTCATATCAGCTTTGGCTGATACTTCATAATATCTTTGATATTACTTCATATTTTTCGTTAGAAAAATACTTCATTTTGTGTTTTGCGGAGATTTTTTGCGCCAGAAAGGTTTGTAAAAATTAAAGGGAGCCGTAATGGCTCCCTTAGAATATATTTTTTATTTATGGTATGCCGAGCCCTCGTTTATTTTGAACGCACGGTAAATTTGTTCTAATAGCATAACTCTGAATAGTTGATGCGGAAAGGTCATTTGTGAAAAGGAAAGTTTTAATTTGCTGAGTGATTTCACCTTTTCAGAAAGACCGTAGGAACTGCCAATAACAAAAGTTAAATTTTTACCGCTGTTTTGAGAAAGCGAAATATTTTCGGCAAATTTTTCACTTGATAAAGGTTTGCCTTCTATGCACAGAGTAAATACGTCACTGCTTACAGGGATTTTTTTAATTATCATTTCTGCTTCTTTTGAAAGAGCGGTATCAATTTCTGCTTGTGACGGTTTTTCGGGCAAACGAACGGGTTCGAGTTCTAATATATCTAATTTACAATATCTTGAAAGACGTTTTTGGTATTCCGATACGGCACTTTCGAGATATTTTTCTTTTAGTTTGCCAAGGGCAATAATTGTTATTTTAATCATATTACCATTACTCCGTTTGCTTGCGGTTTTGCGACGGTTAAGATGTAATCTTTATCGATTTGTGCTCCAAGGTCCATAAGAGCCGCTGTGGCGCAACTTTTTGCTAAGAGGGGTGTGTTGTTGTGTTGGCTTAAATGTCCTAAAATAAAGCGTTTTGTGCCGTTTTTAAACAAGTTTTTAAGTTCGGCGGCACAAACGTTGTTTGAAATATGGCCGTGGTCGGATAGAATACGTGTTTTTAAAAATGGGGGATAGGGTCCGTTTTTGAGCATTTCTATGTCGTGGTTAGATTCCATAAGAACGACGTCACTACCTGCAATCGCATTTCTTACCGTATCGGTCACAATACCTAAATCGGTGCATACAGAAAACTTTTTATCATCGGGTAAAAGAAAAGAGTAACCGCTTGAACCCTCGCAGTCGTGACTGGTGGCAAAGCGAGAAATTTCAATACCGCCAATTTGCACAGGGTTGTCTTCAATAACAATTATTTTTGTTTTTGACGGTATTGCGTTGCTGTCGGCAAGTGTTTGAATGGTTTTTTGCGACGCTATAACACAAGCGTTAGTTTTATTTAAAAAAGTTTTAAGACCTTTTATATGGTCGGAGTGTTCGTGTGTTACGGCTATCGCCAAAATATCTTCTGCACAAGCGTTTGCTATTTTCAAATTTTCACAAATGCCTTTGAATGAAGCACCTGCGTCTACAAGAATCGAGCCATCTTTAGTGCCAAGATATGTACTGTTGCCGCTTGAACCGCTATAAAGTGGACAAATTTTTGACATATTAAAATTCCTTTATAATTTACTACTATGAAAAACAGGTCAACCAAGGTTGACCTGTAAATTATGCTTGTTTTAAAACTTCAACTTTATCAGGTGTGTAAACACGTTTAATGTCAGCCCCCAAAGCCGAGAACTTTTCTACAACATCTTCATAACCACGGTCGATACGTTCAATTTCTTCAACCTCGGTTATGCTATCGGCTACAAGACCGGCAATAAGCATTGCAGCCCCTGCACGTAAGTCAACTGCTTTTACAGGAGCGCCGTTAAGAGATTTAACACCGGTAACTACTGCGGTTTTACCGTCAACCTGAATATCGGCACCCATAAGAGTTAATTGATCTACATATCTGAAACGACTGTCCCATACACCTTCTGTTACAATGCTTGTGCCCTCTGCCAAAGCGAGAACAGTGGCAATTTGAGGTTGCATATCGGTTGGAAAACCGGGATGTGGCATTGTTTTAACATTGCATTTTTTGGGGCGGTTATACATTTCAACACGCACCGCTTCGTCATACTCGGTGATTGTAGCGCCTGTTTCACGAAGTTTTGCAATTATTGATTCAAGATGCTTAGGGGTTACGTTATCAATTAAAACATTACCGCCTGCCGCAACTGCTGCCGCCATATATGTGCCGGCTTCAATTTGGTCGGGGATAATGTGGTAGGTTGTACCGTTTAAAGCATCAACTCCACGGATTTTAATAATATTCGTACCTGCACCCATTATGTTTGCGCCCATAGAGTTCAAGAAGTTGGCAAGGTCAACTATATGAGGTTCTCTTGCGGCGTTTTCAATAACTGTAAGACCTTTTGCTTTAACTGCGGCTAACATTATATTGATGGTAGCGCCAACAGAAACAACGTCAAGATAAATTGAAGAACCGTTAAGTTCGTGAGCGTATGCTTCAACAAGACCGTTTTCAAAGGTGATTTTAGCACCGAGCGCTTCAAAACCTTTTATGTGTTGGTCAATAGGGCGTACGCCAAAATTACAACCGCCGGGAGGCGCTACACGTGCTTTATTCATACGGCCAAGAAGTGCGCCAAGGAAATAACTTGAAGCACGCATACCTTCCGCCATTTGTTTTGAAACAACGAAAGAGTTTACGTGGGTAGGATCGATTTCAACGGTTGATTTGTTTATAGTTTTAATATTTGCACCCAAAGTTTCCATAGCAACTAAAATGTTGCTAACATCGGAAATATTTGGAATATTTTCAATGATACAAGGACTGTCTGCTAAAAGTACTGCGGGGAGAATTGCAACGGCGGCATTTTTTGCGCCACTAATACGAACTGTGCCGTTTAATTGGTTTCCGCCTTTAATGACAAATTTCTCCAAAATAGTCCCTCCAATCAAAAAGTATTTTTATTAGTATATCCTAAGCATAAATATCTATTTATTTAACAAAACTATTATATACTATATAAGGGGTAATTGTCAATTAAAAAAAGGTGAAAAACTTTTGCTTTTCACCTTTTAAAGTTAATTTATTTTACCGTAAAGCGGGATGTCGGTATCTTTTTTGGGCTCTCTTGAGGGAGCGGCGGTTACAGTATTGCTTTTACGGTTATCACGAGAGCGGTTGTTGCCACGGCGGCGGTCGTCTCTGCGTCTTAAAGGTTTAAGTTCTGTGCCTTCAATACCAATCACAACACGGCGGTCGTTACCTTCGCCAAACGACGCTGATGTTACACCTTGGAAATTTTGAACAGCGGTGTGGATAATGCGGCGTTCGTAAGGATTCATTGGTTCTAAAGTGCGGCATTTGCCGGTTTCTAATACTTGTTTGCAAATTTTAGCAGTAAGATTTACAAGTGTTTCTTCTCTTCTTTGACGGTAGTCGCCAATATTAAGAGATACTTTATAATATCCGCCGCCACTGTTTGCGGCAAGACCTGCAAGATATTGCAAAGAATCGAGAGTTTCGCCTCTGTGACCGATTATAACACCTAAGCCGTCACCTTCAAGTTCGATTAAAGCGGAATTTTCTTTTTCTGCAATTTTGAGCGAAATATTGGTGCAACCCAAATTTTTAAGAATTGGCTTTAAATAAGCAATTGCTTTTGCGGCACGTGAATCACTTGAAAGTTCTGCTTCACTTACAAATTTAATTTCTTCTTTTACAGTTTCTTTTTGTGGCTTTTGGGTTTCTTTCTTTTCTGCTTTTTTAGGAGCGGTTTTTTCTTTTTTGTGGTTTTTTGCAGGTTTTGGGTCAGGTAGTTCAACAAATGCCTTAACTTCGGCTTTGCTACCGCCAAAAATACCTAAAATCTTTTTTTGCGGAAACGCAAGTACATCAAACCCGATGTCTGCATCGTCTTTTACATTTAATTCTTTAACGGCATTTTCTTTGGCTTCTTCAATAGTTGAGCCATAGCCGATTGCTTCTTTAATCAAGAGAGTTTCCTCCTATATTACTGTTGATTATTGCCTAATTTTTTAATTTGACCTTCTTCAAAATCGCATTGTTTTACAAGTTCTTTTGTGCGTTCTTTTGAAAGAAGTTTGTGTGGGCCGTAGAAATATTGTACGGCAACTTGAGCCAAACCGCCGATGAGTGATGAACAAGCCCAGTAGAATGTAACACCGCCGGGAAGCGAGAAACCGATAAAGAGGGAGATAAGAGGCATTGTAAGCATCATACCTGTCATACTGGGAGCATCGGGGTTGTTGATTTTTTGCATTTTAGTTGAGACAACGCTTGTGAGCATTTGAGCGGCAAATGCCAAAAGGGGCATAATCCAAATCACTTGGAAATCGCCAAAAATATTGAAAGAGAACTTTGGAGTTTCAGTAAGGTTAATTCCAAAGAAACTAAAGTTAATGTTTTGACAAGCTTCTAAAATTGCGGGAGAATTGATGGTTTTTGCTAAAACTGCACCGATAATTTGAAGTTCGCTTCTGCCTTGAACAATTTTAACACCGGTGTCTTGCAATGCTTTTGTCGCTTCGGCAATAACACCCGAGTCAACACGCATAAGGTAGGTGAGAGGACTCATAATGAGATAGTAAATACTCATCATTATAACAAGGCGGATAATCATTGGCAAACAACCGCCAGACATTGAAACGCCTTCTTTTTGGTAGAGTTCCTGCATAGCCATTGAATATTTTTGCTTATCGTCGCCGTATTTTTCTTTTAATGCATCAAGTTTTGGTTTGATGCGAAGTTGACTTACGGCAGATTTTTGGCTTTTAATGGTGAGCGGAATGAACACAATATTTATAAGTAATGTAAAAATAAATACTGCGGCTGCAAAGTTGCCCTGAAAGGCACTTGCGATAAATCTTAAGACCCAACCAAGTGGGATATTGATAATATTAAATAATTTATCCATTTATACACCCGTCCATTCAAAAATGGTAATTTTCATAGTTAATGTTTTTTGCGGGGTACGGGGTCGTACCCACCCTTACAAAAGGGATTGCAACGAAGTATTCTCCAAAAGGCGAGTAAACTGCCTTTGAATGCGCCGTGAACCGTAATGGCTTCAATTGCATATTGCGAACAACATGGCGTGAAACGGCAACAAGGAATTTTGTGCGGAGAAATTGCACGTTGGTAAAATCTAATAAATTTAATCAGCAGAGTTTTCATTTTGGTCAATTTCAATAAGGTTGGCTTTTTGAAGAATATTTAAAAGAGAGGCGCCAACCTCGGTACTTTTTACATTTAAAATTCGAGTTCTTGCTACAATTACAAAATCGTGCCCTTTTACGAGTTTTGGGCAAACCATACTAAATGCCGCAGTTAAAACGCGTTTTGCACGGTTGCGTTTTACGGCGTTGCCGATTTTTTTACCTACGGTTAAGCCGAGTTTAATATCACCAAAACGGTTTTTATTAACGTAAACCACAAAATAAGGTGTCACAAATGACTTACCTTTATTATATACTCGGCGAAAATCGCGGTTTTCCTTCAATTTAGAAATTTTCATAATAAAAGGAAAAGCCACATGTAAGTGGCTTTTAATATGATAATTTCTTTCTTCCTTTTGCTCTGCGGCGTGCAAGTACTTTGCGACCGTTAGCAGTAGCCATTCTCTTTAAGAAACCGTGCTCTTTCTTGCGGTGAAGCTTTTTCGGTTGATATGTTCTTTTCAACTTCTTTACCCTCCTTAATATTAACTTAGCGGTTTAATTGCGTACGAAAAAATTCGCACATAACCTTTCAATTGTAGATTATAACCTAAAACACCCCTCGGTGTCAATAAAAACTTTTAAAACACAAAAAAATTATTGTCATAAAAAAATACTTGATTTTTTCAAAAAAGTGTGATATTATAATTTGGCTAATGTGATAGAAAGGAGTGACAACGATGAAAGAAGGACTTCATCCTGAGTATGAAAAGGTAACAATTAAGTGCGCTTGTGGTGCTGAGTTCGAAACTCGTTCCACTAAAAAGGATATCCGCTTGGATATTTGCTCTAAATGTCATCCGTTCTTTACAGGTAAGCAAAAGTTGGTTGACACCGGCGGACGTGTTGATAGATTCAACAAGCGTTTCAATATTGGAAAATAATTACCTTAAAACCGCACTGCCGAAGACGGCGGGTGCGGTTTTTTCAAACTAAGGGGGTATTTCTTGTGGAAACATATTTAACTGTCTTTGACCAAAACGAAACTGAATATGTGGAAAAACGCTCACGCTTTATTGCAACACTTCGCCATTGCGAAACAGAAGCAGAAGCGTCGGCTTTTTTGGAAGAAATGCGCTCTAAATATTGGGATGCAAGGCATAATTGCTTTGCATATTCGGTGGCAGAGGGTAAACTTTGCCGTTTTTCAGACGACGGTGAACCGCACGGAACTGCAGGTAAACCAATGCTTGACGTTATAGTGGGCTCGGGTATTACAAATATTGCAGTAGTGGTAACCCGATATTTCGGCGGAGTGCTTTTGGGTACCGGCGGACTTGTTCGTGCATATTCAAAATCGGTGCAGGACGTATTGGCAGGTGCCGAAGTGTTTAAGATGGTGCCAAGCACGGTTTTGAATATTGTATGCGATTATACCGACCACGGAAAACTTGTTAATTTAATAGGTAACTGTAACGGCGTTATTTCCGATACTCAATTCACCGAAAAAGTTTTGGTAGAGTTTTGTTTAAAGACGGAAGATGTTGATTCTTTTGAGAAAAAACTGACCGAAACGTTCAGCGCACGTCTTAAATTTGAAATTATCCAGAAAAAATTGACACCTTTTAAAGAAAAATAAAGGGATTCGAGATTTTTTTACTAATATATATAATGAAGGGGTGGTAATGTGGAGAATATTAGAACTATAACCGAACAAAATGAAAAGTTGATATTATCTTCAAATGCTACTCTTTGTGTTAATTCTAAGGGCAGGGCACGAAAAGAGGAAAAATGCAACCTTAGAACCGATTTTCAGCGTGACCGTGACAGAATAATTCATTCTAAAGCGTTTAGAAGATTGAAACATAAAACACAGGTGTTTTTATCCCCTGAGTCTGACCATTATCGTACACGTCTTACCCATACGCTTGAAGTTTCACAAATTGCAAGAACGCTGTCACGTGCTTTACGTCTTAATGAAGATTTAACCGAAGCGATTGCTTTAGGTCACGATTTAGGGCATACGCCGTTTGGACATGCAGGCGAGAGGGCGCTTGACGCACTTATGCCGTTTGATTTTAAGCATTACGAGCAAAGTGTGAGAGTTTGTGAAAAACTTGAAAAAGCGGGTAATGGCTTAAATCTTACATACGAAGTGTTGGATGGTATAAAATGTCATACAAAGGGTGAATTTGCAAAAACACTTGAAGGTAAGATTGTCCGTTTTGCCGACCGTATTGCTTATATTAACCACGATATCGATGATGCTATCCGCGCGGGTGTGATTTCGGCATCACAAATACCAAGCGAAATTGTTAAAAATCTTGGTGATAATAAAAGCCAAAGAATAAGCACCCTTGTAAATTCTATTGTGAGCAACAGCGGTAACGATATTTTAATGGATAGCAATACCGAAAAATATTATAACCTTTTACACGAATTTTTGTTTGAGGCAGTTTATAAAAATCAGGTTGCAAAATCGGAAGAAACAAAGGTTTTTGGAATTATTGATGGTATTTATAATTACCTTTCTAAAAATCCTGAAAAAATGGGAGCGGAATTTCTTAAAATCATTGAAACCGAGGGTGAAAAACGTGCCATTGCCGATTATATTGCGGGCATGACCGACCATTATGCCATAACGGTTTATTCGGATATTTATATTCCAAAGGCGTGGAAAATTTAGTGTACTGAATATGGTACATTGAATATTTTATAATTTTTGAAAAGAGGTGGAACTATGGCAATACCGCAAGAGGTTATTGAAGAAATTAAATATAGAAATGATATCGAAACTACTATTTCACAATATGTAAACCTGAAGCGCAGGGGTAAAAATCTTGTGGGACTTTGTCCGTTCCACAGTGAGAAAACTCCGTCATTTACAATTTATCCCGAAAACGGTTCTTTTTATTGTTTTGGTTGCGGCGTTGGCGGCGATGTAATTACATTTACGGGACTTATTGAAAATTTGGATTATGTTGAATCGGTTAAACTTTTGGCTGAAAAAAGCGGAGTTACTTTACCGCAAGACGGTTATGACGATTCAATGCAAAAACTTAAAAACCGTATTTATGATATTAACCGTGAAACTGCCAAGTTTTTCCACGCTCACCTTTTGAGTGACGGCGGAAAATGGGCAAGGGAATATCTTTTGGGTCGTGGACTTACTCCGAAAACCATAAAACAGTTTGGTCTTGGCGCCGCACCTGACAGTTGGGATGCGCTTATAAATCATTTGAAAGAAAAAGGTTTTACAATCAGCGAAATGCTAACAGCCAACGTTATTGGCAAAAGTCAGCGAGGAACTTATTACGACCGTTTTAGAAAAAGAGTAATGTTTCCGATAATCAATATTAGAGGTAACGTAGTCGGCTTTAGCGGACGAGCTATGCCGGGTGAAGATAAAATGGGCGGCAAGTATGTTAATACTTCGGATACGCCTGTTTATAAAAAGAGTGAAAATCTTTTTGGTATAAACTATGCTAAAAATCATTGTGCCGACCAAATTATTTTGGTTGAAGGTAATATGGACGTAATTTCACTTCACCAAGCAGGTTTTTGCAATACTGTAGCACCGCTTGGCACCGCCTTTACACCCGAGCAAGTGAATCTTATTGCAAGATATACTAAAGAAATTGTCTTAATGCTTGATGCAGATGCGGCGGGACAAAAAGCAATTCGACGTGCCTCACAGTTGCTTGAGAATACAGGTCTTAACGTAAGGGTGGTAGTAATACCCGACGGAAAAGACCCCGACGAGTTTATCAAAAATAACGGTGCAGACAGGTTTCGGGCGCTTCTTTCGGGAGCGGTTAGCGATATTGAATATAAACTTTTAATGGCGGCGGACGGTTTATTGCTTGATACCGACGACGGACGGCTTCGATATCTTGCAAATGCGGCGCAAATTTTATCTACAACCGATGACGTTATGGCACGGGATATATATATAGGACGGCTTTGCGATAAATATGGAGTTTCCCGTACGGCGCTTACAGCAAAGGTTGAAGAATACCGCAAACAAAATAAACGAGCACAGCGCAAAAAGGAAATTAACGACGTTATAAGGCCAAAATTTACAAAAGACGATATAAATCCAGAACGGCGCAAATCTCCAAAAGGCGTGGCAGCCGAAGAATCGCTTATTGCAGTACTTTTGCAACATCCCGATTTTTTGGATTATGCAAAAGAAAATTTGCCAATTGAAAAAATGATTACCAATCTTAATAAGCGCATATATCAAACTTTGTTGGAAGTAAACGAAGAAGGCAGAATACCTGACATTTCAATTTTTGCACAAAGTTATAATAGCGGAGAAGTGGGATATTTGGTATCACTGCAAAACAGCACTAAAGCAGGAGAAAATGCAAAAACTGTATTAAAAGACTGTATAAAGGTAATATTAGAAGAGAATACACTTTTAAGTTTTGGTAATGAAGAAAATCAAAACACAGACGATTGGGCTTCTAAATTACAAGAAATAATAAACAAAAAAACAAAAGGGAATGGGTAAGATGGACGATATTAAAACTATGGAAAACAAAACAGAAGAATTTGAAAACGAAGAAATAACTTCGGCTAACAGTATTGACGATATTGAAAATGCGCCCGAAGATTTAGAGGAACTTTTAGAAGAACCTTCACTTCTTGAAATTGATTTTGAAGAAGAACCAACCGAAGAAGACTTAAAAGATGTTGACGTTGAACAAATTACCGAAGACGTATCATTAGAAGGTCTTTCACTTGACGACCCTGTTAAGGTTTATCTTCGTGAAATTGGACGAGTTCCGCTTTTGTCAACCGATGAAGAAATTGAACTTGCAATAAAAATAGCCGAGGGTAACGAATATGCTAAACAACGTCTTACCGAGGCAAACCTTCGTCTTGTTGTAAGTATTGCTAAAAAATATGTTGGCCGTGGTATGTATTTCCTCGACCTTATTCAAGAGGGTAACGTGGGTCTTATTAAAGCGGTTGACAAGTTTGACCATACCAAGGGCTTTAAATTCTCAACTTATGCTACTTGGTGGATTCGTCAGGCAATTACACGTGCTATTGCCGACCAAGCCCGTACAATCCGTATCCCTGTTCATATGGTTGAAACAATCAACCGTTTAAAGAAAGTTCAAAGTCAACTTCTTCACGAAAACGGTTTTGAACCAAGTGAAGAATTGATTGCTGAAAAGATGGATCTTCCGGTTGAGCGTGTAAGAGAAATTATGCGTGTGGCACAGGAACCGGTTTCAATGGAAACTCCAATTGGTCCGGAAGAAGATTCTCGTCTTATGGACTTTATACGTGATGAAGATGCTTTGGCTCCTGATGAAGCGGCTCTCAAGACTATTACAAACGAAGATATTGACGGTGTTCTTAAAACACTTTCTCCCCGTGAAGAAGCAGTTATCCGTCTTCGTTTTGGTCTTATGGATGGCAGATGTCATACTTTGGAAGAAGTTGGTATGGAATTTGACGTTACAAGAGAACGTATAAGACAAATTGAGGCAAAGGCGCTTCGTAAACTTCGTCATCCTGTTCGTAGTAACAAATTTAAAGACAGATAGGAATAAATAAAATGCAATTCACATATAAAACTAATGGAGTTTGCTCAAGAAAAATTGTAATTGACGTTGAAAACGGTATAGTTGAAAATGTTCATTTTGAGGGCGGTTGCAACGGTAACACTAAAGGTGTGGCCGCTTTGGTAAAGGGCATGAAAGTTGACGATGTTATTTCACGGCTTGAAAATATCAAGTGTGGATTTAAAAACACTTCTTGTCCTGACCAATTAGCACAAGCGCTTAAAAGTTTGGAGTGATTTAATTGGTTTTTAATGACAGCGATATTAAAATTGCGGGTGACAAGCCCTCGATAGACGTTAAGAAAAATAAAATTGCTGCCACAAACGAAACTGTTTCCGTGGATAAGCAAAAAGCAAGGTTGTGGGGTGAAGTTGTTGCGCGTCAGTTTATAAAAGATGCCGACAGTAACCCAATAAACGACGAAAGTGATTATGAAATGACTGTTCAGAGAAGACTTCTGTTATCCTTCACGGCAACGGTGGGATTTGAACAGTTTTCACCCGACGATGCTTTTTGCGGGGTGGCACAAAAGGGCTTTTTAGACACCGTAAAGAACGAAAAGGCCGAACTTTACGATACTGCGCAAGACACAGGTGCATATTCGTTTTATTATTTGGCTTTTCGTCGTGGCGGAGATATAGTTCGACGCATTGGACAAACTTTTGCAATGCTTTGTTCTCATGATGGCGACCCAATTTATCAAGAACTTGGCGAAGCGCTATACTGTTGGTTTTTAGCGGTAGTTAAAGATTTATTATAAAAAACATAAACCGTTCTTTTTCTTCATATCTTGAAGTGAAAGGACGGTTTTATTATGCCAACAATTTATTTAAGCCCATCTACGCAAGAATTTAATCCATATAACGGCGGGGGAAATGAAGAATTTTATATGAACCTTATCGCCGATGCCATGGAGCCGTATTTGGCTTCGAGTGGGATTCAGTTTGTACGTAACACGCCGCAAATGACAGCGGCATCTTCTATTGCGGCATCCAATAGCGGTGTATATGATTTGCACTTTGCACTACATTCTAATGCAACAGGTAGTGGCGACGGAAGTGTTAGAGGAAGCGAAGTTTATTATAATCCCAATCGTGCCGATAGTAAAAGATTTGCCGAAATTGTTGCTAAGAATTTAAAACTGATTTATCCAATTCCCCAAAATGTTCGCACAGTGCCCACCACGACTTTGGGCGAGGTTGTAAGAACAAAGGCGCCGGGTGTGCTTGTGGAAATAGCGTATCACGATAATGCGGAAGACGCTCAGTGGATAAGGGATAATATTGAGCTTATAGCCGCAAATTTGGTTGTATCGCTCACCGAGTATTTTGGCATTCCGTTTAATACTCCTGTTCCAATAACTGTGGCAAACGTTGCCACAAACGGCGGTAACTCGAATGTCAGAACAAAACCGAGTGTTGATGCTTTTTTGATTGGCAGAATACCGAACGGAGCAGAAGTGACGGTTTATGCCCGAGTTCCCGATTGGGCACTTGTGGGTTATGATAAAATAGTGGGATATGTTAGAGATAGTTATTTAAATTTCGGTTGACACTTTAAAATAAATATAGTAACATTAAATATATAAAAAATTTGGGAAGTATAATATATATGAATAAATATAAAACACTCATATCAAATACCGCTTTGATAAGTTTCGGTACGTTTGGTTCAAAATTGCTTGTGTTTTTGATGGTTCGTTTTTATACGGGCTATCTTACCACTGCGCAGTATGGCACAGCCGACCTTATAACTCAAACCGCAAATCTTTTGTTGCCTGTAATTTCTTTGGGTATTACAGACGGCGTTTTTCGTTTTGCAATAGATAGTAAGATAGATAGGCGTAGCGTGTTTTCTTCGGGTGTATTTACAATAACGCTCGGCGGTCTTGCATTTTTGCTTATTTGCCCGATTTTATTTTTAACCCATCAGTTTGACGGTTATATCTGGCTTATTGTGATTTATACAATGGCTTCTTGTTATCATTCGCTTTGCTCAAAGTATATAAGAGCATTGGGTAGTACGGCATTTTTTGCGGTGCAGGGTATAATCAATACTGCACTCGTTATTGTATTTAATATTTTGTTCTTGGCAGTGTTTAATATCGGTGTTACAGGATATGTTTTATCGGTAGTATTGGCTGATGCAATTTCGGCGCTCTTGATTTTTGTGCGTGAAAAGTTGTGGCGTGATATCACAGTTAAAATTGATAAAACGATTTTTAAAGATATTATAAGATACAGTATTCCAATGATACCCGCTACTATTTTTTGGTGGGTAACAAGCGTTTCAAACCGTTATTTAGTAAACGGATTTATTGGGGCGGAAGCAAATGGTATATATGCGGTATCATATAAATTACCAACCTTTTTGACTTTGATTTCCACCGTGTTTATGCAAGCGTGGCAGTTTTCGGCTGTTACCGAGTCGGAAAACGAGCGGGAAGAACATATCAATTTCTTCAGCACGGTTTGGGGCTCTTTCCAAAGCATAATGTTTTTGGTTGGTGCGGGTGTTGTGGCTTTTTCAATACCGCTTATAAAGATTCTCACAACTAATGCTTTCTTCTCGGCTTGGAAGTACGTTCCAATGTTGACTGCGGCGATGGTGTTTAGCGCATTTACCAATTTTATGGGTTCGGTTTACATTGTTGAAAAGCGCAGTAAAAACTCCTTCCTTACAACAATGGTGGGAGCGGTGCTTAATATAATTCTTAATTTTATTTTAATTCCGTCACCTTTGGGTGTTCAGGGAGCCGCTATTGCAACCTTTGTGAGTTATTTACTAATCTTTGTAATAAGAGCAGTAAACGTATTAAAATATATTCCGTTTAAAATGTATTATAAAACGGTTATAGTAAATACTGTTATCTTAATTTTGCAAACTGTATTTATGGTTTGCGACTTGCCGTTTAATATTGCGGTGCAGGTTGCGGCTATTGTTCTGATGTGTATAGTAAACTTTAAATTTATTAAAGTTTTTATAATTAAAATATTGTCGTTTTTAAAGCGTGGATAAGGAGAAAAAATGAGTTTTTTGTGGAATACCTTTATAGGTAAAATAATTTTAACAGTTTTAGTTTCAATGGTGCCTATTATCGAACTTCGTGGTGCTTTGCCAATTGCCACAGGAGCAGGACTTGAGTGGTATATAGCACTTCCTATTGCTATTATAGGTAATATTATTCCTGTACCGTTTATTATTATCTTTATTAAAAAGATTTTTGCTTGGATGAGCAAACAAAAGGGCTTTTTGGCAAAAATAGTTTTAAAAATGGAAGAAAAAGCATTCTCTAAAAAAGATACTATTGAAAAATACGGTCCTTGGGGACTTTGGATTTTTGTGGCAATACCTTTGCCCGGCACAGGTGCTTGGACCGGTGCGTTGATAGCCGCAATGATGGGTATTTCACTTAAAAAGGCGTTTCCCGCAATTGCAACAGGTGTTATAACCGCCGGAATAATTGTGGCATTTGTAAGTTATGGGGCAGCGGCACTTCTTTTTTAGAATTGGGAAATAAATCTTTTTGTATAATTAAAACAGCCGATAGACGAGTTTGTCTATCGGCTCTAATATTATTTCAAAAATCCGTTTACAATTTGCTCTTCAGCTTGTTGCTCGGTAAGACCTAAAGTCATAAGTTTAATTAACTGTTCACCTGCAATTTTGCCAATTGCTGCTTCGTGAATGAGCGAAGCGTCTATGTGGTTTGCGGTAATTTTTGGCACGGCTGAAACGTGAGCGTTATCCATAATAATCGCATCACATTCGGTATGACCGCTACAGATATTGTTACCGTTTATGGTTGACAAGAACAACTGGCTTGAATTATCCTTTGCAACCGAGCGGGAAACAACGTTAGCGCTTGAGTTTTCACCGTCAAGGTCTACCACAAAATCAGTTTCGGCATATTGTTCGGCGTGGGTCATAAGTTTTTCGTGAACAACAAGAGTGGCGTCTTTGTCAAGGCGTGCTTTGGTTACACGTTTTGTTGAGTCAACGCCTTCGATTTGAGTGGTTTCCATTTCCATATAACCGCCTTCGGCAATGTTGATAACGGTGGTGGGGTTCATATTGCGTTCGCCCTTGCCGTCGCCTGTACCAACGTGGCGTTCAACATATTTTACCTTTGCATTTTTGCCAACAAAAAAACTATGGATACCGTCATGGCGGGATTCTTCACTTCCGCAGTTGTGGATACCGCAACCTGCAACGATTTCAACATCGGCGTTTTCACCAATTATAAAATCGTTATAAACCATTTCAGTAAGACCGCTTTCACTTATAATTACAGGGATGTGTACCTTTTCACCTTTTGTATTTGGCTTTATTATAATTTCAATGCCGTTGCCTTCGGCTTTTTCTTTTATATTTATATTTTCGGTAACGTTTCTGGACTCTAAAGTTCCATTTGCACGGATATTAAATGCGCCGCTTGGGGCACCTTCAATATCGGCTATCATTTTAAGTAAATCTAATTCCGGTTTTTTCATATATTATTCCTCACAATTTGCGGTAAGCACTTTACAAGCAATATCGGCTTTGCCTAAAAGTGACGGTAAAATTTCTTGCCTTTTACCTTCTTGGCTAACACTGCCGTTTGCTACAACAATTACCTTATCGGCTATATTTAAAATTCGTTCTTGGTGGGAGATTATAATAATCGAGCCGCCAAGTGTATCGTGCATTTTTTCAAAAACTTTTATAAGGTTATTGAAACTCCAAAGGTCAATACCGGCTTCGGGTTCGTCAAAGAGCGAAACGCAAGTGCCACGAGCCAAAACTGTTGCAATTTCAATTCGTTTTAATTCACCGCCTGAAAGCGAAGCGTTAACTTCACGGTTGATGTAATCACGGGCGCAAAGACCCACTTGCGAAAGGTAAGCACAAGCGTCGGCAACGCTGATTTCCTTGCCCGATGCCAAACTTATAAGGTCGTGCACAGTGATACCTTTAAAACGAACGGGTTGTTGGAAAGCAAAACTAATGCCTTTTTTGGCACGTTCGGTAATAGAAAGATTTGTGATATCTTCACCGTCAAGCAAAATTTGGCCACTGTCGGGTGTGATAATACCCGCTATAATTTTAGCCAATGTGGATTTACCACCGCCGTTTGGACCTGTTATTACCACAAAGCCCTCGTCGATTTTAAGATTTATATCTTTAAGTATTTGTTTTTGCCCGTTTTCACTCTCAGCCGAGAATGAAATATTTTTGAGTTCTAACATATATTCTCCTTTATCTCCCAAAAGTATTTTCTATTAGTTTCGGGAAAGTCATTTAAAATTCCGTGTTCGGGGTCGTAAAAGACGCCGTCAAAATAAAGTGACCAATGCCAACAACGTGGAGTTTCCAAACTTAGTATAGCAATTTTGGGAAGTTGTGATTTAGTATTTACTTCTTTGCGCTGTTTATCATACTTTATTTTGTAGTGGTCGAGCGTTTTAAACATTTCTTTTAAAGTGGTTTCTCGCTCGTTATTTAATAGTGTTACAATACAGTCAACCGAAACGTTACAAAGCATAGCGAGAACGGCTTGTCCGCATTGCAGGGGGGTTGGTTCTTTTATATAGATAGGTTTTTTCATAATTTTAGCCAAGTAATTTTTCTGCCAGTGTTACAACAAGCGGCATACTGATAATTGAAAAAATAGTAGTAAGTGATACCATTGTGGCTGAAAGCGAGGTAGCACGTTCAAACTTTGAAGCAAACATAGTGCATATAGCGGCGGTGGGCGCACTTGCGCAAATTGAAAGGGCAAGTGGCAATGTGCCTCTAAGACCGCAAATATAGAAAGCAAATATTACGATTATGGGAAGCACAAAAAGTTTTAAAATTGAAGCAAAAAGAAGTTTTAAATCTTTAAGTCCTGCAACTATATCGCTGTTTGCCAAATGGTAGCCGATTATTATCATTGGAAGAGGTGTGTTAAGAGAAGCCATATAGGATATGGGCTCATAAGCAATCTTCGGAACGGGAATTTGCAATGTGAAAATCAAAAAAGCAATCACAAATCCAATAAGACCGGGATTTAGTAAAATCTTTTTTGGGGTGATTGTTTTTATGCCGTCACCCATAAGGAAAATACCGTAACTCCAGATGATTACCTGAAAAACAGCAATATAGGTGGCGCCATAGAAAACACCGTCATTGCCCAAAACTGCTTGTAAAAGCGGAATTGCCATATAACCGCAGTTGGAAAAAATTGTTCCAAATTGCAAAACCTTTTGTTTTGAAAGGTTGCGGTCTTTCAAAAGCAATACCGATATTATAATAAACAAAATATGGGCCAATAAGGTTGCAAGACAACCGATTAAAAGGTTTTTAAAGAGTTCGGCGCTGTAATCTCTTATAAACGACTTTATAATTACACAAGGGGTTACAATATATAATATTATATCGGTTGTGTTTTTGGCTCCCGTAGCCGTTAAAAGTTTAGTTTTGTTGAGAACAACACCCAAGAGTATGAGTATGAAAAGTATTATTACCTGAGTTAATACAGTTATGAACATTATTTAATTTCCTTTGTAAAGCGTAAAAATGTTTCTTTTGTTTTAAATACGCCTGCATGCTCTAATACTTTTGAGAAAACAATACCGATTTCATCTTCAATTATTTTGTCGATATTATCTTTATTGATGTCTTGGTATTTAGCAACAATTTCTTTTGCCCAGTCGGCGTGTTTTGCTAAAATTTCATCTTCTTCAAGATTGCGGTTTTCAAGCATAGCGGTTTTGAGAAGTGCCATTTCGTCTTTAAGACGTGCGGGAAGCACTGCCAAGCCCATAACTTCAATAAGACCGATATTTTCTTTCTTGATGTGGTGAAGTTCGGCGTGTGGATGATATACACCCATAGGATGCTCATCAGTAGTGATATTGTTGCGAAGTACCAAATCAAGTTGGAAATCATCCCCAACCTTACGTGCGATAGGGGTGATTGTGTTGTGAGGTGTGCCGTCGGTTTCGGCAAAGATGAATGCGCTTTCATCTGTATAACCACGCCAAGCAGTTAAAATTTTATCAGCAAGTTCGATAAGACGGTCTGGATTTTGGCAAGATAAACGTATTACCGACATAGGCCATTTCACGATTCCGGCTTTAATATCATTAAAACCGTTAAATTCAAGTTCGGTTTCAATAGGTGCTTTTGCCATTGCAAAGGTGTAGTTACCACCTTGGAAATGGTCATGGCTTAAAATTGAACCGCCAACAATTGGCAAATCGGCATTGGAACCTACGAAATAATGTGGGAAAATTTTTACAAAATCTAAAAGTTTGCGGAAGGTGGCGGTGTTTATTGCCATTGGCGTATGTTGTGAATTGAAAACAATACAATGTTCGTTATAGTAAACGTAAGGTGAGTATTGCATACACCAGTCGGTATTGTTTATTGTAACAGGGATTACACGGTGGTTTTGACGTGCAGGGAAGTTAAGGCGTCCTGCATATCCTTCACATTCTTTACAAAGAAGGCATTTCGGATAACCCGATTGTTTTGCGTTTTTAGCCGCAGCAATTGCTTTTGGGTCTTTTTCGGGTTTTGAAAGGTTTATTGTAATATCAAGGTCACCGTATTCGGTGGGAGCAACCCATTTCATATCCTTGCATACACGGTAACGGCGTATGTAGTCACTGTCACAACTGAATTTATAGTACCAGTCGGTAGCGGCTTTTGGAGATTCGTTATATAAGTTTTCAAACTTTTCGGTAACAACGCTTGGTGGAGGAAGTAATGCCGACATAAGTTTTGTATCGAACAAATCACGTTCAGTAATATTGTCGTCAATAAGTCCTTTTTCTGCCGCAAAGTCAAGAAGTTCCTTTAAAGTTTCTTCCAAGTTTACGTCTTTAAAGTTTTCTTGACAGTCGTATTCGTCAATATTTAAAATTTCTAAAAGGCGGTTGGTGGCAAAAATTTCGTCACGCTTATTTAAAATGCCACATTCCAAACCGTAGCATACTAACTTTCTTATGCTTTTGTTTATCATAATATTTCAACTCCTAAACATATCTTATTAAATTATACTAAAATATACAATATATGTCAATTGCTAAGTCAAATAAAAAAAGTAATTTTTTTGCTTGACAAAGGGAGAACGTTATGATAAAATGGTTAAGCCGCATATTGTGGGCTTTTTAAGTTGTGCCTATTTTGGCACACGCCTATTGTAGCGAGACTGAAAATAAGCAGGTGAAAAAAATGTACGCAATTATCGAAACAGGCGGTAAGCAATACCGTGTAGAAAACGGTGACGTTATCTACATTGAAAAACTTAACGCACAAGTAGATGAAGAAGTTACCTTCGACAAGGTTGTTGCTGTAAACAACAGAACTTTAAAGGTTGGTAAACCCTACGTTAAAGATGCTTTTGTAAAAGGCACCGTTTTA
>JAEIGA010003783.1_pt1 | contig 23562 bp, 43 predicted proteins | sample 9270691 | NCBI WGS metagenome assembly JAEIGA01 (sample SAMN17057246, study PRJNA624740) | gut metagenome | biome: biome; isolation source: fecal sample | host: Bos grunniens | place: China: Xizang | collected 2019 | reverse complement strand
TGACGGCATACGCGCACATTAAGACAACCAAGGGGTTCACACTCATAGTCAACAATACAGACTTTGAGAAAGCATATACAAATTTTACGATCAGATATCCTCACACGGCGATCACAAGAGACATGGTCATTGAGTACAACAACAGGACATTCGAGATTCTATATGTGAACAACGTGGACGAGCAGAACACCGAGCTCGAGTTACAGTGCAAGGAAGTGACACACTGATGGCACGTTTTGAGTTGGAGCTCCCGAATGAGCTCATGAAAGACCTTGAAAAGGTCTACAACAATTCTGATTCAATATTCGGAGGAATGACAAGGGCCGGGGCGGAGGTTGTTGAAAAGAACATCCTTGCCACGATGCCCGATGCCATCAAGAAATCCGAAATGATCAAGTGCTTAAGGATAACCAAGACTTACAAGACACCGTCAGACGGTGGCATCAACACAAAGGTCGGGTTTTACGGTTATTTCAACAACAAGGACGGGCGAGAAACTCCCGCTCCCTTGGTGGCGAGTGTTTACGAACACGGGCGGAGCACATCGGATTATCCGAAACAACCATTCATGAGGAGCGCATTCAAAAAGAAAGAGATCGAGGAGGCTATGCTCAAGGCCCAGGAGAAACTCAGCGGAGGATTATTGACATGATGACAAATGTCAATGTTTTAATCGAGACGATTTTTGCAAATTTCACAGTTGATAAGGTTACAATTCCGGTCAAGTATATGTTCTACCACGGACATGGGGAACCTTATGTCATCTATATGAACCAGGACAAAGACGGGTCCATAAGTGGTGATGACGATCTCCTCGGATATGTCGATTATTATGATTTCGATGTCTACTCACAAGGCAATTTTTTCAACATTATTGAGAGCTTAAAAACCATTCTGAAAGAGAATGGTTTTATTTTTCAGCCGAGTCGGTCCTCGAGAGATTTTTACGAGACAGACACAGGCTATTACCATAAAACATTAAATTTTGCATTCCTTAAGGAGGAAGAATAATGGCTAAGATAGGCTTAAGAAATTTCTATTTCGGAATCCTGACAGAGGCACCGGACGGGACGCCTAGTTACGGCGCAAAGCAGAAGCCCGCAAAGGCAATCACCTGTACAGTTGACATCACTAACAATGATGTGAAGCTCTTTGCAGATGATGGCCTCGCAGAGTCTGATACCTCTTTTCAGTCCGGCACTGTTACCCTCGGCATTGATGACGAGGATGATGTAACACTTGCCACCATGTTAGGCCACGAGGTAACGGGCGGAGAAGTGGTCCGCAATGCGGACGATGTTGCGCCTTACCTGGGCCTTGGTAGGATCATCACCAAGATGGTCAACAATGTATACAAGTACAAGGTGGAGTTCCTTTGCAAGGTTAAGTTCTCTGAACCTAGCCAGAGTGACAATACCCGCGCAGAACAGGTTGCTTTTGGCACCTCCGAGATTCAGGGTCAGATTTCCAAGCTCGCAAATGGAGATTGGTCCAAGACCAAGACCTTTAACACCATGGCAGAGGCTCAGACATATCTCGAGAGCTTTTTCGGTTCTGCGACTCCCGCAACCGTAACATATAGCGCAAACGGCGGTTCCAATGCTCCCGCAGCAGTTTCGACCTATGTCGGCGCAACCATCAACGTTGATGACGGATCAGGGCTGACACCTCCCACAGACAAGCACTTTATCGGTTGGGACACCAATGCAAGCGCAACCATCCCGGACATTTCCGGGACCTACAAGGTGACCGCTGCAGCAGTTACCCTCTACGCAATTTATGAGGATGACTGATAAAAACTGAATAACTGACAAGGGGCGGAGGCGACTCCGTCCCTTATTTATTGGAGGATGAATGAAATGAAAGATGTGAATGGAAAAATCCAATACAAAGGCAAAGAATGCAAGATCGTGTTCAACCTGAACGTGATGGAGGCGATCCAGGAGGAATATGGATCAATAGAAAAATGGGGAGACCTCACGGGCGGAGAAGAATCAAACGAGCCGAATGCAAAGGCCGTGATTTTTGGATTCCGGGAGATGCTCAATGAGGGAATTGACATCTCAAATGAGGAGAACGGAACAAACGAACCTTTCCTCACTCTCAAACAAGTTGGTCGAATGATCACCGAGATCGGCATGGAGAAAGCGACAGAGAAACTCACGGAGACTGTTGTGGAATCCACCAAGGGTGACGGAAAAAACGCATAATCCAAGACGAAACAGATCCTGTCATAGATTTCTCTTGGTTTTGGTTTATAGGTCGGAAATGCTTAAATTTGACCTTTAAAGAGACAGGAAGATTGACACTGACTATGTTTAATCGACTTTACAGTCATTATAAAGATACATGGGACATGGAGATGAGACTTGCAAAGGCAAATGTGACCTATGCGGAGAATTTTGAACGGTCCCAAAGAGAACAAGAGTGGTTTTAGGAGGTTTCAATGGCTCAGGGTGGCGGTTACGGCGGAGCGATAAAGCTCACGGGCGCAAATGAATATAAGAACGCATTAAAATCCATAACAGAAAACCTCAAAGTGATGTCCGCTGAGATGAAAGCAGCGGCCTCAAGTTTCGATGCCGGGGACAAGTCAGAAAAAGAGATTCTGAAAACGTCCAGGGAAATGAAAACGGCCCTGGATGAGCAAAAGAAAGCTCTCACGGAGATGAAAAGCAAGCTCTCCGAAATGACTGCGGAATATCAGAAACACAAGACCGAGCATGATAAACTGTCGAAAGAGTACGATTCAGAGAAAAAGAAACTCGATGAGATCGCAAAGACATTAGGCACGAGCTCCAAGGAATACCAGGAACAAGAAAAGACAGTCAACGATCTTGAGAAAGCCCTCAGTAAGTCCACAAAAGAACTAACTGCGGAAGAAAAGGCCATGAATCAGATGAGGATTCAGACGGCGAACGCGGAAAAGACTGTCAATGACACCTCCAAGGCATTGGACACACTCGGAAAAGAGGCAGAGGAGTCAGGCAAACAGGCCGAAAAAGGCTCTGAGGGTTTCACCGTCATGAAAGGTGTTCTCTCGAACCTTGCAACACAGGCGATCACGAGCGCGATCAATGGCCTCAAACAGTTGGGGAGAGCCTTTGTTGATGTAGGCGAACAGGCAGTCAAGAGTTATGCGGATTATGAGCAGTTAACGGGTGGTGTTGAGACTCTTTTCGGCAATTCTTATAAGTCTGTCGAGGAATACGCAGAGGCGACAGGAATGTCACTCGAAAAAGCTCAGATATCCTGGAAGATGTACCAAGAGAGGCAGCAGAGGGTCATTGACTATGCCAATAATGCTTATAAAACCTCGGGATTGTCCGCTAATGAATACATGGAGAGTGTGACAAGTTTTGCAGCCTCTTTGAATGCTTCTCTCGGTGAGAATGCTTGGAAGTCGGCGGAATATGCGCAAACTGCAATCATTGCGATGTCCGACAATGCGAACAAGATGGGAACCTCGATGGAGTCAGTTCAGGCAGCTTATCAAGGTTTCGCAAAAGGGCAGTTCACACTTTTGGACAATCTGAAATTAGGATATGGCGGGACCAAGACAGAAATGGAGAGGCTCCTCCGCGATGCGGAACAGTTGAATGATCTCGACATTGGCTCATATAGTGTTGACAGTTTTGCAGATGTTATTGAAGCGATCAAGACAGTCCAGGACAACCTTGGGATTACGGGTACAACCGCAGAAGAGGCATCCGTCACGATTTCGGGATCTGTATCGGCTATGAAATCAGCATGGCAGAACATGATCACAGGCATTGCGGACGAGAATGCAAACTTTGAACAGTTGGCGACCAATTTCCTTGACACGTTAGTTTCGGAAGATGGTCAAGGCGGAGTAATAGGGAATTTAGTTCCCCGCATCACTCAGGTCATTTCCGGCATTTCCGGGGCAATTCAAACCTTATTGCCTCAGTTACTTGAGACCATTGTCCCCATCATCCAGGACAGTCTCCCGGTGGTTCTTGATGCCGTCATGGGTGTTGTGAAAACCGTGGTTTCTGTGCTCCCGGATGTCCTCCCGGTGCTTGTAGACTTGATAAACCAGGCCGTCACATTGCTAATTTCAATGACTCCTCAGCTTGTATCGGCCGGAACAAGCCTCCTGTTAGGTCTCATCCAGGGCATAACCAAAGCCATCCCTGACCTGGTGGCAATGTTGCCGATGATAATTGACACAACGGTCACGGTCCTCACACAGAATTTACCACTCATTATTGACTCGGGAATTTCTCTCCTTGAGGCCCTGACTAACGGCATAATTTCAGCCATCCCTATATTGATATCTAAACTCCCGGAGGTGGTGAATGCCATTCTCACAACACTTTTAGAAAACGCACCAAAGATAGTAAAAATGGGAATGTCTATCCTCCAAAGTCTGATAACAGGCATCTTGGAGGCCATCCCGTTATTGGTTGAGATGCTCCCGACCTTGATAAATACAACGGTTCAGACCTTGACGGCAGAATTGCCTGAGCTCGTGCAAATGGGAATTGAGATGTTATTAAGTCTGATTGACGGCCTCAGCGAGGCCATCCCGAGCTTGATCTCAATGCTCCCGACCATAGTGGAGACCATCATCACCGTACTAATCGAAAATTTGCCTCTGATCCTGGAGATGGGTGTCAAAATCCTATTAGAATTGATCGCCGGGATAGAATCAATGGGGCCTAAACTCGTTGAGATGATGATTTCTATTGGCGAAAGTCTCCTCAATGTCCTTGCGGAGGTATTGCCTAAGCTCTCCGAGGCCGGGCGAAATCTGATGATTCACATCGGAAACGGCATCCGGGACGCGCTGCAATGGTTTGTCGGAGTGTTAGAGAGTGTCGGAAACACAATAATCAATGCTTTTGCACAGTTACCGGGAAGAATGGCAGAAATTGGTTCCAATTTGGTTCATGGAATATGGAACGGCATCTCAAATGCGACTCAATGGATTCTTGACCAAATCAAAGGATTTGCAAGTTCGATCACAAACGGAATCAAGAAAATATTTGGGATCAGTTCTCCCTCTCGCCTCATGCGGGATCAAGTCGGCAAGTATTTGGCGCAAGGTGTGGGGGTCGGATTCACCGATGAAATGAAAAACGTGACAAAAGAGATGCAAGACGCAATTCCTACGAGTTTTGACACCTCAATCACAACCGGGATCTCAACCGCAACAGGAATGACGGCGGTTGACTCAATGGTTGATGCATTCAAAGAGGCATTATACCAGGTCAAGATTGAGATGGACGATGAGGAAATGGGTCACTTTGTAGACAAGACGGTTACAAGGGCCGTTTACGCATAAGGAGGGACAATGAGTTACATCATTTTGAACGGAGTGAGGAGCTCTTTAATAAAGGGATTGTTGATTCAGTCCCTCCCTCCGATCTCGAAACCGTTAATCAGGACGCAAGTCCAAACGATTGACGGACGAGACGGAGACATCGTCACCAAATTGGGCTATTCAGCTTATGACAAGACCATGACCATCGGCCTTTTTGGAGATTATGACATCGACCAGGTGATTGAGTATTTCAATTCAGAGGGGACGGTCATCTTTTCCAATGAACCGGGGAAGTTTTATGAATACCAGATCTTGAATCAGATTGATTTTGAAAAGCTCTTGAGGTTCAAGACCGCAACAGTGACCTTTCACGTTCAGCCTTTCAAATATTCGGCGGTTGATGACAAGGTTGAAGTCGGGGAGGAGATATTTCATCCGAAAAACTACTCCGCGACAAAAAACGGAGTGACAGTCACAGTTTCAAACGAGCAGATGACCATTGTGGGAACGGCAACAGAGGACACGGAGTTCTATATCCCCATTGAACAGATGGTCATTGAACATTTTACTCCCACACAGTCCCATTCATATAGATATAGACTGGGAGCAACGGGCGGATATATGAAACCGGGACAGTTTACGGCGCGAGTCATTATTGATAAGCCAAACGATGCGGATTCTTTCGGTGGTACATCATTTGTTGTAGAGGGTACAGTGACAACATCAGTCCAATCGACTGATTCACCGACCAAGATATATAAATACCTTTGGATAAAAGTTGCAAGTGGAACAACGTTGGATTTGACTCCCGAGATCAGTGTGTTGGATTTGCTTTTTGCCTCCGAGGGTTATGAGCTCAAATATATCAATTCCGGGAATGTTGAATCAAAACCGATCATCACTCTCAAAGGCTTAGGATATCCTGTCCACGTTTACATAAATGATGTAAATGTGTTCGATGTGACTCTTGATAATTGGTCCGCTCCCGTGACCATCAACCTCCAAACAATGAACGCATACTCCGGGAGTACATTAAAAAACAGAAAAGTCACAGGAGACCTTTCAAAGATATCTTTTAAACGAGGGATTAACACAATGAGATTTGTTTGTGATAACCAGGGGTTCAATTACGGGGCAATGGGTAAGGTAACAGTTGAGAAAGAGTCGAGGTGGATATAAATGCAAAGAGCGACATTCATAATGCAAGACGAAAACATCACCATGATCAAGGGTGACACTCTCGCGTTTAATTGCGAGGTATTTGATGAAAATCAGGTCCCGGTTCAGCTTGGCTCAGCTTATTTCACTTGCAAGAAAGATCCGGCGGGCCTTGTCAGTGTATTTCAAAAGAGTCTCGGCAGCGGGATCATCCAGGTTGATGGCCTGATCACTGTCAGAGTTGCTCCCGGGGACACAGTCGAGGTCGAGGCGGGACAGTATTTCTATGATTTTTGCATCGGAGTGAATGACGATGTATTCACTATATTGCATGGAATCCTGACCATTGAACAGGATGTCACATATTAAGGAGGACAAAATGAGCTTACAAGATTCTCATCAGATCGGAAATGTCAGGATCATGCTTGTCAAGGGTACAGACGGCGCGGAAATCGTCTCGGTTGAAAAGACCGGGACCACGGGCCTTGTTGACACCTACACGATCACTTTGAGCAATGATCAGAAATACACTTTCACCGTCACCAACGGAAAGAGCATTGTTTCTGTTGAAAAGACCGCAACGGTTGGACTTGTTGACACCTACACAATCACCTATAACGATGGATCAACAGACACCTTTGAGGTTGTAAATGGTGGTTATGATGTAGGAGACCAAAACACTGCTACAGGCAATCCCCTCTCATTCACAACGGATTCAGCGCAAGTGTCACAGAATACGGTCATCACCTTTGAGCCTATTCAGAGCGGTTCGGGAGATCCGTCACCTAGTAATGTGAGAGCGCTGAGCGGTTTTGATGATATTAATATATTGACGGTTAAAAAGAATTTAGCCAAAAAGGAATTAACAAACTATACTATAAATTCATCGGGGGTTTTAGCTTCTTATGCTGACAGTGCAGTTTATATAGCACCTATTGCACAAGGAGAAACTTATACTTGTTCGCAAAGTGGCATTGTTGCTTATGGATTTTTCACAAGCAAACCTCAAGCTGGTAGTCAGGCATACAATAATCAGAGAATTGTTGCGTCGAGTGGGTCATCAGTAACGTTTACGGCTCCAATTAGCGGTTATATCGCTTATGCGGTAACAAGTTCATATACTACCGTACAAATCGAAAAAGGCGAAACCGCTACCACCTACGAACCCTATAATCCCATAACCGACATCACTCTTGAGTTAGACTCCACCATATACGGTGGAACATTGGACGTAGAGAGCGGAGAGTTGAAAGTCACTCAAGCGAGAGTTGATATGGGGGATTTGAATTGGGCGGTTTATCAGACCCAATATTTCCGCGCTACAACATCCTTAACTCCGCACAAAAAAACAGGTCGAACAAACCTTATCAGTGATATGTTTAGGACGGATGACGGAACAAGTCCGATGCCTGATAATACTATTTGGGGATCTACATCAGATAGCGATTACTTTTTCCTTAAAGCGACAAGTTACGCAGATGCTACTGCGCTGATATCGGCAGTCACAGGACATTACATTGTATATGAATTAGCCACACCACTCACCTATCAACTCAATCCTCACCAAGTAAAACTCTTACAAGGTGCGAACGTAGTGACGAGCAACGGAACGAGCATCTCACTCAAGTGGAGAGAGGGTCAGGTCATGACTCTTGATGATGCCAATGGTCTTGCGGAGTCCATTGAGGCACTTGGTGAACAGGGAACAAAGGTCAAAAAAGTTGACTTTGCACTAAGTCAGATTTCGGATTTGTTTACATTTGTAAGAACCTTGACCAAAGAACAGATGATGTCTGCAAGATTGTTTTTGTCAAATGGCATTTGGTTATATCCAACCATTTCAGCAAACTACATATCAGGTCAAGAATCAACAGGGGCGATTTACTTTGAAAGTATTCCCACTTTGTATTATTCAAAGACCAATGATGTTGTTACTCAAAAGATCCAAACTGCTTATGAGGTATCAACTGCAAACAGTTATCCGATATTTAGACGGATTGATTTCAGTGACCCGACTGATTCAGTACAACAATACATCACAACGGTTTCGTATGAATTATACTATAATGAATAAAAAGAGGAGGATTTATCATGTTTTATCTGCTTGAAATTTCAAACACAAAGAAAGGAATCGCAAAGGCAATTACTGAAAAGAACAGTCTTACAGAAGGCGAGATGGTTTTTCACCAGACACTTGCGTCAGCAATGGCAAATGCAGATGTCAATTCCATTCTTGTGTATCTCATTGATGCAAAAGGTTCAGCGTTAATGACAAAGTATTGGGAGAGAAAAGAAACTCCCACCGAGGCAGTTCCTACTGAGGAATAATCCATGATAAAAGTTTTCGGGCAGACGGACACAGTTTTCACATCAAACGGAGACTGTGTCCTCCAACCTTTAAAAGCAAAGGTGCATAAAGAGGACAATGGGGAATACTATCTCGATCTTGAGACCGGGTTGGAATACGTTGACTTTTTCTCTGAGGGTCGGATCGTGGTCGCAAACACACCGACCGGGGATCAGGCTTTTCGGATGACCAACGTTCAAAAAACCAAGTCCAAGGTTGTCGCAAAATGTCCCCATGTGTTCTATGACTCCAAGAATTATCTGATCGCGGATTCCTATGTTGTCAACAAAGACTGCGCGGATGCTCTCAGTCATTTGAATGCAGCCACGGAGCCCACGAGCGAATTTGAGACCGATTCAGACATCGAGACGGTCAATTCGTTTAGGTGTGTCAGAAAGTCGCTATATGAGGCCGTTGAGACGGTTCTTGAGCGATGGGGCGGACATCTTGTGAGAGATAATTTCACCATTTCAATCATGGAGTCTGTTGGACAGGACAACGGGATTGTGGTTCAATACAAAAAGAACCTCATCGACATCACCTCTCAGGAGAATTGGGACGATGTTGTCACGAAGCTTCTCCCGGTTGGTAAGGATGGGACACTGCTCAATGAAGTAGATCCAAGCGCGTCCATTTATGTGACGAGCACCACGCAGTATTCGATCCCATACACGAAAAAGGTCTCTTTTGACCAGGACATTGAGGAGAGTGATTATGACACCGAGGCCGAATATAAACAGGCCCTCGTTGATGATTTGCTCTCACAGGCCACGGCATACATCACCGCGCACTGTGTCCCGGAGGTCAATTATACCTTAAAGGCCAACCTGGAAAAGGTGACGGATATCGGAGACACGATTGAGGTCATTGATGACAGGATCGGAGTCCACCTGATGACCAATGTGATCGCGTTCACTTATGATTGCATCGCGGAAAGATATACTGAGGTTGAGTTTGGAAATTTCACCAAGGTTTTGACGGGCCTTGGAAACAAGGTCAATCAGACGGCGGAATTGCAGAGACAGGGCATTATCGGTAACAAACAGTTAATATTTAACACGGACGGGACAGTGTCCTGGATGGGTAATCAGTAAAGAAAGGGAGTGCGCTTTGCACTCCCTCTTTTTTGTTGTTTATAAGCAACATTGGATTATACCAATGCCATACAATGGCTAAAGAGCCTGTTTTACATTGGCATAATAAATGAAAAATTAAAAATTCCAATGAATGGAGACATCCTCTCCATCAATTTCGATGCGGTTAATGAGGGCAAATATGATGGCCCGAATTTCATCCAATTTGCCTTTTTTAACCACATCATCAAAAGAGTTGATATATTTTATTATTTCTTTTTCTGTGAGTCCATTTGAGGCAGATTGCGCCTCTATTTGGGCTGATAATTTCTCTTTTTCCTCCATCAAGGCTTTTATCTTTTCATCCAAGACCTCGACAGAGATGTTTTCCCGACCATAAAGATCTATCAAACGTGAGATTTGATTGTCGATATCATTGATTCTGCGTTTTGAGGGCTTGAGGTCAGGCTTTTTCTGTTCCTGGACGCGGAATTTTTCAAGACTGAGCTTTGAAATTTCTCCAAGGACCAGGTCATCAAGATCTTTCTTTTTCCAATACTTATTTTTGCAATTTGGGTCCTTTATCATCGTAGGGGCCTTTTTTGAACGAGAATAGCAGCCATAATATTCAAATCTAATATTGTTATGTAATGAGCGACAGATTGAATATTTTGCTCCGCATCGCTTACAATATATAATCCCGCCGAAATATGTGGAAATATTATTTTGATTCGGTGTCACTCTCAGGCTCTTGAATTTCTCTTTGCGCTCCGAGAGTAGATTCTGAGCTTTGAGAAAAGTCTTTTCATCTGTCAAAGGCTCATGTGATCCCTTAAACCATTCTTTCCCATCTGAGACCTCTCCCAAATAAGAGCGATTTTTTAAAACTCTCCTAAGCTGATACAAAGTCCACTCTTTTCCTGTTTGGGTGCGATATCCGTTTTGATTCAGCATCTCCACAATTTGAGTCGGCATTGTCCCGGATGCGTAAAGGCGGAAAATCTCCCTCACTTGATTAGCAAGATATTCATTGACAACGAGTTCGCCGTCAACGTAGTCATAACCAAGAGGCGGATGGCCTCCTCCATGCCATTTTCCTTTTTTGGCTCGGGCCTCTTTGCCCATTATCATTCTTTCTTTTATCTGTTCTCTTTCGAGCTGCGCGAAAACAGACAAGATCCCGACCATTGCTCTCCCGAGCGGGGTGGATGTGTCGAAATTTTCACTCATAGAGACAAAATCGCAATTATTGGCGAGGAACACATCCTCGATCAAGAACAGGGTGTCACGTTGGGACCGGGAGAGCCTGTCGAGTTTATAGACAATGACCTTTTGAATGTTCCCGGCGCGAATGTCCGTGATCATGGATTGCAAACCTGGGCGGTTTACATTTGCGCCACTAAAGCCAGGGTCAGAATAGATCTTGATTCCTTTAAGGCCAAGGGCCTCACAATATTTCTCCATGCGTTCATTCTGCTCATTCAAAGAATAACCATTGAGGGCCTGTTCTGTTGTACTTACACGAGAATAACAAGCAATCATTCGATTTCGTCCTCTCTGCCATGTCTTAAAAGGTAATTTTCTCTTGAACAGTTCATACAATATCCGAGTTTTTTCTTTGCAGCATCCTTGCGGGACATCCCGATCAGGATGTTGTTTGAGTGCTCCATCTCCCATTTGAGATTTTCACAGTTGAGGCTTGTGTGATATAGATCGGAGGAACAAACAACACAATTCCCATCGGTGATCATAAATCCCTCGGGATATTTTTGGATAGTTCCATCCGGCATAGAGACCTCGATCATTTTCCCATACATAGAAAAGGCGGGTTTGGGTTCTTCCTTTGGTGAAATCATCGCTTTGAGTTTATCGAACAACATAATCATTCTCCTTTCTTTTCTGTGTTGTAAAGATATTCAATGTATTGCATAGCAACCGCAAGGTTTTTCTCACTCAGCCCGGAAAGCATTTCAGTACATTTCTTGACATCTCCGTTTGTCTCTATTTCCATATCACCAATAAAATAGGAGGGTGAGACATCCAATACCTTTGCAAATTTCACAAGTTGTTTTTGATTTACATCATGCTTGTTGAGTTCAATTTTATTGATTGTAGATTTAGAACGATATCCCATTTTCTTTGCGAGTTCCTCTTGAGTCAGGTTGAGTTCAAGCCTCCGAGCTCTCAAAACATTACCTATCATGTATACACTCCTTTCATTTAGATAATAAATTGTTTTCGATAAAATTATAAAACGTAGTTGACAAATAATCAACTATGCTATATTCTGATATCAGTAGACCAACGGTCTACCAAATATAGTAGAGAGGAGGGCGCAAAATGACAGATGTTGAAAGGCTCAAGAAAAGGATTGATGATTCAGGGGTCCGAAAATCGTTCATTGCTGACAAGATGGGCATTTCCTACCAGGGATATTTGAACAAAGAGAACGGCAAGAGCGAGTTTCTGCAAACAGAGATTTCAGTTCTTAAGACTATTCTGAACCTCACAAACAAGGAAGTCGCAGAAATTTTTTTGTCCTAAGAGTAGACTGAAACGAAACTTTTGGGGGAAAAAGAAATGGTCATCAACATTCTTAAGGACGGGACGATCCTGGAGGACCTGACAGGTCATCTCATCACCAGGGAACAGTTCCCGACAGTTTACAAAGTAATCGAACAAATTGAAAAGGAGGAAAGAGATGACGGGGATCAAGTATGAAGATATAAAGCAAGCAAACGAAACCATCGTCACCACACCCATTGAAAAGACCAACAAACGGACCGGGGAAGTGACAAAAAAAGAATATGCAGAGGTCAATCAGAGGATAAAAGCATTCAGGATGGTTTTCCCGGAGGGATTCATCAAAACGGAATTGTTGAGCAACGAAAATGGGATTTGCGTTTTCAAGGCGATGGTTGGCACATTGTCGATTATTGAACATGAAGTCATGAGAGAGAACATCTTGGGTGTTGGTCATGCCTATGAGAAAGAAAGCGCATCATTCATCAATCAAACATCATACATCGAGAATTGTGAAACATCAGCGGTCGGCAGAGCTCTTGGAATGGCGGGATTTGGGATTGACACATCCGTTGCAAGCTGCGAGGAGGTTGCAAACGCGATCTTGAACCAGGAAGAACAGGCCGAGCCGAAAAAGGAAGTCAAAAAGGCATCACCGAAACAGATAGAGATTCTTAAGAAAGTCTATACCGGGGAGAACCTCACAAAGCTCCTCACGGCGAACAACATCGACAAGATCGAGGATTTGTCTATCGACACTGCAAGTTATCTGATTAAGACACTCAAGGAAAAGGAGAAGAAAAATGGCTAATTATTTTGATTTTGTTTTGGCGAAAGAACCGGGAAAAGATGATCTCAAGCTCTTTATGGCTCCGAGATGGGAGGGCCTTGAGCCGGGTGCAGAGGTGGTTGCAGAGACTCCCGAGGGTGAGAGGTTGTTTGTGGTTGTAGCATCGGCAACGATCAACGGCGAGGAGACCAAACAGATCGACCTCATCATGAAAGCGACACGCACCAAAGAGGACGGGGTCGGGAGGGTCCTGAGCAAGGTTGTGTATTCGCCTATCGACAATGACGAGGAGGCATGACATGGGTGAGCTGATAAGAGTTGAACACGGCCTCCCGTTTTTGAACGCGGAGACCTCAAGGGACCTGGCGGAGTTTGAACAGAGAATCAAGGAGCTCAAAGAACGTGAGGAACACATCAAGGCAAAACTCCTGGAGGAGATGAGGGAAAAGGGAATCAAAAAGGTTGACACTCCCGACATCACCATCACCTATATTGACGAAACCGACAGAGAGAGTTTTGACTCCAAGAGATTCCGGGTTGAGCATCCTGATCTGTTTGATGAATACATTTCCATGAGCACCGTCAAGGCATCAGTGAGGATAAAAGCCAAATGAATGAATATGAATCATGGGAAATAGGCGGGCATTGGCTCGAGTATTATGACACAAGTCACATATACCTTGTAGATGGCTTAGTTGTTCCCTCCATCACTACGATTATCAAGGGCAAATTCAGGGAGAAATATGACGGGATCAGCAAAGCAACATTGAACCATGCTGCGGACCTTGGAACGGCAGTCCACGAGGCAATCGAGAGATTTTGCAAAGATGGGACAGAGTCAGAGCTCCCGGAGTTGAGGAATTTTAAGTTTTTAAAGAATCAATATCAGTTCGAGGTCATTGATAATGAGGTCCCGGTGATTTTGTTCCAGGATGATAAACCGATCTCGGCCGGGAGGCTAGATATGGTCATTAAGATGGCGATTGCAGATGAAAAAGGGAATAGTTATCCGCCCGTGATAGGTTTGGCGGACATCAAAAGGACATCCAAGCTCGACAAGGAATATTTAGCCTATCAATTGAACCTTTACAGAATCGCCTATTGGCAGTCATACGGAGTCAAGGCCAGGTTCCTAAAGGGAATCCACCTGAGAGAGGACACAAGGAAGTTTGTCAACATACCGATTAACGAGGATCTTGCGTGGGACATTGTCACACATTGGAGGAAAGAACATGGAGATATTTAAGGCAATCGGAAAAAATATGACCTATGCGGTCATAGCAAAGGACAAGGCCACGAAAGACGAGGCTTTAAGGATAGCAAACACACATTTCAAGACAAAGCTCGACAACCTCAACATTCAGAGCGGTTCCGTGGACGGTGAGGATCTATATCTCGGAAAAGGAGAGGTTTGGGCGATTTCAAAAAAAGAAAGGATTAAGATGCCCGAAAACATGATTTTGATGTCAAAGGAAACACAAACAGATTACGAAAGGAGTGATGACATATCAATAAGGTTATTTTAATGGGTCGCCTCACGGCGGAGCCCGATGTCAGGTACACACAGGACGGTTCGGCGGTTGCAAAGTATACGTTAGCGGTTGACCGCAGAACCAAGGAAAAAGAGGCGGATTTCATCAGAATCACTGCATTTGGAAAGGCGGGAGAATTTGCGGAGAAATATCTCCACAAGGGAACCAAGATGGTTGTTTCCGGGAGGATTCAGACGGGATCATACACAAGCAAGGACGGTGCAAAAGTTTATACCACAGAGGTTGTTGCCGAGGATCAGGAGTTCGCTGAGAGCAAAAAGGCGGACGGGCAGAGTCAGACCGAGTCAGACGAGTTCATGAACATCCCGGAGGGAATCGAGGAGGATCTCCCGTTTAATCAACCTACGAGGTAGGCCATGACAGGAAAACCACAAGATTTGATTCGATGGTTATTTGACCAAGATCGGGACAAGACATTCGAAATCACCGAGCACAAGGAAAAGAGATCGGGACAGGCAAACAAACTCCTATGGGAATGTCTCGGAGAGTTGGCAGCAGCATTGAGAACGGATAAATGGTCGATTTACCTTTTGATGCTTAAGAGATACGGCAAATATACATATATTTGCGTCAAGCCGAATGCGGTCCCGGCAATAAAGAAACAATGGAGAGAGTGCGAGGAGCTCGGAGAGATAGACATCAACGGCGAAAAAGCCGTCCAAATGCTCTGCTATTTCGGGTCGAGCACTTACAACACGCAAGAGTTTTCTCGTCTCCTGGATGGAGTCATCTCCGAAATGGATGAATGCGGATTGGAGACACCGGGAGACAGAGAGCTCGAGCGGGCAGTTGAACAATGGGAGAAAAACTATGAGAAAAATCAAGGTAATAATCAAGCGACCTGACGAAATGTTTGGTCATGTCACCAATATCAGCGACAGTCTCGAAAACTTACAGAAAACGGTTGAGGGTTACATCGAGACAGTCAGATTGGATGAGAACAACGTCCTGATCTGCAATGAGGAGGGATTGCTCAAACACCTCCCTTATAACGTGACCATCAACGGCGGGATGATTGTCGGGACGGTAATCGTTGCCGGGACGGACGGGGCAGAGTTTGCCGACACCACCATATCACTCAGGCAATGGAGGGACATGATCCGGGAGGCGGATGAGTGAGCGATTCAATTATCTGCAATGATCAGGAATGCTTTATTTGTGGAAAGCGCGATCAATTGCACAAGCACCACATCTATCATACAACCGCGAACAGGCAAGTTTCAGAGGCGGAGGGGTGTTGGGTTTACCTTTGCGGATATCATCATAATCTCTCAAATGAGGGAGTCCACTACAACACACCTTTTGACATCACATTAAAAAAGCTCTGTCAGATAGTTTGGGAGCAGAAAGGAGAAAGAGATGAGTTCAGAAAACTTTTCGGGAAATCCTGGTTGTAAGATTCCCTTTTCGGATTCTTATGTTGTGGAGATTCCGCTCAAATTGCCAAGTTGCAACACCTACATCAATGAATGTCGCCGAAACAGATACGCAGCGGCAAAATTCAAGGCCGACCTTGAGAGAGACATCTCGGTCTATCTTGCAAAGCTCCCACATTTCGAGAAACCCATCAAAATCCACTTTTTATGGATAGAGGAGAACAAACGGCGCGATCTCGATGGAATCAGTTTCGGGAAAAAGTTCATTCTTGACGCAATGGTCAAGGTCGGGGTTCTTACAGATGACAATAGAAGATATGTGACGGCATTCACGGACACCTTTGCCTATGGGAAAAAGGCGCGGGTGATCATGACCATCGAGGAAATTGAGGAGGTGATCGGATGACTAAACGCAGACCGGGAGAGATGACAACACTTGAGACCAGGGCCGAGGCAAACGAACAGGTTGACAGAAATCAACGATATTCGCAGATCATTCACATCTTGAAAGCACACGGACGCGGAATGACTGCAAAGGAGATTGCGGTCTCCATGTTTAATGTTGGATATACGCAGACCAAGGACCGCAACAATTCCGCGCCGAGACTCACCGAGCTCATGGAGATGGGAAAGGTGGAGCCCATCGGAAAAACCACCTGTCAGTATACCGGGAAAACAGTCACGGTCTATCAATTAAGGAGTGAGTGATGGCAAACATTGGATGGATTAAACTCCACAGACAAATAACAGAATGTGAGGTCCTTTGGGATAGTTCCGAGGAGCCTTTTGACAGGCGGAGCGCATGGATTGATTTGCTCCTTATGGCCAATCATAAAGACAAAAGGTTATTTTTCCGGGGCAAGGCAATCACTGTCAAAAGCGGGCAGCGGGTGACAAGTCTGCATAAACTCGCGGAGCGATGGCATTGGGGAATAAACCGAGTTAGAAAATACCTCGATCTGCTCCAAGGCGAGGACATGATCATCCGGGAGAGTGACAACACGAAAACACTCATAACCATAGTGAATTATCAGAAATATCAAGGGTTTGACGAGTTTGACGAAACACAGACAGATACAGTGACGAATACACCAACAGATATAGTGACAGATACAGTGCCGGATATAGCGCAGATACACCAACAGATACCAAACAATAATGATAAGAATGATAAAAGAATGAAAAAGAATGAAAAGAATACTCTTTCTTGTCAGCAAGTGGTCGAGATGTTCAATTCCATTTGTGTTTCGTTTCCGAGAGTGATGTCTTTATCGAAAGCGAGAACATCACAGATCCTCTCCCGGTTAAAGACCTACACTCTCGGAGACTTTCAAACGGTGTTTACACGAGCAGAGTCATCATCATTCCTTAAGGGCCAAGGCGGGAACAGTTGGCAAGCATCCTTTGATTGGATGATTAAGGAGAGCAATTTCATTAAGATCCTGGAGGGCAATTATCAGGACGAGAAACCTAAAAGGCAGCAGTCATTAGACAGTTATGCGGATATGCTCCGGGATTTCGTGGAGGGTGGCAGTGGCAATGGATAAAACTATCAGTCAACAGTTTGAGGACATCATCCAGGAGATGTGTGACAAATATTGTAAATGGCCTTGTGAACCCATCCCGGAGGGCAAAGGTGAGGATTGGTTGATTGAAGATCCTGAGAGCCCTTGTAATAGTTGTCCGCTCAATAGATTGTGAGGTGTTTATGGAAAAAGCAGTTTTTGGTGGCGAGTATATCGTCAAAAAAGAAAATGTTAGCAGACCGACAGTGACAGTCAACAGGACCGGGAAAAGGATCGCAACGAATGAGAGAGATCTGATCGTCTGCGGATGCTGCGGATCAGTGATGAGCTCAAAGGCGAGTTTCTGCATGGGATGCGGGGCAAAGTTCAAGAAGATAAAGAACATTGACGAATATCGAGGATTTGAGGCACTCATGAACGGACAGATTGACGGTCAGATGTCCATAAAAGACTTGGAGGCGCAGAATGGTTAATATGGCAAGTTATCACTTTCACAAAGATTGCAAATACTATCCGCAATGTACTGAGGAAATTGTAAAAAAGGGCAGACAAGAGCTGATAAAGTTCACCTGTCCGATGCTTAAATATCCGCAAACCTACTACAAGGGTGATCTGCATTCCATCAAGTGGGAATGTACCAAGTTTGAACCATATCAGATTAAGATGGAGGGCTTATGAATAAGAGTTACGAGATCATGAACGAAGCACTTATCCGGGACGGTGTCCGGGCAGAGTCATGTGAGGGATGCAGATTCTATGACAAGAGAGCAGACGAGGAACCTTGCGTCAGGTGCAAAAGAATTAAAGATGATTTCTATGAACGGCCCGATAAAAAGAGAATGGCCTTGCAGAGCCTTGACCGGGAGTTGCAGATCAGGAGGGAAACATGACACAGAATGAGTTTGCCAAGTTTGCCATGGCAATGAGGACCATGTTCCCGAAAGAGGAGAAGCTCCTCCCGACAAGGGAATCGGTTGAGATGTGGTTCGAGCTCTTGAAAGACATTCCTTACTATGTCGCCTCAACAGGGCTCCAAAAGTGGGCGGTGACTCACCAATGGTCTCCATCAATTGCAGACATCCGGGAGATGGCGGTTGATGTCACAAAGGGAGCGCAAAAGGATTGGGGAGAGGCATGGCAAGAGGTACAGAACGCCATCAGTCGCTTTGGATATTACCGGGCAGACGAGGCGGTTGAGTCCCTGAGCCCACTCACAAGGCAAGTGGTAAAAAGGTTAGGTTTTGAGGAGCTTTGCACGAGCGAGACTCCTGAAATCAACAGGGCAAACTTTAGGATGATTTATCAGCAGGTGGCAGACAGAGAGAAACAGGACGCGCAGATTCCGCAGACCTTAAAAAATTTAATCTCGCAGACACAGACAAAGATGATCGAGGGAGGATGACATGAAAAGGGCGTTGATATTCATTATGGGGTTGATATTCGGAGCTTATATTTGCATGGGCGCGGTCCTGGCATCCGAAAGAGAGAAACCTGTTCAGACTGCGGAGGAATACAAAGAGGAGATCATTGCTTTATCGGCAGCAGAATCAGAGGCAGTCAGGGAGCAGTTCGAGGTTTATGAACAGGAACGCAAGGAAAGGGAACCTAAGTCGGTTGAGGTCCTGGAGGATTATCAAAACGAGATCCTTTTTCTTGCAAAATGCGTAGAAGCAGAGGCGGGAAATCAAGACTATTTAGGAAAGAGGCTCGTGGTTGATGTCATCCTCAACCGAGTGGATTCGGATAAGTTCCCGAACACGATCGAGGAAGTCATCAAGCAAGAAAATCAGTTTTCGGTTTGGGCGAATGGGTCCTTGGAAAGAGCCGAGCCGAGTGAGTCCACCTGGGACGCAGTTTACAAAGAATTACAAGGTCGGACAGATGACTTGATTTTATATTTCCGGGCGGGAGATTTTCATTCTTTTGGGACCAGGGCATACAGACACGGAGATCATTTTTTCAGTTATTAGGAGGTAAACATGGCACATAGTACAGAATATCCCACCTTGAAAGTGGGCGACACAATTCAATGTTCATCGCAAAAAGAGGCGCAGACCTTGGGAACGGCCCTCAAAAATGAGGGGTTTGACTACATCAGCAGAGGATTCAAGATCACTATCGTTGAGAAAGGACAGGGGCATGAGAAAGGATTTGCGAAAGATCGCGCGGGAGATTAAAGAGGGGAAATATTCACTTGACGAGGCGGAGAGAAAGTTTTGGCTGAATCCGTCATCAAAATCCAAGGTCAAGAAATATCTCAGGGAGTCTGCTGCCAATCTTGATGAAAAGACCAAGAGCGAGATCGAGGATGAGCTCGAGGAGAACCTAAGAGCATTCCGGGAGATGGAGGCAAGGAAGAAACCCAAGCCGAAAAAATATGTCATGGTCCAGGATAAGAGATACCAGGACATCACGGAGGAGGTGGTTGATTGTGGTGGGTGATTGCATCAGCAGAGAGGCGGTGCTTGAAAAAATGGCTGATTATGTCGCAAGTGGTTATGCCGATAGTGCAGAGGATTTTGAGGAATATTCAAGAATAATATGTCAGTTACCACCCGTCACACCACAGCCAAAGACGGGGTATTGGATTGATTGTGATAACAGCGAAGATTATAGCGCTGATGGATATGATTGCAGTGTGTGTGGAGTTAATGCAGAGTACGCGACAAACTATTGTCCACATTGCGGAGCAAAGATGGAAAGTGAGGAAGTATGACAAGAAACGCACAAGATATTATTGATGATATGCGAAACATTGTGAAACCAAGAATCGCAAAGATGCTTCTTGAAGCAAATTTTGAGGGGTGCGGGAAAGAGGATAAAGCCGAGTTTGAAACAGAATTTGAAATAATTCTTACTTTGGCTGAAATGGGCTTGGGAAATCCTTGTGAAGATGCTATCAACAGACAGGCGGTAGAACATTTAATAAAACAATCTTGTTTGGATTTGAGTAACTTAAATGCTACCAATAATATGTTGGATAAAATCGCAGAATTACCAAAGGTAGAGCCTACAAGACCGCATGGAAAGTGGAGATGGAATCCGAAAACAAAAAATTCTATTTGTTCAGAATGTGCTAAAGAGAATAACTTTGCAACCGATTTTTGTCCGCATTGTGGGGCAGATATGAGATATGAGAGAAGATAAAAAATGAATACCGATAGCGAAAACAGAGCACAAGAGTTTGACGAGAAATATTTAGGGATATATGGTTGTTATCCCGAAGATGAAGTTTATGAGGACGAGGACGGAAATCCGCTTGACGAGAGTGAAGTCAAGGCCATAAAGGATGAGCGCACACGGAATGTCAGAAAGGCTTTAGGGTGGAGATAACAAAGCGGAAAGGAAAACACAGATGAAAACAATTGAGGAGATAAAGGCGAGTCACAGGGTCATCATAGGACAACCAGGGGCGGACGGATTCGCGGGTCAGATATCAATGCCACTTTGGAAAGGAACGGTGATCTGCTCCACAGGGGCCGGATGGGAACATGTCTCCGTGAGCCCGGAAAAGATGCGGACGATGCCGTCATGGGATGACATGTGCATGATCAAGGAGATATTTTGGAAAGATGATGAGTCGGTCATTCAAATCCATCCGCCAAAGGTTCAATATGTGAATAATATGCCGAATTGTCTCCATCTTTGGAGATGCACATATAAAGATATGGTTCTCCCGCCGTCATGTTTGGTGGGAATCAGAAAAGGACAATCACTTGATGATTTGATGAGAGAAATCAAAGAAGCCTTTGAGATGGCGGGCGAAAAGTATTGAGGAGGTGCAAAAGATGTCTGATGCAATAATAATCACTGCAATGATCTGCGTGACCTTGATCGTGATCGCTTTGATCGGCAAGAATCGGAGGTCAAGATGATTTATCCTGAATATGAGGAATGCAAGGCGCGATATATCGAGGCGCAAAGGATATTTTCGGATGCTTTATGGGAAAAAGAGCGACTGTTCACCATGACGCAGCCGAACGCGATTCGCTATGACAAGGACAAGGTTCAGGTGAGTCCATCGGGGTCCATCCTTGACAAATACATCGAGGCCCTGGAGGAACAAGGCATTGATGAGAAGCTCGTGACCTTTAGGCAGTTGTTAGAGGACCGGGAAAGGCTCCTCAAAATAAAAGAATGTGACCTGAGAGCATCCTATGACATTTATGACAGGGTTTATGTTTGCCGATTCATTGACGGGATGTCCATTACGAGCATATCAAAAAAGATAAACTACTCAAGAGCCCATGTTTATCGCATTTTCACGGATATCAAGCGGTCAATGCGTAAAAATGAGACGAAATGAGACTTTATATGTGTTACAATTATAGAGTGAAGATCATGTATTTTGTGCCGAGTCGAAAGGGAGTCTGAAAAGGCTCCTTTTTGCGTTGGAGAGGAAATGAGGATGAAACAGACTTCTGTATGTTCAATACTTGGTTTAATTGGGGGATGGTTTGCCAGTGCTTTTGGGGGTTGGGACGCATCATTGACTACTTTGCTAATATTCATGGGGATAGATTATCTCACAGGCTTGATTGTGGCGGGTGTCTTTCATAAGTCGAACAAGACAGAGTCTGGTTCACTTGAGAGTCGTGCCGGATGGAAAGGACTTTGCAGAAAAGGCGTTGTCTTGCTCATTGTCTTGGTTGCGTGTCGGTTGGATTTGCTGATTCAGTCTAATTTCATCCGTGATGCGGTTGCAATCGCTTTCGTGACCAATGAAACCATTTCAATCATAGAGAATGCTGGACTCATGGGTGTTCCGATTCCGTCCGTGCTTGTAAAGGCAATCGAGGTCTTGAAAAAGAAGTCCGATGTTGACATCAAGGAGGAGGAAGAATAACATGGCATACACTCCGAGATTTATCATTCCCGAAAAGGGAAACCCTTATTACAACACTAAAAGGAACGGTGGTTATTCAAGCGCAATCCAGGGCAAACCAACCGAAAAAGGGCTTGATGTTCTGAGAAACTGTGTCGGATATGCAAACGGCAGATTCGCAGAGATTCAGGGATTGAATAAAATCAAATATCAGCTTGTATGTAATGCGGAGAATTTTGTTGATAAGGCTATAAATTACGGGTTGACTGTTGGAAATACTCCGAAACTCGGGTCCATCATAGTCTGGCAAGGTGGCAAGACTAAGAAAGGCGCAGACGGCGCGGGACATGTTGCTATTGTCGAGCAGATAAACGGGGATGGTTCTATCGTAACATCTGAAAGCGGGTACAATGCAAGGCGGGCATTTTGGACGCAGACGCGCACGAACACAGACGGACGATGGGGACAGGATAGCTCTTACAAATTCCTTGGATTTATATATAATCCGGGAGTTGATGATTCTGAGCCTGACAGACCTGTTATTCGTTACGCAGTCCAAAAGGGCGACAATCTCACCAAGATCGCCAAGAAATTCAATACCACCGTTGCGCGGTTGGTAGAGGCCAACAACATCGCCAATCCTAACCTCATATTCGTGGGACAGGTGTTGACGATAGTGTGATGACATGAATCATGTTTAAATCATGTTCTAAATGTGGAAAGATACATCCTGTAAATTATAGATGCTACAAAAACCTCACGATCAAGGACACCGAGGACAAGGGTCTGAGGTCAACCTATGCATGGACGAAAAAGTCCGAGGAGATAAGATCGCGAGCAAATCACCTGTGTGAGGTCTGCCGAGACAACAACATATTTGTCTATGATAACTTGGAAGTTCATCACATAGAGAAATTAAATGAGAACTTTGATAAAAGACTTGATGACGATAATTTGATTCCGTTATGTCGCTTCCACCATAAGATGGCTGACGAAGGAAAGATACCTAAAGAAGTATTATATAGCCTTTTAAATAATCCCCCCCTGCCTAAAAGCTGAAAAAGAGGAAAGCGAAACTAATAAGAGCATCTTAGATCAATA
>JAEIGA010003782.1_pt1 | contig 23570 bp, 17 predicted proteins | sample 9270691 | NCBI WGS metagenome assembly JAEIGA01 (sample SAMN17057246, study PRJNA624740) | gut metagenome | biome: biome; isolation source: fecal sample | host: Bos grunniens | place: China: Xizang | collected 2019 | reverse complement strand
CTTTTGGAGAATTTGTTAAACTGTTTTTGAATATAAAAAAGCCTTTTATAATGTGTTTTTCATGTTTTTTTAGAAAAACATTGATTAATGTTTTGTTTTTTGTTTATTTTTTAGTACTTTTGCGCTATAATCTAATAAAGTGAACTTCGTTATTTCGGAGTGTGAAAACATTTTTAGCCTAACTAACATAAACAAAATAAAAGTATAATATGAGTTATCTGAAGTTTGAAAAGGCTACGATGACTAATTTGCAGGCTGCAATGCAAAAAGAACTTTTGCGTACAAACCGTTCTGGTGCATATAGCTGCTCGACACTCGTAGACTGTAACACTCGCAAGTATCATGGACTTTTTGTGATACCTGTGCCTGAAATCGATGATGACAATCATGTCTTGCTCTCATCGCTTGATTGTAGCGTTGTGCAGCATGGAGTGGAGTTTAACCTTGGTATACACAAATATCAAGGCAATAACTATTCTCCTAATGGACATAAGTACATCCGCGAATTTAATTGTGATATTGTTCCAACTACGATTTATCGTGTGGGAAGTGTAATTTTGAAGAAAGAACTTATCTTTCAGCATTTTGAGGATAGAATTCTTATTCGTTACACACTTGTAGATGGACCTGGTGAAACTGTTATTCGTCTGCGCCCGTTCCTTGCATTCAGAAATGCAAATGAACTGTCGTATGAAAATGGAGTTGCATCACGAGAATATCAGAATGTAGAGAATGGTATTAAAACATCTATGTATAGTGGATATCCAGATCTTTACATGCAATTGTCAAAAAAGAATGAATTCTTCTTCATGCCTGATTGGTATCGTGGAATAGAATATCCAAAAGAACAAGAGCGTGGATATGCTTATAAGGAGGATTTATATGTTCCTGGATATTTTGAGGTGAATATCAAGAAAGGAGAGTCTATTGTTTTTGCGGCTTCTACATCAAGAATAAAACCATCTGCGATGAAGAAGTTGTTTGATGAAGAGGTAGGATGTCGTCCGCCGCGTGACAATTTCTATCATACTCTTATTTCTTCTGCTCACCAGTTCTTTATCCGCAAAGATAATCATGATTATATTTTGGCTGGATATCCTTGGTTTAAGTGTCGTGCGAGAGATATGTTTATATCTTTACCAGGCTTGACACTTGCTGTTGAGGAAATAGAGAAGTTTGAACAGGTAATGAAAACTGCAGGTGAAGCCTTGAATAATTTCCTGATTGGCAAACCTTTGCAAGCAGATATTGCAGAAATTGATCAGCCGGATATTCCATTGTGGGCAGTATGGGCAATACAACAATATGCTCATAGTGTAGGTCGTGAGAAATGTTATGAAAAATATGGCAAACTTGTTGAGACAATAGTTTCATGCATTGAAAATGGAAAACATGAAAATATATTTGTCGCAGATAACGGCCTACTGAAAGTTAATGGTGTAGAACGAGCTATGACATGGATGAACTCAAGTGTTTATGGCAAGCCTGTTGTACCTCGTTCTGGATATATTGTAGAGCTAAATGCTCTCTGGTATAATGCTCTGAAATTTGTTGCTCATTTGGCAGAGAAACGAAATGATGTGGAAACAATTGCCAGAATGGAGAAGAAAGCAGAAGAAGTGCGACGTGCTTTCCAAGAGATATTTGTAAATGAAAGTGGATATCTTTGGGATTATGTTGATAATGACATTCCAAATGTGGAGGTACGTCCGAATATGGTATTTGCTGTGGCTTTGGATTTCTCTCCTCTTGATCGTGATCAGCAAAAATCAGTACTCGACTTCTGTACTCGAGAACTTTTGACTACCAAGGGCTTGCGTTCTTTGACACCTAAGAGTGGTTCATATAATCCGTTGTATGTCGGAACCCAAAATCAACGAGATTGGGCATACCATCAGGGTACAGCTTGGCCATGGCTTGGTTGTTTCTATATGGAAGCCATGCTGAAGGTTCATAAGCGTTCTAGACTGTCTTTTATATATAGACAGATGGTTGGTTTCGAGGATGAAATGTATTATCATGCTATTGGTACTATGCCTGAACTCTTCGATGGCAATCCTCCGTTCTCAGGACGTGGTGCCTGCGCATTCGCAATGAATGTTGCAGCATTGCTGCGTATGTCGAAATTATTAGAATCATATACATACTAAAATTAGAGGACTACTACTATGAAAGTATTGATGTTTGGATGGGAGTTTCCTCCAAAAATATATGGTGGTTTGGCTGTTGCCTCGTACGGAATTACTAAGGGCTTGTCATTACAGGGTGATGTGGAAACAACATTTTGTATGCCAAAGCCATGTGGCGAGGAGGAAAACTTTCTAAAAATTATAAATATGTCCCAGGTGCCTATTGTATGGCGCGATGTTCAATATAATGATATCAAAGACCGTTTTGTGGGACATTCTGCAGAAGACTATTATCGTTTCCGCGATCACATATACTCAGACTTTAACTATATGCAGGGTCTTGATGATATGGGGTGTATTGGCTTTGCAGGAGGATATCCGAAAAACTTGCATGATGAAATTAATAATTTCTCTATAATTGCAGGTATTTTGGCACGCTCAGAGCAGTTTGATATGATACATGCTCATGACTGGCTTACTTTCCCTGCCGGTGTTCATGCTAAGATGGTAAGTGGAAAACCATTATGTATCCATGTGCATGCAACAGACTTTGATCGCTCACGTGGCAAGGTGAATCCTACTGTTTACTCTATCGAGAAGAATGGCATGGATCATGCAGATTGTATTATGTGTGTGTCTGAGTTAACTAGACAAACTGTAATCAGAGAATATCATCAGGATCCACGAAAGTGCGTTGCAATGCATAATGCTGTATATCCTTTGTCAGAAGAATATCGCAGTATTGTTCCGCATAAAATACCAAATGAAAAGGTTGTGACATACCTTGGCCGTATTACAATGCAGAAAGGTCCTGAATATTTTATAGAGGCTGCAAGACTTGTCTTAGAAAGAACTAAGAATATTCGATTCTGTTTTGCTGGTTCTGGTGATATGATGAATGCTATGGTTGAATTGGCTGCAGCATATGGTATTGCAGATAAGTGCCATTTTCCAGGATTCCAACGTGGAAAACAAGTTTATGAATGCTATAAAAACTCTGATGTGTTTGTAATGCCGTCTGTGAGTGAACCTTTTGGTATTGCACCTCTTGAAGCGATGCAATGTGGATGTCCAAGTATTATTTCAAAACAGTCTGGATGCGGTGAGATTCTAACAAATGTTATCAAAGTAGACTATTGGGATGTACATGCGATGGCTGATGCTATATATTCACTTTGTACTAATGAAGGTTTCCATCAGTATATTGCAGAGGAAGGCATTAAAGAAGTTGACCAAATCACATGGGAGAAAGTTGGTTGGAGAATCAGACAGTGTTACGATCAGCTTATTAGTAAAGGCTGGTTTGATAATGAGGAATATTTAGCGCATTACATTAAGTAATTATTTTCTGAATTCTATATAACCAACAATTATATATAACATAGTAAAATTAAATTATACGATAATGAAAACAATATGTCTATATTTTGAGATTCATCAAATTACACATCTCAAACGTTACAGATTCTTCGATATAGGTACAGATCATTATTATTATGATGATTATGAAAATGAGCGTAGTATAAACTATATAGTTGAAAATTCTTATATACCTGCGCTAACTACTCTGCAGGAGATGTTGGATGAAAATCCAGGATTTAAGGTTGCTTTCTCTATATCAGGTGTCGGTATGGAGCAATTGGAAACACATGCACCACAAGTGTTAGAGAAATTGCAGCAACTTAATAATACAGGTAGGGTAGAGTTCCTGTCAGAACCTTATTCTCATGGCCTTGCTGGTCTTGCAAACGAGGAGAGTTTCCGCCGCGACATAACAAAGATGTCTGATAAGATATATGAGATGTTTGGACAGCGTCCACAGGTTGTCAGAAACTCATCATTAGTTTATACAGACGAGATTGGCGCCATTGTTGCATCAATGAACTATAAAGGAATGCTTACAGAAGGTGCTAAGCATGTTCTAGGCTGGAAATCTCCACACTACGTGTATAATTGCAATATTGCTCCTTCGTTAAAATTGTTGTTGCGTGATGTAAATCTTTCTGATGATATTTCATTAAGATTTAATGATACTACATGGTCTGGTTATCCACTAATGGCAGATAAATACATTAATGATATCGCAAGTTGTCCAAATGAGGAGCAGGTTGTAAATATCTTTATGGAGCTATCTGCTTTGGGAATTGCTCAGCCATTGTCTAGTCATATTCTTGATTTTATCAAGGCATTACCTGCATATGCTGCAGAAAAGGGTTTGGAATGGGCTACTCCAACTGAGATATTTGACAAATTTGATTCTGTTGGCGCATTGGATGTACCAGATAGCTTGTCATGGGTTGATGAGGAGCGTGATTGCTCTGTATGGCTCGGAAACCAAATGCAGCGTGAGGCTTTCTCAAAACTCTACAGTGTGGCTGACCGTCTTTTGATAGCAAAGGATCCAAGACTGTTGCAGGATTGGGATTATCTGCAGGCAAGTAATAATTTCAGATTTATGACAACAAAGCCATCAAATGCATTTATTGATCGTGGTATTTATGATGGTCCTTTTGATGCCTTCACGAATTACATGAATATCTTAGGCGATTTTATTAGCCGTGTTCGTGCTTTATATGGTGGTATTGATAATGAAGAGCTTGAGAATATGCTTACAACTATCACAAACCAGACAAAGGAAATAGATAAGCAGAAGAAGGAAATAGACAGACTTAAGGTAAAGCTTGCTAAGTTATTACCTGATGCTGAGAAGGTTGCTGTTAAGAAGACTGCAGCTAAAAAAACTGAAAAGGTTGTTGCAGCAGAAAAGAAAACACCAGTAAAGAAATCTGCAAAGCAAAAAGAGAAGAAATAAATAATCTTACAATAAAATAGGGGTTGCTCATGGCAGCCCCTATTTTATTGTGTTATATTGATGTGTCTACTTTGTGCTATTTATATTTAAGCGCAGTAGTAGGTAATAATACGTATATGAGAATATTAGCGTTAATTGTTATTAGTGCTCTCTATAAGTTTTCTCTTTGCATATAACAAATTAGGCTGAATTCCATGCAAGGAAATCAGCCTAATTTGTTACCTCTATTTTTGATGTAAAACTTTAATAACATGAATAAAGGTACACGTTTTATTGGATGAGCAATGTGTCGACAGTAATAATATTATACTTACTGTTTACGCATTGGAATTGTTTGCTGTCTTTTTGGTAACGTGATAGTTGAGTCTGTGTTTTCTTTCTTTTCAGAATCTTTACTGAAATCAGCACTTTCAAACGAACCTTTTGAATTTGTCACAAGATATCTAGTCATCTGCTCATCGCTTCTAAAATATGTTCCATGCATTGTGCGCTCTGGAGTAATTAATGTGGATGGCATATGGCTATAGAACTCTCGTTTTTGCTGGTCCCAAAACAGCTCATTGCTTGAAAAACGCAGACCGTCAGTTGTGCGTATGCGTACATTGTTTCTTAATTCCCAAATACGTATTTGGTCATAATAGAAAGCTGTATCAGCTTGAACATATGCTTCGACATGGAATTTTTCATCGAACTGTTCCATAAACAGCCCTTTGTTAAATATCCATCTTGACGGATTTTTTACAGTGTTAATTTCCCATTCTTCTGCGATAATTCGATACTTCATAACACCCGAGTCGGAAATCAAAGTGTTAACTCCATAACTAATCATCATAGATGTCGAGTCCTCCTCGTATATTGCAGGAGCAATATGCTCTTTTCGGTCTTCACATGATGCAAGAACAATAATTGATGATGCAAACAATACTAAAAGAATTGGATGCTTTAATATCACTTTATTGTATATGTGCTTATGGGAGGTAAATGTCATGTGTTTATTAGCTGCTATATCAAAAAATTATTCAAGTTTCCACTTCATGAACCAGCGCTCATTGAATGTGATACCCAGATTAATACGGAATGTATTTTCTGATATCAGTCCATCTGCAGAATTTCTAACCCATTGTGCAGATATGTTTAGGAGCGAACGGTTATTCCATGTATTTGTAATAGGAAGTCCTAAACCAATTGATGCAGACAGTTCTTTTGGTCCATCCTTTCCATTAACTTTTATATAAGGAGTGGCATATGACATGCCAGCTCTGATATGAACTCGATGAAAATAGTTTCTACTTCTTGCATTTGGAACATATTCTCCTCCGACTGTGATTTTCTGTCTGTCCATTAGTACGTTTTTAGACAGCACGTAGTCGTTATTTTGCAAATCAGGGAATCCTCTTTCTGACCATTTTTGCATGTTGTAATCTATTCCAACTCTCCATTTTGTTGAGTGGTACCATGATACTCCCGCTCCAAATGTTGTAGGAATGAATAGTTTATTGTTCTGGAAGTATGACGTTGTGTCAGAGATATTAGCTGAATTACTGATTTCTTTTAATTCGGCAGTACCAGCTACAGTGTGACCTGGTGAATATGTCGCACCGATATTAATTTTATCATTCTTGCCTAATGGAAGTGTGTATTGTAGGCCTAAGTCTAATTTGTAACTCCTAAGTTCGGCAGAATAATATCTTCCTATGGTATTGACATTTTCGTCAGAATAAGCGTTTACAACATTTTTATTATATGATCCCCAGAAATAACCTATGTTCGCACCAATCGAGATGTTCTTAATTGGCATCCAGCCAGCTCCAACATACATTACTCGTGTTCCACCATTACCATTGTATGATGTGGTGTACGTCGTTGTAGTCGATTCTGAAACTTTATTGGTAGAATGGTAGTTATATCCAATATTTGTGAAAGGCATAATACCAATGCTAACACCAAGATTCTTCGCAACTCGGAACCCCATTACGGCATATTCAAAGTTGGCGTTGTTTGCGTTGAGTTTTCTCGAACCCTCTTTAAAATTCGTAACCTGTAATGCTGCGCCTACGTCAAGGATGAATGTTAGGCTATCTATACTTGAGTATGATGCAGGGTTGCCGTAATTAACTTGGTTTGACTCACGCATAGCTGTTGATAAACCATTCATGCCACGATTAAAACCTGTTGACTGCTCGCTAAGTACACCAAGTCCAAATTGGCTATATGGGGAATTTGTTCCGCTTTGTGCATTTATTATTGCGGGGAAAAGAATCGACAGTATGGATAAAAATATTTTTCTCATAAATTTGTTAAAAAATCTCTTGTGTGTGAGGAAATTTCTAAATTTGGTGCAAATTTATAATTTTTTTTGCTAATAATGGCATGTTATATCAGAAATATAAGTTATTTTTGCATCGTGAAACATTTATATGCCCTTTTTATAGCAGTTTTTCTTCTGAACTCACAATTTATAACATTGAGAGCTCAGAGAGTTGTTGTGCCTGATTCGGTTCAGATTTCCTTGTTAACATGCTCACCACACGACGAGGTGTATAGTTTGTATGGACATACTGCATTGCGTGTTGAAAATTTGCAGACAGGAATGGATGTTGCCATAAATTATGGTATGTTTTCTTTTGATAAACCATATTTCGTATTACGTTTCGTATTTGGTTTAACAGATTACACTATGGGTATTGTACCGTTTAGTGAATTCTGCAGAGAATATGCATATTATGGTAGTAGTGTTACTCAGCAAACGTTGAATTTGTCTGCAGATGATAAAATACGAGTATTAAAAGCATTAGAGCATAATTTCAAACCAGAGAATCGAATTTACAGATATAATTATTTTTACAATAATTGTACAACTAAAGCTGTAGATATTGTGTTTGATAATATTGATGGAAATATTGTTTATACAGACACTGTACCCTCAGGTATGACATTTCGCAAGATGTTGCATGTCATGACAGAGCATAATCCTTGGGCTCAATTAGGTAATGATATGTTATTAGGTGTTGGTGCAGACAGGGAGATGTCTTTAGATGAATGTCATTTTTTGCCACATTCAATGTTATCTGCATTAGACTCGGCTTATATCATTGATAGTCAAGGTAATAAGCGTAGAGTTGTTCTGAAAAAAAAGATTATTGTAGAGGAGGTGCCTGTTTTGAGTGCTTCAAATCTTGTGACACCTGTTTTCTGTGCAATATGTTTCTTTGTGTTTAATCTCCTAATTACATTGGTAGAGTGGAAGACCAAGAAATATTTTTGGCTTTATGATTCACTGTTATTACTCTTGGTAGGTGTAGGCGGAATCATTTTGACCGCAATGATATTCTCGCAGCATCCTACTGTCAGCCTGAATACTCAGATACTGTTTCTTAATCCAATTCCTTTATTTTGGGGATATCGTGCAATAAAGATGCAGTATAATAAAAAATATTGTAATTTTTGGGTTTTTGAGATATTGCTAATCTGCTTAATGCTTGTGCTTTATTCTTTAGAAATCCAATGGGTGTCACCTCCTGTCTTACTTTTGGCATTATCTTTGCTGCTGAGATGTAGTGTGAAACTGTTAAATCGTTCCAAATAACAAATAAATTCCGAATAGTTTTGAATAGATACGTATATTTTCTCTTGCTCTCTTTTCTAGCTTCTTTGGAGTCTGGCGCAGCTAATACTGGCCGTGTTGCAAAAACGCCAAGGCTGGTGGTGAATATAGCAATAGACCAGTTGCGAGCAGATTTGTTAGAAGAGTATATGCCATTGTTGAGTAATGATGGTTTTCGCAAATTGATGCATGAGGGGCGTGTGTATAAGAATGCCAGCATGCCATTTCTTCCTGTTGATTGTGCTTCTGCAATTGCGTCAATATCAACAGGGTCTTATCCGCTATATAATGGTATACCTTCTAAAGAATGGGTATCTCGCAAGACATCACGTCCGATGTTTTGTACAGCAGACCAGGTGTCGCTTCTTACTCCTCGTAATGCGACTCCAACCCCAATTAATATAATGTCATCTACGCTTTCTGATGAACTTAAGATACACACAGATGGCTTAGGAAAGGTCTATAATATTGCAACTGGAGCAGACGCTGCTATCCTTTTTGCTGGATATACTTCAGATTGTGCTATGTGGATTGATGTTCACACTGGATTGTGGACAACGTCTACATACTATGACGAATTACAGCCAGAATGGCTTAATGTGTATAATAGTGCGTATTCGGCCTCTCGCAAGTTGAAGTCGCGTATTTATTCTTTTAAGGGAAGAGAAAAATACTTAAGTTACACAACAACATCTTTGGCCAATGAAGACGTTACGAGTGTTGTGCTTAATTGTGTCTCTTCTGAGCGATTAGGTATGGATAATATACCTGATTTAGTTAATATTCAGTATAGTGCAGCTAATGTAAGAGATGATGTTAAATGTACAGTAACTGATATACTTCAGTATAAGTATATTGAGTTAGATAAGTCAATAGGAAAACTGATTTCGACGATTGAGCAAAACATAGGCAAGGACAATGTGCTTTTCGTAGTAACTTCGACAGGTTATTATGATGATGTCGCAGTTGATTACGGTAAATACAGAATACCGTCAGGTACAGTTTATATAAACCGCACCTCAAGTTTGCTTAATATGTTTCTTTCAGCCTTATATGGCAATGCGCATTATGTTGACGCCTACAAGGACAATCAGATATATTTGAATCGCAAACTTATAGAGCAGCGCAGATTGCCTCTGAATGAGGTTCTTGAACGTTCACGTGAGATGCTGTTGATGTCTGATGGTATAAGTGATGTGTATACATCCTTTATGCTGACCAAAGCTTCAGATAAGGAGACGCAGCTATTAAGAAACGGATATAATCTAGATGTTTGTGGCGATTTAGTTATAGAAGTTGCTCCAGGTTGGAATATATATGACGAGAATACTAAGAAATACCGTGAGCGTCGCCAATATGGTTTTGTTTTCCCTGTAATTCTTTATGGTATAGATTTTCGTCATGAAATAATAGAGGAACCAGTAACAACAGATCAAATTGCTCCGACAATTTCTAAAAAAATAAAAATAAGGGCGCCAAATGCCAGCAAGTCGAAATCTTTAAAATAAATGAGCAAAGATAGTGATAAGTGGAAAAAAATCATTAACTTTGCAAATAATTTTGCCTTGCTATATATTTTGAAGGCGTTTTATGGAGCAAATATTCAACGAAACAAATAATACACATATATGAATTTTATAAAACTAATACAGTCATTTTTTGGTGACAAATCATCAAGAGACATGAAGCTTATCCAGCCATTTGTTGAGCAGGTTAAGCTTGCATATGAGGAAGTTAAGTCTCTTGATAATGACCAATTGCGTGCAAAGACCAAGGAGTTGCAGGCATTTATCCGTGAAAGAGGAAAAGAGAAACTTCAGGAGATAGATAACTTGAAGGCAACGATTGAGTCAACTCCGTTAGATCAGCGTGAGTCGATATTCAATAAGATAGATAAACTTGACAAGGAAGTACTCGAAATATATGAGGATGCACTCAACGAAGTGCTGCCAGTTGCGTTCTCTATTGTGAAGGAGACAGCCCGTCGTTTTGCAGAAAACGAGGAAACGATTGTTACTGCAACAGAATTTGACCGTAATCTTGCGGCAAATCCGTCTAAGGATTTTATTACGATTGACGGAGATAAGGCGATATATCATAATCACTGGACCGCTGGCGGAAATGACCTCAAGTGGGATATGGTGCATTATGATGTACAGCTTTTCGGTGGCGTAGTATTACATCAGGGTAAGATTGCGGAGATGGCGACAGGTGAGGGTAAGACTCTTGTATCAACCCTGCCTGTATTCCTTAATGCTCTGACAGGTAATGGTGTGCATGTCGTTACGGTTAATGATTATCTGGCAAAGCGTGACTCTGAGTGGATGGGCCCACTTTACGAGTTCCACGGATTGTCAGTTGACTGTATAGACAAGCATCAGCCAAACTCTGACGAGAGACGCAATGCATACAATGCAGATATCACTTTCGGTACAAATAACGAATTTGGTTTTGACTATCTTCGCGACAATATGGCTTTGTCGCCATCAGACTTAGTTCAGCGCCGTCATAATTTCGCTATTGTGGATGAGGTCGACTCTGTACTTGTGGATGATGCTCGTACTCCACTTATCATCAGCGGTCCTGTGCCAAAGGGTGATGTTCAGATGTTTGAGGAATATCAGCCGTTGGTAGAAAGACTGGTAGATGTGCAGCGTAAATTAGCTACTCAATACTTAGCTGAGGCTAAGCAGAAGATAACAGAAGGCACAGCTCTTCTTGAGGAAGGTAAGAAAGACGAGTCAAATAAGGCTTTTGAAGATGGTTTCCTTTCTCTCTATCGTTCGTTTAAGGCTCTGCCTAAGAACAAGCCGTTGATTAAATACCTTTCAGAAGAGGGTATCAAGGCTGGTATGCTTAAGACAGAGGAGAAATATATGGAGAATAACAACCGCCGTATGCCAGAGGCCGTTGAGCCATTGTATTTCGTTGTTGATGAGAAGTTGCATTCATGTGATTTGACCGATAAGGGTACAGCATGGCTTGCTAAGCAAGTTAATCAGGATGATCTGTTTGTATTGCCAGATATTACAGGTCAGCTTTCTGCATTAGAAAATGAAACAAGCTTGTCAGAAGAAGAGCTTATAGCAAAGAAAGATGAGCTTCTTTCACATTATGCAGTACAGTCAGAGCGAGTACATACTCTTCAGCAGCTGCTCAAAGCTTATTGCATGTTCAACAAGGATGACGAATATGTCGTTATTGATGGCGAGGTCAAGATTGTTGATGAGCAGACAGGCCGTATAATGGAGGGCCGCAGATGGAGTGATGGCTTGCATCAGGCAGTTGAGGCAAAGGAGCATGTTCGTGTTGAGGCTGCTACACAGACTTTTGCGACAATCACACTCCAGAATTATTTCCGTATGTACCACAAGTTGGCAGGTATGACCGGTACAGCGTCTACAGAGGCAGGAGAATTCTGGGATATATACAAGCTTGATGTTGTAGAGATTCCAACAAACCGTCCGATAGCTCGTCATGACCTTGAGGATAGAGTATACAAGACAGCACGTGAGAAGTATAACGCTGTTATTGACGAGATAGCTTTGATGAGAAACTCAGGACGTCCAGTTCTTGTAGGTACAACATCCGTTGAGATATCAGAATTGTTGTCACGAATGCTGAAGATGCGTAATATTCCTCATCAGGTGCTCAATGCTAAGCTGCATCAGAAAGAGGCTGATATTGTGGCCCTTGCAGGTCAGTCAGTCAACGGATTAGGCGCTGTGACAATTGCTACGAATATGGCTGGTCGAGGAACCGATATCAAGCTTTCTCCAGAGGTTAAAGCAGCAGGAGGTTTGGCAATTATTGGTACGGAGCGTCATGAATCACGTCGAGTAGACCGTCAGCTTCGTGGTCGTGCAGGTCGTCAGGGTGACCCAGGTTCATCTGTATTCTATGTGTCATTAGAAGATAAGCTGATGCGTCTGTTTGCTTCAGAGCGTATTGCTAAGCTGATGGACAAGATGGGCTTTAAGGAAGGTGAGCGTATTGAGTCGTCAATGATTACGAATGCGATAGAGCGAGCTCAGAAGAAGGTTGAGGAGAATCATTTCGGTACACGTAAGCGTCTTCTTGAGTATGATGATGTCATGAATAAGCAGCGTACTGTTATTTATGAAAAGAGACGTCATGCCTTAATGGGCGAGCGCATCGGTATGGATATAGCCAATCTTATTTGGGACCGTTGCATACATATTATAGAGAATTATACCTATGAAGGTTGCCGTGAGCAGTTCTTGAAGATATTTGCTATGGAATGTCCTTTTACTGAGGCAGAACACAAGTCTGGAGATTTTGAGAACCTTGAAGAGCGTTCATTCCAGTCAGTTATTGCTGCATTTACACGCAAGACAGACCGAATCCGGCAGACAGCCATGCCAACGATTAAGGCTGTATATGAGAATCAAGGTCATATATACTCACGAATCGTTGTTCCGATTACAGATGGCAAGAAGGTATATCAGTTGCCATGTGATTTGAAGGAGGCATATGATACAGAGTGCAACTCAGTTGTAAAGCAGTTTGAGAAGTTCATCATGCTGCGTATCATTGATGATGCGTGGAAGGAGAATCTGCGTCAGTTAGACGAATTGAAGCATTCTGTTCAGAACTCAAGTTATGAGCAGAAAGACCCATTGCTGATATTTAAGCTTGAGAGTGTTAAGTTGTGGGATAATATGATTAACGATATGAACGATCATATTATATCTGTTTTGATGCGTGGCCAGTTGCCAGAGCAGCAGCCAGAGGATGTTCGTGAGGCTGCACCTGAGCAAAGACAGCAGCGTTACACAGAGCAGAAGGCAGACGCTAATGGCGGCCAGTCAGAGTTGTCAGAGACTCAGAAGCAGATGCAGCAGGCAGCGCAGCGTCAGGAGAGACGCCAGACCCCAATAGTCCGTGATAAATTGCCTGGACGAAATGACCCTTGCCCATGTGGTTCTGGCAAGAAATTCAAGCAGTGTCACGGTAAAGGATTGTAAAATAAAACTATCACATTAATATTATGCTTACATTAAAACTTCTTACAGAAGAATACGACCGCGTAATTGAAGGTCTGAACAAGAAGCACTTTAAGGGTGCTAAAGAGATAATAGACAATGTTCTTGCTGTAGATAAGAAAAGACGCGAAGCACAGCAGAAAGCTGATAATGTTTTAGCAGAACAGAAGAAAGCTGCAGCAGAAATTGGCAAGTTGATGAAAAGCGGAGATGCTGCTGGCGCTCAGGAGGTAAAGAATAAGGTTGCAGAACTTAAGGAACAGTCAAAGGAGTATGAGCAAATCAGAACAGAAGCAGAAGAGGAGTTGACAACTCTACTTTGCCAGATTCCAAATATTCCTTATGATGAAGTGCCAGAAGGCTCAACAGCTGAAGATAACTGGGTTGTGAAGTCAAATCTTAAGGACTGTGTAGTTGGCGAGGATACAGTTGGCAATTGGGATTCAAATCCAGAGAGTCAGGCAGACATGCTTCCCCATTGGGAACTTGCAAAGAAATATAATCTTATAGATTTTGATTTAGGTGTTAAGATAACAGGTGCAGGTTTCCCTGTATACATCGGCAAGGGTGCCCAGTTGCAGCGTGCTCTGATTAATTTCTTCCTTGCAGAGGCCAACAAGGCAGGTTATGTTGAGATAATGCCGCCAACAGTTGTTAATCAGGCTTCGGGATACGGCACTGGTCAGTTGCCAGACAAGGAGGGCCAGATGTATCACTGCCAGCTCGATGATTTCTATCTTATACCGACAGCAGAGGTTCCTGTTACGAATATCTATCGTGACGTGATACTTGACGAGAAGTCACTGCCTATAAAGAATTGTGCTTACACACAGTGTTTCAGACGTGAGGCGGGTTCTTACGGCAAGGATGTAAGAGGCTTGAACCGTCTGCATGAATTCTCAAAGATAGAGATTGTCCGCATAGACACTCCAGAGCATTCAGCTGAGTCACACAAGGAGATGCTGGAGCATGTAGAGAATCTGCTTGTCAAGCTTGAGTTGCCATATCGTATATTACGTTTGTGTGGTGGCGACCAGTCGTTTACAAGTGCCATCTGTTATGACTTTGAGGTATATTCAATAGCTCAGAACAAGTGGCTTGAAGTTTCTTCGGTATCAAACTTTGACACATACCAGGCAAACAGATTGAAATGCCGTTATCGCAAGGAGGGTGTGAAGAAACCAGAGCTATGCCATACTCTGAATGGTTCTGCCTTAGCCCTTCCACGTATTGTCGCAGCAATACTTGAGAATAATCAGACTCCAGAGGGCATTGTCGTTCCAAAGGCTCTTGTGCCATATATGGGATGCGACATTATTAAATAAATCATAATAGAAATGCACGTAAATAGTTAGTTTATAATTGATTATTTACGTGTTTTTTGCTATTATCCTGTTTTGTGACAGGTGTTATATTTCTGAAACAGAATGATTACTTTTATAATAAGTCTTATTGCATTAATTGTAGGATATTTTATATATGGGCGATTTGTCGAGAAGGTATTTTCTCCAGACGACAGACCTACGCCAGCAATATCGAAGTATGATGGGGTTGACTATTTGGTGTTGCCAAACTGGAAGATTTTCATGATACAATTCCTTAATATAGCTGGAACTGGTCCTATCTTCGGTGCTATCATGGGCATGTGGTATGGTCCGTCTGCTTATTTGTGGATTGTTTTCGGATGTATATTTGCTGGTGCCATGCATGATTATCTTTCAGGCATGTTGTCTGTTCGTCATGATGGTGCAGCTTTGCCTGAGATAGTTGGAACCTATTTGGGAAAGAAGATACAGAATGTGATGATGGTTTTCTCTATTCTTCTTCTCGTCATGGTTGGTGCTGTATTTGTGCTGAGTCCAGCGTCTTTGCTTGCATCTCTGTTTGAAGGCACTCTGCTGAATGATCTGCTATTATGGATTGTAATTATCTTTGGCTATTATATCATAGCAACCTTGATGCCTATTGATAAGATAATCGGCAAGATATATCCGTTGTTCGCATTCTCTCTTATATTCATGGCAATCAGTTTGCTGATAATGCTATTTGTCCACTTTCCTGATATACCAGAGATATGGGATGGTTTAGGCAATATGGGAGAGTCTCGTCTTGGCATGACAAATTACGACCCATTGTTTCCTGCGTTGTTTATCACGATAGCCTGCGGAGCAATTAGTGGTTTTCATGCTACCCAGTCTCCTCTTATGGCACGGTGTATGAAATCTGAGCGTCAGGGTCGTCCTATATTCTATGGAACGATGATAACCGAGGGTCTGATAGCTTTGGTGTGGGCAACTATTTCGAGCTATTTCTTTTATGCAGACGGCTGGCGTGAGGTGCTTGCTGCTACATCCCCAGAGCAGTTGATCAAGGTAGAGCAGCAGTTACAAGCAGGAGTAGGCATAACTCAGATTTTCGGTAATGCTGCAGAGGTTGTGATGGTGATGTGTAACAGCTGGCTTGGTGTAGTGGGCAGCGTGCTTGCCGTGTTAGGAGTTGTTGCTGCTCCTATAACGAGTGGTGATACTGCACTGCGTTCAGCAAGACTTATTATAGCTGACTTCTTGTCTATGGAGCAGCATACAGTTCGCAAGCGATTGTGTATATCGATTCCGATATTTGTTGTCACACTGCTGCTTCTTGTATGGCAGATGGAGAACAAGGATGGATTCAATATAATATGGAAATACTTTGGATGGGCTAACCAGACACTGGCGGTATTCACACTGTGGACTTTGACCGTCTATCTTGCTCTGCAGAAGAAGAATTATTTCATTTCGCTGATTCCTGCATTGTTTATGACTTTTGTCTGCGTGCTGTTCTTCTGCGTGTCAAAGCAGACATTAGGCATTTCTTCGATTCTCGGATATATCATTTCGTCAGTAATCTGTTTCATCTTGCTGGTAATATTCTGTCGCTGGAAGAAATCAGTATGTTAAGAATTAAATATTAACTATTAATACATCAAGAAAAATGAAAAAGGTTTTATTTATTGCCGTTATGTTCCTTATGACATTAACTGCAAGCGCCCAGTTTGAACAAGGTAAATTCTACGGAGGCGCATCATTGTCAGGCATTGACTTCAATTATAGCGGTGCTAACAAGCTTTCACTTGATGCAGAGCTTGATGCTGGCTATTTTGTATATGACAATGTTCTTGTCAAGGCAAATGTTGGCATAGACACTCGCAGTTCGTATACAAATTTATCGTTAGGAGTTGGTGCACGTTATTATATTATTCAGAATGGCATATATCTTGGTCTTAATGCAGGTTTGCAGCAGGTAGACTCAGAGCGTCATAATGATGTTACTGCAGGCATGGAAGTAGGCTATGCGTTCTTTATCAACAGACACTGCACGATAGAGCCAGCTGTATACTACAACCAGTCTTTTGAGTCGCATAAAGATTACTCAAAGTTTGGCCTGAAGATTGGTTTCTGTATCTATATGTAATCACATGAATTAATAATAGGAGGGATGTGAGGAGAAATGGTGTAAAGCACCATCTCACATCCTTTTTTCATCACTAAATATAATATATGAAAAAGGAAATACTTTCGATGCTTGTCTTTGCTGCATCTTCGGCTTGGACATTCGCATGCACCAATTTTATTGTCGGCAAGGATGCGTCAGTTGACGGGTCGGTTATGTTCAGTTATTCAGCCGACTCTTACGGCATGTTCTCTAACCTCTATCATTATCCTGCAGCAAAGCATGCGCCAAATGCCATGCGCAAGATTTATGAATGGGATACTAACAAATATCTTGGTGAAATACCCGAGGCTCCTGAGACTTATAACGTGGTTGGCAACATTAACGAATGGCAGGTGTCAATAGGTGAAACAACATACGGTGGACGTGAAGAGATGGTTGATACAACGGGCATAATTGATTATGGCTCATTGATATACATTGCTCTGCAGCGCTCAAAGAGTGCGCGTGAGGCAATAAAGGTCATGACTAGCCTTGTAGAGAAATATGGCTTTTATTCTTCAGGTGAGTCGTTCACGATATGCGACCCTAACGAAGCGTGGATTATGGAGCTTCAGGGCAAGGGTCCAGGTTCAAAGGGAGTTGTATGGGTTGCAGTTCGCATACCAGATGATTGTATCAGTGCACACGCAAACCAGAGCCGCATACGTCAGTTTGATATGAAGGACAAGAAGAATGTCATGTACTCAAAGGACGTTATAAAGTTTGCTCGTGAGAAGGGTTGGTTTTCTGGCAAGGATGAAGACTTCTCGTGGGCAGATGCTTATGCTCCAGCAGACTTTGGTGGCAGACGATACTGCGATGCCCGTGTTTGGAGTTTCTTCAATATGTGGGCAGAGGGCGGATTCAGCGAGTATCTGCCTTGGGCTATAGGCAAGGATGCTGATGCTAAGCCAATGCCGCTTTGGATAAAGCCGAAGCAAAAATTGAGTGTCGCAGATCTGCAGAATTCAATGCGTGACCATTATGAAAACACACCTCTTTCTCTGACACAAGATGACGACCTCGGGCAGGGAATATTCAGTGCGCCTTATCGTCTCTCTCCGTTGTCATACGATGTTGACGGAAAGAAATACTTTAATGAGCGTCCAATCTCTACCCAGCAGTCTGCCTTCGTTTTTGTTTCGCAATTGCGTTCTTGGCTGCCACGTCAGGTGGGCGGTGTATTCTGGTTTGGTAACGATGATGCCAATATGGTAGCTTTCACCCCAATCTACTGTTCGATGACCGAGCGTCCAGCTTGCTACAATACGCCAAATGCTGATGCTGTGACATTCTCAATGGATAATGCCTATTGGGTTTGCAACTGGGTAAGCAATATGGTATATCCTCGTTACAATGCACTTTTCCCTGCCTTGAAGGCATGTCGTGAGAAGCTCGACAACCAGTATCTATCTATGCAGAAGGAGATAGAGCAGAAGGCTATGGCGGTATATATGGATAAAGGTGAAGAGGCTTGCGCACGCTTCCTTAACGAATATAGTGTGCAGATGGCACAGGAGATGTTAGCCGAATGGCAGCAGCTCGCAACATACATCATAGTGAAGTATAACGACATGGTAGAAAAGCCAGAGGCGGACGGAAAATTCAAGCTTTCTCCATACGGACTGGGCGAAACTGTGAAGCGTCCAGGATATTCTCCAGCAGCCCGCAGAGCTATAGCAGATAGAGTAGGCGAGAGGCTTGCAATGCCCGAATAAGTGTAAAAAAAGTTAATTTACTCCTTTTTAACATAGAGGTGTTGTGTCTAATTCATTAAAAATGAGTAACTTTGCAGTCGCTTTCACGTGATGAAGGCATGTTAACTAATTATTAACCGCAGGACGTGTCCTGCATAAACAATTATTTAAAAATATGGCAACAAAAATTCGCCTACAGCGTGGTGGTCGTAAGAACTACGCATTCTACAGTGTTGTAATAGCAGACTCACGTGCTCCACGTGACGGTCGCTTTACAGAGAAGATTGGTACTTACAATCCTAACACAAATCCAGCAACTGTAGATCTTAACTTCGAACGTGCACTCTACTGGGTTGAGTGTGGCGCACAGCCAACAGACACAGTACGCACAATCCTCAAGAACGAGGGCGTTTACCTCATGAAGCACCTCAAAGGCGGTGTGAAGAAGGGCGCATTCGATGAGGCTGCTGCACAGAAGAAGTTTGATGCATGGAAGCAGGATAAGCAGAATGGCTTAGACGCAGTACGTGCTGCTCTCGCAAAGGCAAAGAAGGACGAACAGTCAAAGAAGTTCGAGGCAGAGAAGGCTATGAACGAAGCAATCGCTAAGAAGGTTGCTGAGAAGAAGGCTGCTGCTGTAGAAGTTGCTGCTGAGGAAACTCCAGCAGAGGATTAATTCTTTACAGTTCTTCTGTTTTAATTAGCCGTATTTCAAATTTTGATTCACCTTTGGGGACATTCCTTTCGGAGTGTCCCCTCCTTTTTTATTGCACTCCAGGGCGTTGTTAGCTGCTAGCTAAGCATTGGTAGCATGGACGCGTATTTGTGAGATGGCCAGTTTTTGCTTGTCAATAATGAAACTGTAATCTGTAATAACTGTAATAGAAGAGGATTTTAGAGGACAGCAGAGGATGGCAGAGGAGAAGAGGATATTAGAGGATAGCAGAGGGCAGCAGAGGAGAAGAGGATATTAGAGGATAGCAGACGGCTGCAGAGAATAGTAGAGGGCAGTAGAGGATATGATTAGGAAGAGGGCTGAGCTTAGCCGTGCGGGGGCCTAAAAAATGCTTAGGTGCAAATCTAACACCTCCGGGGTAAGGTTGTTGAAATTGTCTTTTTGCATCATAGCTGTAAGTTCAGGCGAAAGACTCCGCAGAGCGGTGTTCTGCTTGTGGGTGGTTAGGAATCAGAGTGCTCTTAAAACGTATGGATAGATTTTGTATCAATATTTCAAAGAACGATTTTCCCGCCTGCGGGAGGGGTTACAGGACACTGGTGTCCAAGAATTGGCTTTTTTGAATGATTATTTCGCGAATAGCGTGAAGCTGAGTGTATCGGCGTTGCTACCTGTAGCGTGTTTAATTTTTAGTGCGCGCAAGTTAAAATTTAAATTGCTAAAGTTTGGCTGGCTATTCTATGTGTTTTTCTTAATGCAAAGTTACTAAAAATTTTTGACATATGCAAGCTTTTTTCGACTTGCAAGTCTCGTTTGTGCAAAAAAGTCGTGTAACGTGCTGATTGTTAGCGAGTAAGACAAATAGGGGTAAAGTGCAAACGGGGAGATGGAAGGGTGGGGTAAGGGAATAAGAGGATATGAGAGGAAGAAAGAGAGGATAAGAGTATTGCAGAGGATGGGGAGATACGGGAGAGGGCGAAAGATGAATATCCTCTTAGGGGATAATTCCTCAGAACAGAAATGCTTAGAAGTCCTGTAGTATTTTCTTTCGTTACAGTTATTACAGATTACAGTTTTATTTTAAGCTACGCATTTGTTATAAGCATAAATTTTATTATAAGTATGATTTTTTTGGTATAACATCAAAATATAGGTTTATTATATAATATATATATTATATATATTATATAATAAAAATTTTTCTTTCCCTTTTTACTGCCTCATATAGAAACTGTAATCTGTAATAACTGTAATCTGAGCATATCTTTACCGTATGATTAGGGCGTACTCAGAACGCGGCTTTTCTGAAGTTTGCATGTAAGATATGAATTTAGTGGTAATGCTAGAAATGATGCTTTGGCCGTAAAATGAAATTATTTGTATGTAGTGTGAACGGTAACGAGAATTTGTGTGGCTTCAAAAGATTAGTGCGCCCCCCCCCTTTCTTTCGGTGTCTTCTGTAATAATATCCGACTGGTGGCAAGGGAGTTGGTGGGCATCCTTCGTCATAATACGGAGCACTTCACGAATATCCAGGGCAAAACAAGAAATATTTGTTATAGATGTTACATTTATAATATTTAGTTTGTTGTCTCTGTTTCTTGATGAATGTGTGTGGTGTGAGTTGTGATGTTGTCAGAATGGTAAGTCAAACTGTTGACAAAAATAAAAATTGAATGTTGTCAGAACATTTATTTTGATGATTCAAAATTGCAATCTGATAGCTGTGAGATGAGATGTTGTCGGCTTGCTTGTTATAATGTGCGCTTTACGGCGTTATGTAGAATAAAAACTGCAAATAAAACAATTAAAACATTTATAATCAAAGAGTTATGTGTTTGTTGTGAAAATATATTATATTTTTGTGCATTATATATTTGGTGCTTTCAGGAAAAAATATTAACTTTGCAGTGAATTTCTGTTTGGGAATTTTCTTTATGGTATTATCGGGGTAAAATAATAAAAAAAGGAAAACTTTCGAAACAAAATTCTTGGAAAAGTTTCCCAAAATAATAATAACTAAAACGTATAATCTGCTTAAAGTTGTCCGAAATGGAAATTACGAACTTCACAATTACGAAGCGCGATGGCACAAAAGACGCATTCTCGCTCGATAAGATAATGAACGCTATAATGAAGGCGTTCAAGTCGGTGAACGAGCCGATTGACTTGGCTCGAATAACAAAGATTCTCAGTAATCTCGACATCAAGGATGGTGTGACTGTTGAGGATATACAGAACCAGACAGAGATTGCGCTGATGAAGGAGGGCTATTTTATGGTGGCAAAATCTTTCATGCTCTACCGTCAGCGTCATAGCGAGACACGTGATGAGCTCGACCGACTGAAGTTCCTTTCTGACTACTGCAAGGCAACTAACGCAGCTTCTGGTTCGAAGTTTGATGCTAACGCTAATGTTGAGCATAAGAATATCGCTACACTTATTGGCGAGCTGCCAAAGGGTGCATTCATCAAGCTGAACAGACGAATGCTGACAGACCAGATAAAGAAGTTGTATGGCAAAGCGCTTGCTGACGAGTATATGCAGCTGCTGCAGACACATTTTATATATAAGAACGATGAGACTTCGCTCGCAAACTACTGCGCATCTATTACGATGTATCCGTGGCTTATTAACGGCACAGGCGGCATTGGGGGCAACTCTACCGCTCCGACCAACCTCAAATCGTTCTGCGGTGGATTTGTCAATATGGTATTCATTGTCAGCTCTATGCTCTCAGGCGCATGCGCAACACCAGAATTCCTGATGTATATGAACTATTTCATCGGCAAGGAATATGGTCTCGACTACTGGAAGAATCCAGAAAAACAGGCTGACCTCTCGCTGAAGAAACGCAGCATTGACAAAGTTATTACTGATTGTTTCGAGCAGATTGTATATTCTATAAACCAGCCTACAGGAGCACGTAATTTTCAGGCTGTATTCTGGAATGTCTCTTATTACGACAAATATTATTTCCAGTCACTCTTCGAAAACTTCTACTTCCCTGATGGTTCGCAGCCTGACTGGGACGGACTATCATGGCTGCAGAAACGCTTCATGAAATGGTTTAATCAGGAGCGCACAAAGACTATGCTGACCTTCCCAGTAGAGACAATGGCTCTGCTTATTGAGAATGGTGAGCCACGCGACAAGGAATGGGGCGACTTTACTGCGGAGATGTATGCCGAAGGACACTCTTTCTTCACATACATGTCAGACAATGCCGACTCGCTTTCGAGCTGCTGCCGTCTGCGCAATGAGATTCAGGACAACGGTTTCTCGTATACACTCGGTGCAGGAGGTGTTTCTACAGGCTCTAAGTCAGTGCTGACCATCAATCTCAACCGATGCATACAGTATGCCGTGAACAACGGACAGAACTACCGCGACTTCCTTGCGCATGTTATCGACCTCTGCCATAAGGTGCAGACAGCATACAACGAAAATCTGAAGGAACTGCAGAGCAACGGCATGCTGCCGCTATTCGATGCAGGATATATAAACATCAACAGACAGTATTTGACAATTGGTGTGAATGGACTCGTGGAAGCTGCTGAGTTCATGGGGCTTAAGATTAACGACAATAAGGAATACAGAGAATTTGTGCAGGAGATTCTCGGACTCGTAGAGAAGTATAACAAACTCTACAAGACTAAGGAATTGATGTTCAACTGTGAAATGATCCCTGCCGAGAATGTAGGTGTGAAGCATGCAAAATGGGATAGAGAAGACGGATATTTCGTTCCGCGTGACTGCTACAACTCATATTTCTATGCAGTAGAAGACCAGTCGCTCAATATCATCGACAAGTTTAAGCTGCACGGCACACCATATATCAAGCATCTCACTGGTGGTTCGGCTCTACATATGAACCTCGATGAGCATCTGACAAAGGAGCAATATAAGCAGTTGCTGCACATCGCTGCCGTAGAAGGATGTAATTATTTCACATTCAATATCCCTAACACCGTATGTAATGTGTGCGGACATATTGATAAGCGAAATCTCAAGGAGTGTCCTAACTGTCACTCAAAGGATGTAGATTACCTCACTCGTATCATCGGCTATCTCAAACGAGTATCAAACTTCTCTGAGGCAAGACAGCAGGAAGCAAGACGCAGACACTATGCCAAGCCAGAAGATCTGCAATAAGAAAATATGAACTGAAG
>JAEIGA010003781.1_pt1 | contig 23587 bp, 41 predicted proteins | sample 9270691 | NCBI WGS metagenome assembly JAEIGA01 (sample SAMN17057246, study PRJNA624740) | gut metagenome | biome: biome; isolation source: fecal sample | host: Bos grunniens | place: China: Xizang | collected 2019 | reverse complement strand
ATCTTCTTGTAGGTTTCTCTCGCCAAAGTTTCGTCGGCGAAAACATTCTTGTTCCAGGTATAAGTCTTGTTAAAGTTATGGTGACCACGGAGCTTAATCTGCACACTCCGGGTAGTAAAGCCGACCATCTGTATCTTATCTTTACCAAGACAGAGAGGACGACCATTATAACATTCTATGTACCAGACTTCATCTCCGGGATAACAAGGGAATTCATACTTGATTGCCATCTTTAGTTTCCTTTCTTACCGTCATACTGTGGGATAGTATCTATAATTATCTGCTCGTGATCTTCTTTCTTAAGTCGCTCACAAAGGTCAGCGAGCTTATCAAAGCTTTCTTCCATCCACTTATTAGGGATAGCATATTTATCAAAGTCGTATTTGCTCATCTCTTCTTTTCCAAAATGAAACTATCAATCTTGCGGTTCAGATGATCTACAAACTCTCTATCTACGTTATTAGCTTCATAAAGTGCCTTAACTTCTTCTGCGAGAGCGTCGTATTTCTCTGACTTCTCCTCGAGTAGATTAATACGCTCATGATTGTAATCTACACGTGACGTAATGAGCCATGCAGCTGCTGCAATCAATGAGATAGTAGCAATCGTTTCTTCGCCATATACCCACCCGCAAATGAAGAAACCGATAAATGCTAAACCGATCAGAATGTTAAACCACTGAGTTTTCAAATAACTTACCATAGTAATTCTCCTTTTACTTCAAAACTTTTGCTGCAAATAAAAACCCAAAAAGAAAGCCGAGCATTGCGGCAATAAGAATAGCCGCTACGTGAAGTTCATCCATATTAGTCTTCTCCTTTAATCCTTAAATGAAATTGCAGCAATCTCAGATATGCGAATAGTAGAATGACCAAAGGTAACGCAGCCAGCGTTCTCTGTGTACTTACTTGGATGAGCAAATTGATCTTCTACTAAACCTCTCATACTTTCTATTACCTTGAGAGCTTGTGTATCCTTTTTCTTGACAGGGAAAGAATCCTTAACTACCTGACCTGACTTAAGGATACAGATCATCTTTACTTTCTTTTTCATGCATCCTCCCACTTAATAAGAATATGGTTTTCATAACCGTTAGGTCCGTCGTAGTAGACATGCCCTGCCTCGAAGCCCTGCTCCTGAAGAAGCTTCACAACTTCGTTTCCAGTCTGCTCGGGGTTAATAACTCCTTCGAAACTTGGCTTGGCAAAGAATTTTCCTTCTGCGATAGCTTTATCAATAGACGGCACTGCGTAGTTGATAATAAACTCCTTAGCGATCTGGGTAAGCTTTTCTCTAGTTTTTACGTTTGCTTCTACTGCAGTCATCATCTTTAGTTCTCCTTAATCAATTTAACATTAGGCCAAGTAGAAGTTTCTTCAACTTCAAATTTATCTCCGGAAACCAGAAGATCGAAATCTCCTTCATAACCATAGTAACTCGGTTTACCCAAGAACGTATCTTTATAGCCGTCATAGAAGTGAAAACGTTTTCTTTTCTGGTTCTCATCTTCTGCGATAACAACAATCTTTCGGCTAGTGTTAATAGACATTGAGTTACTTCCGTAGTAGGAAGGATGATTACTAACACTTCCAGAGCTAATCTCAATTACTTCTCTTACGTCTAAAGCTTTATACATTACTCATCGTCCTCCGGTTGTTGATGATTAGTCATATATTTTCCACAGTGCGGACAAAACTTAGAAGCAGTACTTCTTCCTCTGTAATCATTGAGAGCGCAGTATCCACAGACAGAGCATCTGTAGACAGGGTCAACTAAAGAGTAAAGCCACTCAGCTTCAGTATCCTTAAGTTCCTTAGGCTCGACTACTGCGATAACTTCCCAAGTTACGTCTTCTGAAATCTCATTTCTTTTCCAGATGTAAGCAGCCTGCTCTTCTGCATATTCTTTCCAGTGGTAAATCTGCGCTTTTCTAATTTGCTCATCAAAGAGATTATTTCCGCACCAATAAAGCCCACCAGATGTTTTGATTACCCAATTTCCTTTAGTTTTCATATTAAAACCTTCCCTAATATTATTAGGCTCGCCACAAGGCCTTTAATTCGCTATCTGTCGCATTTTGATCTTCAGGCAGTGTTGTTGTAAGGCCCTCGTTCTCGTAAGCCCACACGTCGTTTAAGAAGCTTCTAGACGCGAGCGACTTGATGCACGCTTCCTTATAGAATGTATTATCACCAACAAATCTGTAACAGGGACCGTTATAATCTCTGCGCTCTTCGATAATAACTTCAGACAGAAGCATAGTATTATCATCATTAACCTTAATACTAATACGATGTTTAGGCTTGAGTTCTACAACATCGCCTACATTATATTTATATGTAATAGTTCTCATTACAGGTCCTCCTCCGCGACAGGAATATCCAGTTCTTCAGAGTCAGTAAAATAGTCATCAAGCTGACCATCATAATAATGATTAGTAACCTCATAACAAGGAATACCATCAGGATAGACTACGTCAACCCACCACTCACCAAATCCACGAGGAATATCATCAAGGACTTCGTTTACTTCATCAATAGTCTTACAAGCTTGAATAGCTGACCAGCAGTCTCTAATATGATTAAAGGTTCTCATCTTTCGTAATCCTCCAAGTTTCATTTACATTGCGACAAACGGAAGTGTTTCACCAACAAGGCGCAGATTACGTACTTTATCTACGTCAATATTATTGGTTTTAAGAATACTGTTATAGAGCCAACCTTTTTTATCAAACTCCTTATTAAAGGAGAGCTCGTCTTTACAATCATCTACCGCACAAACAGTATTCTTATGAAATTCGTCTTTAGCATCAACCCATGCAAGGGAGATGAGTCGATACTCTACAATTTCAGGAAGTTTAAGCATTAGTAGTATCCTCCTCAACTTCTTCAAGTTTGAGACCCCAAATTTCATAGATGTTCATTGCTTCGTTCATTGCATCATAGAAGCATTTGTTCATAGCACGAACGTCAGCTTCAGAAAGTTCTGCATTAAAAGTAATCTTATAAGTCTTGTTTTTCATTAGTGGTTCCTCCAAAGTTTTTCTTTTGTTTCGTTTACATTTATATTATACCATACAATTGCTACGTAGATATTACATAAATGTAAACGAATTGTGAACTTATAAAATTATTTATTCTTCGTCCTCTTTCTTGAGGTCGATTTCATTTGCCTTACACATTTCTTTTACGTCGTCCTCAGACATCCACTTCAGGCACATAAGAGCGACGTCCTTAGCGTTAAGTCCGCACTCATCGATCATCTCAAGAATTTTGTTAGTTGCTTCTCTAGACATATTAGTTATCCTCCTTAAACTAAATCATAGTAGCTCCAGACAATTTCGTTAACATCCTCGTTATCACAGGGCATGTAAACTACCTCGACGCACTTCCAGTCCTCGCAGTAAAGTTCTGCCTTCTGGATTGCTTCTGCTTCAGTGTGAGCGGAGTCGAAGGGATTGATATTACTTCTATCTTGACCTACATTCAAGATGTAGTCATTCTGCTCTTGAGTCATTGCCTCGAATTCTTCTTCGGAGCACTCGACTAAAGTGTATCCATAGTTATTGATACGCGTCCTCTCTGCCACTACCTGTGCATCATCGAGGTCACAGGAGCTAGACAAATACAAAACGTCCGTGACATCTTCCTGATTAACTGCTCTAAAGTACTTCATATTCTTTTCCTCCTAAGTATATGTATTAGTTATAACTAACTACCTGAGAAAGGCGGCTACTAGTATTTCTGAAGGCCCTGAGATCAATATCAATCTTATGACGACGGATAAGCTCACATCTCTCCTCAAGAAATCTGTTATTCATTCCGCATCTCATGTTCATGTAAGCTACTTCTTCTGGAGTTGCCTCCACTCTTTCGCCTTCGCCGTAACCGAAGGTACGGACTTCGACAGTGACCTTAGAGTCAACACTACACTCCAACAAGAAGTTCTTGAAGATGTTCCAGTCAATCAGGTCGGCATAACAGACCGGAGTACCACTCACTAGACCAACTGCAACATAATCCGTGTTGTCGGCTCTACAAATAATTTCAGAAAAAATAATCATAACAGGTTTTCTCCTTAACATTTATTACATATATATTATATCACAAATTTGGTCATTTGTAAACTGACAAAGCGTACAGAGTTTAAGAAATATAAAAGAAAAACCTGTGCACTTTATATACACAGGTTTTAATAATTTATTAAATTGATAATTTATTAGAAATCGGGAGTCGCCTTGTCTCGAGGATCTCTGATATTAGAAACCCATGTAGGAAATCTGAGTGACTCAGTACCGTCAGCATTACGGCTAGACTCAAAATACTTTACCTCAACAATCTTATTAAGAATAAGATCAGGCCGACTCCAGTAAAGCTTTCTCTCTTCATCGCTAAAGCCGGAGCCAACCTTAACGATATTGCCATCTTTGTATCTTACGTGGATTGCCCCAAGTGTGCCAGCGAGTCTGCCTGAGCCCTCTTCCATATCAACTACGAGAAGGTCAAGGCTATTAAACTTCTTTACCTTAACAAGGTCCCAAGTGCGAGTAAATCTGTATGGTGCATCACATACATTGCACATGCAGCCTTCTCCTCCCTCGGACGTGATCTTCTCCAGCCACTCAGTAACCTTAGAAGTGTCGTCACCTCTGTAGAGTACGGGAAGTAACTCAACGTGAGGAATCGGCGCAGCTGCATAGCCGAAGAATCCTTCGAGAAGATTTCTTCTTTCATCGTAAGTGTGCGTACAAGTCTGGGTGCGCCATTCCTCGATGGTCAGCACGTCAAATACTCTATAGGTTAAACCTTTCTTAGGAGTATCACCCTTTAGTCTGATGATCTTAGACGCAGCCTTATAAGCTTCCTTGCTTTCCAGCTCAAAATAATTACTAATAGTGAGCTCGCCATCAAATACAATACCAGACGGGAAGGCAGCTTTCATTTCTGCTTCAATCTCAACCAAACCTTCTACAGGCTGACCGACTCTTGAGTAAAAGGAAACGTTTCCATGCTCATCCTTCATTGCGATCAGTCTAAAGCCATCGAGCTTTGTAGTGATAGCAAAAGTCTTTCCTTCGAGCTTCTCCGGCTTCTCGAAGTATTTCTGAGCCAACTGAACGTTAAAAGTAGGAATCAGATCGGGCATCACAGCATTAATCTGCTTTGCATCCACTCCGATAGAGATATCTTTGCAGATAAGCCCACAGAGAAGTTTATAAGAATCAATATCTTCAACGCTAACCAGCCAGTCGAGAGCGAGCTGACAGACAGCTACATCAACATCTCTGCCCGTATTATGTACCTCAAGGTAGTCAAAGAGGTCGAATACAGTAGGAGCACACCAAGTATTATCGACTCTTACTACTCTAGCGAGTTTATCATATCCGATGCCGTATCTAGTATAAGGATCGAAGGCAATCTTAAGATAACGCTTAATTACCTTATCATTCTTAAACCTGTCAAGCACCCACTGCTTATGCTTTCTGGAATTAGAAGAGCGGATCTCCTCACAGAAACTCTTAAAGTGCAAAAGTGTATCCATCTTAAGTCCCTCCTATTAAAGCAGTCCAAGCTCGATAGCTTTCTCTTCGAGCGCAGCCTTCTGCTCGCGAGTGAGCTCAAGCTTATCGTGATTGATCATGTAGCTCTTTGCTACAGAGCCGAGAAAGTCTGCATCGAACTCTTCCACCGGAAGCTCACCACTGCAGATGCCAATAAGATACTCCAACTTACCTGCTTCAGAGCAGATGTAATCATCCCAGCAGTCCTCACAGATAAAATCTCCGTAAGCAGTTCTCAACAACTCAGTACGCTTTTCTTCACAATTGGCACAACGCATATTTATTATCCTCCGTGATTAACTTACATATATATTATACCACGTTTTGATTGATTTGTAAACTGACAAACCGCACGAAGTTTTATTATTTTTTCGTGCGGTTTTGTTTAATCAATCCTTACAATGTTTTTCAAACAATTCATTGAGGTACTTAAACCAGTAGCTATCTTTCATTTCATAGTCAGGCTTTACGAAGTCGAAGCTGCGGCTTGTTCCTACAATAGTCTGCGGGTAAGTTTCAGGATCGAATCTCTTTACATCAGCCATTAGATTCTTAGTATACTCCTGTACCTGCTTCCACTCATAAGCAGACAGCTTTGCGGCAGCTTCCAGAGCACGAGTCTTAAACCATTGCTCCACCGTCTCAAGCTCAAACAAACGTTTAGCAGTAACTCTAATTGCCTTATCCTTGATCTCTTCGAGAGTAGGATACTTAATAGAAGCTTCAGCGGCTTCATATTCCTGCTCAAAAGCAACACAAGCCTCGTAGAATTCTTTAAGATCATCATCAGTCAAAGGCTCAACCTGAATGCCATTATAATCCCAGTTTGCTGCCTTATAGTGAGGCAGTTGAGAATAAACTTCGTAAGGAAGCGAGCAATTACCTACACCAGAGTCAATACTGAGATAAACAGCACCGTCTGCTACAAGCTTGGATACTCTTACATTCTTGCCGGCACGATAGCAAGTAAAGCGATTACCATCGTCACTGAAGTCCTCTTCAGGCCAACGGACGAATCCGTACTTTGCAAGGTTAATTCTAGTCATCTTAGTGTCCTCCTTAATACATTTGTTTAGCGAAGTCAGGAAGCTGAGCTACTGCCTTACTGAGCTCATCGTACTCATCATTGTCGTCAGTGTCGAGATCATAGATAACAACATCAACATCAACGTTTTCTGCATAGACAACCCGAATGAGTCCGCCTTCAACTACAATATGTACTCTCTTTTTCATTTTTGTTTTCCTCCGTTTAGTGTTTAATCTTAAAATAACTTACTGCGGGACCATTAACGAAAGCGAGCTGAATTTTATTGGAAAGCGCTTCAAGGCAATCTTCCTCACTGAAACCATCTACCAGTTCCCAACGTTCTGTATCAGGGTTATACCAGTATAAGTTTCCATCAGGACGATTGTAGTAGTGATTAAGAGTTTTCAGATTAACAGCTTCGATAGTTTTCATTTGTATTTCCTCCTAAATGCTTTGCTTGATTACATATATATTATATCACAAAATCATCATTTTGTAAACTGACGTTTTACACAAAGTTTAATTATTTTTCTGTGCATTTTTATATAAAAAGAAGACACCCAATAATTCAGGTGCCTTTTGTGTAATCAAACGCAGAAGCTATAACTTACCTTCTCGGTAAAGGTCTGAGAGTGCTTACGCTCCTTCTTGGCAGCAAAGTCCTCTACAGAGGCAACACCCTTCAGAACAAGGTTTGCCTGACTTGCGTTGAGTCTGATCATCTTCATAGCCTTCAGGTCAGAGGTGAGCCTTTCGAAGATGTAGTAGTACGACTGATGACCGGGATACTTCGTACGGACTCTCTGACCATAGTTGTTTTTCTTCAGCTTATAAGCAGGCTGTACTCTCGCGACTCCAATATGGGTACACTCCCACTCACCATTCTTCATTCCAAGATACTTAGATTTCTTCATTTGTATTATGTCCTCCATAGCAAGTTATATAATTAGTTTTTTAATCAGCCGGCTCCGACACAACAGTCTAGCACTACTTTTGTTTTTAGCTCTCTGAGCTGAGTAATCTGACCAATGCCAGTGAGTCTCTCGCCGTCGACAAAGAGCTCAAGCTCCTCAAACTCATGAGGTTTGATGTACTCAGACTCGAGTCGCTTCTCAACTCTGTAAAGGTCGAGCTTCTTTCGACGATCGTACTTAAAGGTCTGAGAGCCTTCCCACGGAATTACCTTGCCGTGAGAATCCCAGTAAGCTTTCGTATCAATCTTGTTTGCATAGCACTGATAAACGCATTCACGAGAAATTTCCGTAACTTTCATAATTAGACCTCCTCAATAGTTTTTTCAAACTCCTTCAAGAATTCTACGAACTCAAGAGCCGCGAGCATATCCTTAGTAATTTCCTCTACATCCTCTTTCGTGCGAAAATCATCCTCATTATAAACATAACGATTGCTGATAAGATTAATCTTAAACTCAAGAGGTCTAAATGCAAAGGCTACTGTGCAATGTTTAAAGGATACATCGTGGTAAAGGTATTTATACTGCCAAGAGGTCGCTCCGAGCTTCTTAGCTCTATAAGTGATTCTGGCATATTCTTGTTTAGTTAACCATCTATGAACATTCGTCAGTACCATAATCAAGCCTCCAGCAGAGTACCCAACAGCTGGGCAAACTCAATATGCTCTTCTGCATTTTCTTCGTGCATCTGTGCAGTCTCCTGATCGGGAGCTCCCTTTGCCCACAGCCTTTCATTACTTGCTGCAACAAAGTGCTCTTCCATCAATTCTTCCAGCCAACGTTTTTGATTCTCGGTCATCTTAGTTTCCTCCGTAATCTTTATTACGTATATATTATACCAAGTATTTATTAACTGGATATTACAAAATTGCTAACAAATTGTAAATAGTTAAATTACGTTATTTTTGGGAATGGCCTTCACAACCCACTGCCTTGAAAGGAATTCAGTAATTCTATCTACTTCTTCATTCCAAGTTTCCTTAGCTCTGCGAATTGCGGTTTCAGTAGAGCAGTAGATGTCATCAATATCTCCGCCTTTAACCAACTTACAGCGCTCACACTTATACTGAAAGGACTTATGTCCGGGATAACCGTGACCTCCTGGTCTACCTAGGTCGTAGGAAACTCTTTCTGGTACTTCTCCACAGACAGGACAAAGTTTAATCGATACGTAATTTTCCATATTAGCTCTCCTTAGAATACATCATTGGATACGCCTGTACATATCTTCTGCTCAGGAAGCTTAGTGGCAGTCTGCGTAAACTTTCCCGGGTTATAGATTCTGTTGATTGCCCAAGTAGCATCCTTATAACTATTAGTAGTAGCAATCTCAATGATCTTAAGCCGCAGAGCTTTATCAGTAGTATACTGCGTAACTGTCTTCTCAAACAACTGAACTACAGCTTTAGTGAATCTGCAATTCTCAGCATCAACCATTCCTTCCACCCAACGTTCATAGGCAGCGCGCAGGTCAATGTCTGTTTCTAAGATAGCTTTCTTCATAGTTGCTTTAATCCCTGCAACCTTCGCTGCCTTAGCATCTGCTTTTACTGCAGAAGTTTTCTTAAGCTTTGAAGTATCCTCATCAGTGATAACCTCAACCATGGTACTAACACTGATAGCAAGTCTGTTAGGATCTTCAGGATCTTTCATTACCACGCCCAGAGAAATAAGTTTCTCCTCACACTTTAACTGTTTTGTAATTGTTAAGGTAGTTTCTCTTTCGACGTACTCACGGTCAAGTGTAAAGAAACCTTTCTCGTCAGCAGTCTGCTTCTTCACTACCTGCTTAAGGATACTCTGGAGCTCTGCCCAATAAGCTGCGACCTCAAAGCCCGCAAGCTTAACAAGTTTTTTATTTAATCTAAGTTCATCAAACAAATCAAGGTACAATTTTGAAATCCTCCAAATTTCATTTCTTATTATATTATACAATGAAATCGGCCGGGGATTAGACCGGCCTAGAGTTTTACAATGCGTAAGATACCTTAAGCTCCGACAGGGTTCTGTCTAAGTAGCGGTAAATCTTCTGATTGTTAGACTTGTCAATTACATCGAGTACAGCAGTGAGCTTTTCCTCAGAAATGCTATACTTCTTCATGAAAGTTTTCTTATATGTATCGGGAAGCTTAGTTACAAGCTGGACCAGCTTATAGGGCCAGAACTCAGAGCTATGCTCAGTGTACTTGTAAGCTGCACCTTCCAAATCAGTAGTCTTAACTACTTTCTTATAATGCCTCTGCACATCATTGAAAGCGATATTATCGATTAAGATAGCTTCGATAATCTTATTTCTATTGATATAGCTCTGTACTAGTGAAATAACAGTATCGGTGCTAATATCAATCCCGCTGTCCTCATCCTCAAGAGTGTCAGCAAGAGTCCTAGACTCACCGGGGTTAGAGGCTGAGCTGGTTGCGGCAACTACTGGCGTGTCCATACTGACACAGTAGTTAACCGTTTTCTTCTTATCCAGTCTAAGATCATAATACTTCTGCAGCTTAATAGTATCAATACACTTGTTGATACACTGCTGGGCATTCAGATTCTTAGTAGGGTCCTTCCAGCCTCTATACTTACAAGCGTACTCGATTGCTTCATAGAGCCACCAGAAGAAATCTTCGTACTCAAGGCAAGGAGCTACAGTATTACTCTTATACATCTTATCAATCTTAGACCAAAATCTAAGAATCAAAGCAGAAATGTACACGTCCTTCAAAGTGGAGTTATTCGTATCAACCGCCTCACAGTAAGCATCAGCGAGCTCGTCAATAGAATAGCTCTCATAAGGCTGACTAAGCTTTCGTGCACAAACAGTCAAGTCTCTTTTTGTTTCCTGTAACATAGCAAGTATATCTCCTGTCAATTTATCAAGTCGTAGTTTTAGTCAGTATATAAATTAAATCTGCTCGAGCTTTACTTTCGTTCCACCATCGTAGTCAAGACGATAACCAACGTCTTTTCTATTAGCGAGTCTCTGAAAAGCTTCGGCAAGGCACTGCAAGGTATAAATCTCTGCAATGTCAACTTCGCCTGCCTCGTTTACTCTGAGGTAATCAAAGCCGAGGAGCTCAAGGTCATTTGCGTAATCATTATTGAATTCTTCAACAATTTTAAGCATCTCTTCAACTTCGTACTTCATCATAGAAAGCTTGTTAACAAAGTCCTTGATCTCATCACAAAGTCTGTCAAAGTCCTGAACAAGTCTAACGAATTGTACGAGCTCTCTGCGATTAGCTTTTACAGAGCCGTAGCAGTCTCTCATGTCAGCTTTATAATCTTCGTAAGTTTCATAATCAAGGTCGTTGGGGATAGCAGAACGATAGCTCTCTTTATTATAAAGAACGAGGTAGCCGTTGCTTCTACCATTGAAGCCGATTTTATAAAGAGGATGCTCACGCTCCCAGTCCTCAATCATAAAGTGAATAGTATCGTATTCACCAGACTCAAGATGAGCCAGTGCTACAGTCCAATCACCTTCCAGGCCAAGGTTATAAAGTTTTACGTTATGTGCAATAGAACGAGCGCCGTTCCAAGAATTCATAGTAAAATATGTAGGATGACCGGCAATGAAATTAAACATGCTCTTATCCTTAGTAATGTCAACGCCTTTCGTATAAAACATCTTTCGTACCTCACTGTTCAGTAATAGTAATGTAAAGCTCGCAAGGAGTGTCGCCGATAAAGTAGTCGATCTCAAAATAACCTTCTGCTACAGAGCCATAGACTGTCGCATTTACGTTAGCAAGCTCACGATCTTCTTCGTCATAGTCAGGGTTATTTACGATTTCATTGTAATTTTCATTCTTACAAACTTCCAAGGCAAGCTGAGCACCTGCAAGAGTAGAATAAACTCCGTGAATACCTGCATAAGCTTTTGCATTTCCATCGTCGTCAATACCCGCAGAGCCCCAGTGTACAACATAAATTTTTTCCATATTCATTTCCTCCTAAATATGTACGTGTTTCTTACGTATATTATTATATCACAAAAAGGCCGATTTGTAAACTGACAAAACAACCAGAGTTTTCAAAATTATTTTAATTATTTTATACATTATACACAGAAGGAAGCAGACCTATTCAGGGGACAAGAAGTTAAGTTACGTAAGGATTTGCTAGAGCTTCCTTCTGTGTACTGTTGGGCTGTGTTATTCGTAACACTCTCTTATTATATAATGAAGAGATCTATTCGTCAACCCTTAAATCATCAATTCGCAGTGGTAATATTCACCATCAGCGTACTCAACCTTAGACATGATCTGGTAGGTCAACATATCAGAGTCTGGCTCATCAATAAAATAAAAACTTACCGAATCTCCGATATTATATTCATGTAGGAAATTGCAACCTACCTTAAGAGTGCCATCGTCGAGAATTGTATAGTCGCGCGGTGCGATAGCAACAATACTAGCAACACTGGTAGGCACATCCTCCTCAGAGCCGTACTCACCGTCAAGCCAGAGATCTCTCTGATAGATGGTACCGATATTCATAGTACCTCCGTCCTCGTCGTCAGGATCACCGACTACAGTCTCGACTTCGATAGAGAAATAAACAGTATCTTCATCTGGCTCCTCGTAGCCGGCTTCACGGAGAGTTTCAAAAGAAACTTTCTTGGCACAAGTAACTGCCTCGTCGGGATTATCAAACTCACCTACAAGGGTCTCAGCATCAAGGCGCTCTTCGTCATAAGTATATCCGAGGGCCCAGACAGAATAAAGAACTTCCGCATCTTCAGGGATCTCTTCAATGTCCTCAACGATATTTTTCATCAACTCTTCATTCTCAAACAAATCTTTAACGGTCATCATTTTATGATCCTCCAAAATTCTTTTCTTCTTATTATATATGTACTCAAACAACTGCGAGGCCGATACCGGAAAGTCTGGAATTCCAAACAAACATCAGGATATTCTGACCAACGTACTTCGGCACACTAGATCTGCCTTGAAGCATTCTAAGAATGTCTTCACGAAGTTTCTTAGAGCCTTTGGTATAAAGCTTATTCTTTTCCATTTCTGCTTCAACAATATCCATGATCAACAAGCCATTACCAGAAAGGCAGGCATCTTCAAATGCGGAGTTATCTGTGATGTGAGTAGCGAGCAAGCGGTCTTCGATCTTAGCTTCAAGTTTCTTGTTGTACATTTTGTGTCATCCTCTTTTGTAAAATAATTAGTTAGTTTGTTCAGTGAACTTACTATATTCATTATAACACATTTTATTACAAAATGTGCTAATAAACTGTAAACAAATTACGAATAATCAAGATAATTTGGTTTATGCTTAGGCTTACGATGCCGGCGGTCGTCAAATACCTGAGCTTTATTCTTCAGCCTTGAGTACTTTCTATCCTTAGATGGGATCGTTGAAATATCGATTTTTACCTGAAAGGTATTACCGGATTTCTTTGCAGTAGTAATATAAGTTTTCTGTTTCATATATTTTGAATCTCCTTATCAATAACTTAGTACGTGGTTTTCTTACATTTATATTATAACACATTTCACGCGATTTGTAAACTGACGAAATTAACAAAGTTTCGGAAAATAAAAAAGGATAATCATGCATAATACACAATTACCCTTTAGGTTTATTCATATAATACAATATCACCGGTTCTGATAGTTTCTTTGAGGTCAATAATACGCTGATTCGATGAGCCTCGAAATTTAAGTCTAAGATCCTTTAGCTCTTCTATAAACCTTCCATCAACTACTACATCAATCTGAGAATCTATAAGGTCCTCGAAGATATCTTCGATCTGATAGCCGGTCCAGAGCCAGACAGTTTTATTTGGGTACACTTCCTTAAACTTTCTAGTAAGCTTTAGAATCTCAGGAAGATTCTTAGGATGAGCGGGTTCTCCTCCAAGGATACTTAGGCCACTCACATAATCGGACTTGGCGAGTTCGAGGATACTGTTTAAAGTATCCTCGGTAAATTTAGTGCCGTGATCAAAGTTCCAGGTTTCCGGATTAAAGCAGTTCTTGCATCTGTGCTCGCAACCACTACAGAAGATACTGACACGGCAACCTGGACCGTTAGCAATGTCTAAATGTCTGATAACACTATAGTTCATTTAGCACCCACAATTATGACAATCCAAGTGTACGTATCTATCTTTAATCTCAGCAGTACGTCCCGCATTAAAATACTGCGTTCCAACGTAACCGCAGGTGCGGCGGGCGACGTTCATCTTGGACTGATCTCTGTTGCCGCAGTTAGGGCATTCCCAAACTAACTTTCCAGTTTCATCTTCCACTATCATAATCTCTCTGTCCCAGCCACATTCCTGACAGTAGTCTGACTTAGTGTTTAATTCAGCGTACATGATGTTATCATAGATATACTGGATTACAGTAAGTACTGCTTCGATATTATTTTCAAGATTAGCAGTTTCAATGTAACTGATTGCTCCGCCCTTAGATAATCTCTGGAACTTACTCTCGACCTCGAGTTTCTTGAAAGGATCAATAGGAGTTTCTACATGTACGTGGTAACTGTTGGTGATATAGTTGCGATCTGTAACTCTCGGAATTTCGCCCCAGCGCTTCTGTAGACATCTAGCAAACTTGTAGGTAGTGCTCTCGAGCGGAGTACCGTAGATTCCGAAGCCTAGATTAAGTTCCTTATTCCAGTCGTCGCACTTCTTGTTCATATAGTCTAGGATCTCAAGCCCTAGGCCTTGACCTTCTTCAGTTAGAAGATCCTTACCGATTAGTTCCACTACACATTCCCACAAACCTGCGTAACCTAGGCTGATAGTTGAGTAGCCTCCAGTAAGAAGCTTATCAATAGTTTCACCCTTCTTGAGTCTAGCAATAGCACCATGCTGCCACAAGATAGGAGCGACATCACTTACTGTACCCTTAAGTCTCTCGTAGCGACAGAGCAGAGCTTTATGACAAAGTTCTAGTACTTCATCAAAGTTTGCCCAGAAGCTCTTGAGATCCTTGTTGTAGTTTTCACCGTCAGCGCTACAAGCAGCATCAACTAGATTAACTGTAACTACTCCTTTATTAAATCTGCCCCAATACTTAGCCTTTCCGTTTTCATCGTACCAAGGGGACAGACAACTTCTGCATCCCATAGGTGCGAAGCAAGATCCTTCCTTAAGCTCCTTCATGATCTTCTCACTAATGTAGTCAGGAACGAGTCGCTTCGCGCTACACTTGGCAGCGAGCTTGGTAAGGTACCAATAATCAGTACCCTCTTTAATATTATCTTCTTCTAGTACATAGATAAGCTTCGGGAATGCCGGGGTAATCCAGACTCCCTTCTCATTCTTTACTCCTTCGTATCTCTGAAGGAGAACTTCTTCAATGATCATTGCTAGATCTTTTCTTGTTCTATCATCTTCAACTTCATTGAGGTACATGAATACTGTAATGAAAGGGGCCTGGCCGTTGGTAGTCAAGAGAGTATTAACCTGATACTGAATAGTCTGAACTCCGCGCTTTACTTCCGCTCTTACACGCTTTTCTGTAATTGCATTAATTTCGGCTTCAGCATCGGTGGCTAAACCGACCATATCAAACTCTTCCACTACTTCAGCTCTGATCTTCTTACGACTAATGTCTACAAAAGGAGCCAGGTGGGAGAGGGTGATACTCTGACCTCCGTACTGATTACTACTTACTTGGGCAATAATCTGAGTAGCTACGTTACAAGCAGTCGAGAAACTGTGAGGCTTCTCAATCAAAGTACCACTGATGACAGTACCATTCTGCAACATATCATCTAGTGAAACTAGGTCGCAGTTATGTAGCTTCTGCGCGAAGTAATCCGAGTCATGGAAGTGAAGAATTCCTTCGTCATGAGCCTTCACTACGTCCTTAGGAAGAAGTAATCTTCTAGTAAGGTCCTTGGATACTTCGCCGGCCATGTAGTCTCTCTGAGTTGAATTCACCACAGGATTCTTGTTAGCATTCTCCTGCTTAAGTTCCTCATTACTGAGATTAATCAAACTCAAAATAGAGTCGTCTGTAGTATTAGCTTTTCTAACAAGCTCTTTATTATATCGATACTGAATAAAGGCACGAACGAGATTGTTGTAATTTCGGGAAATTAACTCATCCTCAATTAGGTCATTGATCTCCTCGACCTTAATTGCTCTCTTATACTCCTTACACTTCTCTTCTACGATAGTTGCAAGCTGATTAATCTTACGAGGACCAATCTGCTTAGACTTAACGATTTCTTGATTTGCCTGCGAGATCGCTTTAACGATCTTAGCCTTATCAAACTCAACTTCTCGGCCGTCACGCTTAATAACTCTCTGCATATTTTTCCGCCTTTCTATAGTTAATTTAATACCCTAATACTGATTCATAGGGTATTAAATTTAGCAAATTTTCTAGTTAATTCTGGGGGCCTAAAAAGGAGAAGGACGGTAGGTTTTCACCCGCCGTCCAAAGGTCAATGGCTCAACAATCCTTATTCAACCCACATTATATTATACGATATTATAGGTTAATTTTTTGGTAATACGAGAAATAAATTCCAATGCCATCAACATAAAAATAGTATTTCTCACTATTATTTGTTTCTGAGATTACAAAGTTTTTATACTTAAACTTATCGAAGTATATTGCCCCAACAGGCTTACGGTCAATATTAAGTAATTCAATAATAGGTGGCTTTTCTTGATCAGCCAAAGCACTAAATAAAATAGTAAGTGAGTGATCTGTTGTCATAGAATTCTCTCCTTCCCGAAAATAAATGCTTTCAGGAAATTGCCGTCCCACAGATAATTTTCGTAATCTTCTAAAATACGTTTAATAATATGTAGTTCTTCTTTATAAAAATCAACTGCCTGCTGAAGTTGCTTATGAGCTAATAGTAAATTAACTTCAGCCTGCTGATTACTTACTGCCTTACAGTATCTAATAAATAAACTGACAGATGATTCTTCTAATATATCCACAACTCTCTTGGTTGCTCTGCCTACAGCTCGAGCGCCAGCGTATTCACTAAAGAAACGTAATTGTTCAAATTTCGTGTGCTCACCAGTTCTAGCATGAGCTATTAAGCTTAATAATATTTCTTGAGTTTCATTCATAATAGAGTTAATCCTTGTACTTAAAAATAAGAGAGCCTCGGCAGGAGGAACCCGAGGCTCATAACGAAAGGAGGAAAAGAGGAATGTCCGTATAAGATTTAGTATCTTATACTATATTATACGATATTTTCTGTGAAATTTTTCTAATTATCTGAAATTTTTTTTAATTACCAACCAAATAAAAGATCGAAAATATCGACTGGCTTCTTTGCGGGTACCTCATCAGAAGTCTGCTTACTAAGTGTAGTTTCAAAATCACCGTCATGCAAAGTTACGTGATAGCCTTCAGGATGTGCAGCATCAAATTCCTTTAGGGCTGCCTGATAGACACCCTCAGCTCCTGCGAGCTTATCAGTGATATCCTTCTTACCAAGCTCGAAAGCCTTCTTAAGATTTTCAATAGCTTCAGCGTATTCCTTAGTGAGTTGAGCAAGCTCTTCCTTATAAATCTTACGTGCAGTATTTAGTGCCTTGAAAGCATTCTCAACCTTTTTGGCATCAGCCTTCTTCTTGGCAGCAGCATCTTCCTTAGCCTTCTGCTTAGCGTAGTAAGCTTCCTCAGCTTCATGAAGCTCCTCAATAGAATCGAAAGGCTCCTTCAAGAGCTTAGAGTAATAACCGTACTCAATGTTGTTTTTCTTTGTCATTTTTAAATACCATCCTTTTGGTTTATTTTTATTTTGTATACTAAGTCCTTTCATAGTATACGATATATTAAAATGAATTTCTAACCTGAGACTTATTAGATATTCAAATTACCATCTCGTGTAATCGCCGTTCTTCCACTTATAATAGTCGTCCCATCCGTAAAAGCCATCTCGATCAGCACCATCGTCATTTTCTTCTGCTTCTTTAACTGCTTCTTTGACTGCTTCTTCACGGTCTTCTTCGAAGTATTCGACGAGCTCATCTGTTAAATTAGAAATATGAGCAGTGATGTCAACTGTAAAGAATTCATCCCACTTACCAGCAGCTTTCCATTCAGCTTCTGTTTGCGGCTCATCTTCCTCACTCAGCTCTCTAACATAATCATCATCTACAATCTCTTTAAGTGCTTCTAAGATGTCAGCGTAGGATTCCTGGAAAACAGCCTCTAGCTCACCGTATTCATCGTGATCAAAGGTATAAGTAAATTCGCAGTACTTACTAGGATCAAAGGTACCTTCGTCACGACCTGCGAAATAAGTCGCACCCTCATCTAGGAAATCCCAGTAGTTATCTTCCTTAAAGACGGGACCTTCACCTCTAGCTACAAGGTCGTCAGCACAGCGTCTGCAAAGCCATCCGAGATTTAGTTCTTTACGACAGGTGTCCTTATCAAAGAGATCATTACATAAGGCACATTCAACCTCATCTTCGTTCTCTTCCATCTCTTCAACTAGCTGCTCGATAGTCATTCCATCGGGAACTGGCTTTCTGTCTTTCTCAGTACACTCTTCTACTAGTCTATCTTCAATAGTTCCATAGTGACGATAATCATGAGCACCAGGTACTGTTGTAAATCTTGTGGCGGTTCTTATTTCATTTCTATTTGCGCCTGTCTCGCCATAAACATAAATACTGGTGAAACCGCACTCACGAGAAAGATATACAACTAAATCTGCAACAGTCTGCCCAGGTTGTAGTAAATATAACTGATCTTCGACTTCATACTCTTCTTCATCTTGCATGCCGAATTCAACATTAATATCAAAATCGTCAGAGTCATAGCAAGCCAGGGCTGTGCGATAGCCATCAGTTCTAAAGCCACCGTCTTGAATAGCATTTTCAGAAATAGGCTTTCTATCCGAAATCTCTGGTTCGAAATCTACGGAATTATCGAGGTTATCAAACTCAGGATCCTTGCCGTCAGCCATAAGCTTAAGGTCATCTTTAGTGAAAACAGACTTAGTAGGTTCTGCATCAGTATATCCGCTCTCAGTATCCTTCATAGCTTCTTCCCAAGACCACACAGTTCCCAGGTCATGGTGGTCAGTGCACTCGCCAAAGTCATTTCTTTCAACTTCAACTTGGGTAATGATAGGATGCTTGCTCATAACAAGGTCGCACTGCATACGGGCATCAGTGAAGAAATTAAACATTTCATCTTCGCAACCCGGACATTTAACAATATAAATATATTCAGTCATTTAATTTATATCTCCTTAATAGATTTAATCGTATAATTTAGCGCTTTAATTCCGGTCTATTTTAATTATACCATAAAAATACTACGCTAATATTACGAAAATATTAATTATCTGTTAACAATCCAGAAGTTCTCATTATTCTTTCTGATTCTGAAATTATCCAAGTTTCATTAACAGATCCGGCAACTAAGAAGACTTTGAGTACCCTACCTTTATAACAGAGTCTGATATCTCTGAAATCACCGTTATGAAAATATTCTAATTTCGCACCGGCGAAATCCGGACAATTACGGAAGTCGGTTATTAGATCCAGAGATCTATCAACAAACTTACACATATCTTCTTTATAATATATGTTATTAAGTCCGAGATCAACTAACTGATTATTCCATTGCGCCCAGCACTCTATTCCCATAGGGTCAGAGAGGAAGTTTATAGTTTCCCCTCTGTACTCTATAGTATCATAGCGAACTACTAATCCGAGTTGATTTAATTTATCAGAGATCTCTGATGATTGCTCTGAGCTCGTCTGTGAGGGCACTACTAATTTGTCCATCATTCTCTACTCCATCCACAAGATACTCACCTAGCTCGCGTTTAGTTTCAATAATCTGCTGTACTCTTTCATCTATTGTTTCTCCACAACAAAGTACCTTAATATAAGCAGGACGAGTATTAGAAATTCTATGTACTCTTTGGTAGCACTGCTCAAATAATGCGAAGGTATAAGGAGTATCTATAAAGACAAGGTACATAGAAGAATTAAGAGTAAAGCCGGTACCGGTTTTAGCACAAGTTCCCAAGAATACTTGTTCATTAGGATCTTCCTGGAATCTAGTCATATTCTGAAATGCTACAGCGTCAGGCGTATCTCCTGTGTTTAAGCTATAACGAAATCCGTCTAATTTCGCTGCTAGTTGATGAAGCGGCTCCTTAAACACTGAGAATACTACGACCTTCTCACCTTGAGAGGTAATCTCTTGAATATACTCAAAAGCTCTATTAACTTTAACAGATTCAATGGCTTGAGAAGTAAGTACACTCGGACATGCAGTTGCCTGGCGAAGTCGGGTAGTTAATGCAAGTAAGTTTCCAGCCTTGAGATCAATCTTATCAGCTTCTTCCTTAACACCTTCTTTGATTGCCTCGTAAAACTTCTGCTGATCTTCTTCCATCTCAAGATACTCTGCGTCTATGGTAAGTTCAGGAATGTCTGCTCTTACGTCATAGAGTGTACGGCGGATAGAACAGTTAGCAATCTCCTCTCGGAGTATTTCTAGATTCTTACTTCCTGTAATTTGCTTATTTCCGAAGCCACCGAAAGTACAATACTGAGATTTAAAGTTTGTGAGTGTCGCACTATCATTATCCGTAAACTTTAAACTTGGGAAAGCAGACAAAGGGCTATTAACTATCAAGGTACCGGTTGCAGCCACCTTAAAGTCTGCGTCAAGTTTCATAAGGTTAGTATACTGATCAGTATTAGGTGCACCAATTTTGTGAGCCTCATCAAAAGCTATTAAGCCAAATTTGTTTTCTGAAGTTTTAATAGCTTCAACTACTTTAGGATCTCGGATAGACTCGACATTAAGTAATACGAAAAATTCATCTATCTTATTCTTAAGCTGCTCCGCTCTTTTAGTCATAGGCCGGTACCTGGTACTTCCGGTTCTAGTAATATACTTTCCGATAGTCACGACCGACTCGGTTGAAAACTTCTGAATTTCCCTCTCCCAGTTTCCTCTGAGTCCAGCAATTCCTGTAATTACCAGACAGTGATCTATAATCCCTCTCTTCTTAAGAGTTTCTGCAAAGAGGATCATCTCAAGACTCTTTCCTACTCCGCAGCCATCAAGTAGTAGTGATTTCTCCTGCTGTAGTAAGAAGTCGACTGCCTCAAGCTGATGAGGAAATGGAGTTGCTTTAAACGAAATTCGTTCAGTCTCGGATAGGGGCTCTAGATTATATTTTCTATGTAAACGAAATTCGGAAGATTCCGGTGTATCTAAAAGCTTAAGTTGTATATCATCCAGGAAAGTAAGGCTATCTAAAACTCTACCTAGATAACATATTGGCACCTCCCATAACTTATTCTTTTTATCGTAGTTATAGGTCGGGAGGGTTTTAAGAGCGTCTACTATGTATTCATTATAGTCAAATGAAATTACTAACGAGCTGAGGCCTGATAATTTATTAGGTGGTGATATTTCAAAAATTTTTACCATTAATGAGATTCCTCAAATTACGGCTTAGTCCAACAGGGATACGTACTGATTTTTGAAATCAGCCTCAGGAGCCTCTACCATAGACTTATATGTAACAGTAGCTTCAACTACAAAAGGCTTATCACAATACTCACAAGTAAAGTGCTCAATCATATCAGGTTCCTTACCATCAGGATAATCCTCATATAAAAGTTTACCTAAAGAATCCTTTACTACATCCTCAGGTTGGCCTATAAGAGCTCCTGGCATATATAGTTCTCCAGGAAGATACTGAGCCCCACAGTGAGGACATTTAATAATAGGGGTTTTACGACTTGTATTAGAACACATTAAATAACAACTCCTTAAAATACGAAAAAATATTTTTTGTAAAAAATAATTAGCACGCGCGCACGCGTCTAGATCTAATATATAATATATTATAATACTCTAGCACTAAACGCGCGTCTAATGCTAATATATAATTATATAATATTATATATCTATATATTTTATATATTTATATTTTTTATTTAAGACTTTAGAAAATTTTTTAGACATTGCAGCAAGCTGCTAAGCCTTCGGCCTAAAGGCCTCAGTCTTATATAGTAAAAATATATAATAAATATAATTATCTAATATAATATACAGTATATACTATAGTAATTTATTAATTTATTAGAAAATTTTTCAGAAAAATATATATTTATTTACCGGACAGGCTATTAATTTAATAAATTAATAATTTAATAGCTAAAAACGAAATTTTGAGAATTACGTAATTCGTTTTTTGTGGAAAAACTCACTTCTGCCCTAAGGAAAAAGTAAACTTTCTGCAGTTTGAAATTTCTAAAATTTCGTTTAAAGAAATTGTAAACTTTTCGTGAGCCTGTTATAAATAATTTATTAACGAAATTTCCGGGGTTTCGGCTCGCACGGCAGCCTGATATATTTTAGGACGTATTCTAGCATGCCAGATTCTCTCTGTATGGCCCTTGTATGCTAGTACCCTACTACTTATATGCCCCAGGCCTTTAAATGCGCCAGAGGTGCCTTAAATTGAGCCACACGAAATTGCAAACATTTCGTAAACAATTCCAGGGCGACCTTATATTTTTAAGATACACCCCCTGAGGCTCCAGAATCTCCTGTATTGCATTTTCTTCCCAGGACCTATAACTTATATACTTAACCCATTAAATGACGAAATTGGACGAATTACGGCTGCCTGAGAAAGTATAAACAAAAAGGACCCTCAAAAAGAAGGTCCTTATTTATTTTTATTCGTCGCGCCCGATAACAGAATCGATACGAGAAATTATATCTTCTATAATTTCCTGGGTGGCATCAGAAAGATTTTTCTCAGGATCCTCTTTAGCTTTATTATAATAAAACTCAGATAGCTCTTTCATATTGCCGGACTTAATAGAAAAACTTCCCCAATCACATATCATTTCTAGTATATAGATATAAGGCATGTCCTCACCGGCCCAGTACTCAGGATGATGCTCATTATTCTGCCAGTGGTGTTCCCAAGCTTTCTCATATTCAGGAGTCTTCTTTCCGTCGCCGAACCACTTCTGAGCATAAGGTTCAAATTCTTCTTCTGAAAATTTAGATTCGTCGTGCTCGGCTATAAGATCATTAAATACTTCTATATCTATATTCTCAAAAAGGTCAGGGCAATTCTCCTGGAGCCAAGAAGAAAATTGAGAAACTCTTTCCTTATGATCTAAAATATATTTTTTATTTTCTTCTAAGTAGCCATCTAAGTTTTCATTTATCATATTAAGAAGCCCGAAGGCATTTAGTAAGTTCATATTTTATTTTCTGCCTTTCTAATATTTTTAGTCCCAAAGATTTTCGTAAGTCTTGAAGTCCTCGGCTATAGAAAGAGATTCAGTAAGACTTTTATATTCAGGGCTTCCCATCTTAGGAACATAAAAGTGAGTTTTAATCTTTAATAATAAGTCTTCCCAACCGACGGCAGATTTAGTAGCTATTCGTTTTCCATCCATATCTAAATGAATAAAAAATAGATTGCCAGATTTACACTCTACTTCTAAACTAAGGTTATACTCGTCTCCGTTAGCAAAAGCTTTCTGCTCTTCGTACTCAAAGCCAGTGTCAGTCGGCCCGTTTACAGAAGTAAAAATAACGGAAGAGTCTTTATGCTTCTGCATGTAAGCTACTAGCTCGGTAAACTTTTCTTTATTAGTTTTAGAAGAAGCTGTTGAGGCGGGCTGAGAAGCTTTAGGAGGATTCATGAGCTGCCACTCAGTAAGAGATTCAGTAAGTAGGTCATCATAGTCTTGAGTTCCTTTATTAGGAAGAAACATATAAGCTTCTAAGATCGCTACACAATTATCATAACCTTTTACTTGTGTGCTATATACTTTTTTATTATCTACAAAAATACTAAGATAGAATTCATCAGTATATTTATTAACACTCACTATAATATATCTATCGAATTCGCTTGAGCCGGTATTATAATGTTCACCAAGGTGGAAGCTGTAATTAAAAATAGCTTTTCTTGTAATGCTCTCTAGCTCGGAGGAAGCATGGTCTATATGATACTTAATAAGTTTTTCAAATCTTTTCTTATAGCCGGAGGAAGAAGAATT
>JAEIGA010003780.1_pt1 | contig 23590 bp, 18 predicted proteins | sample 9270691 | NCBI WGS metagenome assembly JAEIGA01 (sample SAMN17057246, study PRJNA624740) | gut metagenome | biome: biome; isolation source: fecal sample | host: Bos grunniens | place: China: Xizang | collected 2019 | reverse complement strand
GAGGTGACTACCGCGCTCGTGAGGCTAACGTTTACCGCCTCGCTGAGGTAAGTAACAGCATCATCGACCAATGTGTGGCTCAAGGTGTTCCTTTCGCCCGCGAATACGGCGGCTTGCTCGACAACCGTTCTTTCGGTGGTGCGCAAGTTTCTCGTACTTTCTATGCAAAGGGTCAAACTGGTCAACAACTTTTGCTTGGTGCTTATTCGGCATTGAGTCGTCAAATAAATAGAGGTACTGTAAAAATGTATTCTCGCTACGAAATGCTCGACGTAGTAATAGTAGAAGGTCGTGCTCGTGGTATTATTGCTCGTAATTTGGTTACAGGACGCATCGAACGCTTCTTTGCTCACGCAGTAGTAATCGGAACTGGTGGTTACGGAAACACTTTCTTCCTTTCTACCAACGCTATGGGATCGAACGGATCGGCTGCAGTTCAGATTTATAAAAAAGGTGCATACTTTGCAAACCCTGCATTTGCACAGATTCACCCAACTTGTATCCCTGTTCACGGCGAATTCCAATCAAAATTGACTTTGATGTCGGAATCGTTGCGTAACGATGGACGTATTTGGGTGCCTAAAAAATTGGAAGATGCAAAAGCTCTTCAAGCAGGAAAATTGAAAGGACGTGATATTCCTGAAGAAGACCGCGACTACTATTTGGAACGTCGTTATCCAGCATTTGGTAACCTTGTTCCTCGCGACGTGGCTTCGCGTGCTGCAAAAGAACGTTGCGACGCTGGCTATGGTGTAAACTCTACAGGTTTGGCTGTGTTCTTGGATTTCTCTGACGCTATCAACCGTCTTGGAAAAGATGTTGTGGCTGCTCGTTATGGCAACTTGTTCCAGATGTACGAAAAAATTGTTGACGAAAATCCTTATGAAGAGCCAATGATGATTTTCCCTGCTATTCACTATACAATGGGAGGTATTTGGGTTGACTACGAATTGCAAACTTCTATCAAAGGTTTGTTCTGTATTGGTGAAGCCAACTTCTCTGACCACGGAGCTAACCGCTTGGGTGCATCGGCATTGATGCAAGGTTTGGCCGACGGTTATTTTGTGCTTCCTTATACAATTCAAAACTATCTTGCTGACCAAATTCAAGTGCCACGTATGAGCACCGATTTACCTGAATTTGTTGAGGCAGAAAATGCTATTCAAGAAAAAATCGATCGCTTGATGGCTATTCAAGGTGAACGTTCGGTTGATAGCATCCACCGTGAGTTGGGTCTTGTGATGTGGGATTTTGTAGGTATGGGACGTACAAAAGAAAGCTTGGAAACTGCTTTGGAAAAAATCAAAGCTATCCGCAAAGAGTTCTGGAGCAACGTATTTATCCCAGGCGATAAAATGGATTTGAACGTTGAACTCGAAAAGGCACTTCGTTTGGCTGACTTTATCGAAATAGGCGAATTGATGGCTCGCGATGCCCTCAACCGCGAAGAATCGTGCGGTGGACACTTCCGCGAAGAATATCAAACTCCAGAAGGCGAAGCTCTACGTCAGGACGATAAGTTCTCTTACGTTTCTTGCTGGAAATACAATGGCGAAGGCGAGGAACCATCGCTTTTGAAAGAGCCTCTTGATTATGAATTTGTTACCCGTCAAACAAGAAATTATAAATCTTAATACTACAATGGAAAAAACAATAAATATTACGCTTAAAGTATGGCGTCAGGCAGGACCTAAAGCTAAAGGTGCCTTTGAAACCTATAAATTGGAAAACATCTCTACCGACAGCTCTTTCTTGGAAATGTTGGATGTGTTGAATGAACAATTGATTCGTGAACGCAAAGAGCCTGTGGCTTTCGACCACGATTGTCGCGAAGGTATTTGCGGTATGTGTTCGCTTTACATCAACGGACATCCTCACGGACCCGACTCGGCTGTAACTACTTGCCAATTGCACATGCGCAAGTTCAAAGATGGCGACACTATTACAGTGGAGCCATGGCGTTCGGCTGCATTTCCTGTGATTAAAGACTTGATGGTGAACCGCAATGCGTTCGACCAAATTATTCAAGCAGGTGGATATGTATCGGTAAACACAGGCGGTGTGCCTGATGCAAACGCAATTCCTATTCCAAAACCAATTGCAGATGAAGCTATGGATGCTGCTTCTTGTATTGGTTGCGGAGCTTGTGTGGCTGCTTGTAAAAACGGTTCGGCTATGCTGTTTGTTTCGGCTAAGGTGAGCCAGTTGGCATTGTTGCCTCAAGGGAAAATAGAGGCTGCTCGTCGTGCGAAAGCGATGGTGGCTAAGATGGATGAGCTTGGTTTTGGTAACTGTACCAACACTGGTGCTTGTGCTGCCGAATGCCCTAAGAGCGTTTCGCTTAGCAACATCGCACGCCTCAACCGTGAATTTATCTGTGCTAAACTGAAAGACTAAAACCTATATGCATAACTTGCTGAAATATAGCCAAATACGCATCTTTGCGGGGGGGGGGTAAACCTCTATATTTCAAGGAGTTATACGTATAAATATTAATAACTGCGACATTGTTATGGCCTACTTGGGGCTGTAGCAATGTCGTTTTTTTATGAAAAATATGGAATCTAAATTGACATATAGAGATGCTATTGTTCAAATATTTAATGGAATTTTTTTGAATATTTCATTGTTTCTGTTCTTTGGTGAACAATCAGTATTGAATGTTGAAACTATGTCTTCAGCTTCTTTATTTTTAATCGTTTTTTTGCCAATTTGTTTTCTCGAAGGACATTTGTTGCTCGCATTAGATAATATAATTTTCTTCACAACGTTCAAGAAAGATTGCAAATTCTCGGTTTTTGAAAAATTCCCTCGTTTATTTCTATTCCTCTATAGTAATAGAATTATAGGTCAAGTATTAGTGCATTTAAAAAACAATGAAAAAGAAAATCCGATAACAAAGGAATCTTTTAAAGAATTTTATAAAAAAATTATAAGAACTAAAGATAACGAAACATCCAGCCGTTATTGTACGTTAAATGATTTCTTTAAAGGCGTTGTTTTGATATTGTTGTTTGATACGGTAATGTCTTTATGTCAGTTAAAATATATTTATGCTATAATCTTTTTTGGTTGTCTATTTTTGAGTTATTGTAGAGGGATTAAGTATGCCCATTTATATGTGCTAAAAAAGACGAGATTAATAAAAGAAGAAAATGGAAATGATAATTGAACATTTTGATCTATCAGCTTTTCTTAACGGACTTTTGGGTATAATAACGGGTGTTATTTTTAATTATGTGCCTCGTCTGCGAAAAGAGAAATTTCAAAAACTTCAAAAAGAACTATTGGAAGTTTATAAAGATGTAAAATGCCTTATACAAATTGAGAGCGAGTTATTACAAAAGTCAAATATGAGCAAAATACAAGCTCGCAAGGGTTTTACTATTAGTAAAAGATGTGAACCTAAACAACTTGCAAATCGTATAAAAGAACTTGAAAGTAAATAATCATTATTAATAATCTTTAATTTTAAACAAAAATGAAAAACAAAAAATTATTTTTCGCAGCACTCTTTTTTGCTGCTTTGGCATTTGGCTTTGTAGGGTGCGAGAACCCCGACAGCGAATCGGGCATTTCTATTGAAAAGCCTACCACTCCCGAAGTACCTACGCTGGTGACCACAGGCGGAGCTACAGAAGTAGGTTATAGCAGTATAACGTTATGGGGACGTATAAATACCGACACTTTGTGGGCGTTTTCGAACATAAAGTGGGGTATAGAGTGCTCTACGAGTAAGGAAGAAATGCAATCGCATAAAGGGAAAAAAGTTCTCTGCACAACCGACCTTGTAGGTGAAAACTCCGATGAGTATTCTGTTGCCTTTACGGAATTAACAGGTGGTAAAATGCTTTACTACAATGCTTACCTTGTGATAAACGATATGAAGTACATCTATGGCGAGGCAGATTCTGTGCATTTGGATGTAAAGCTTACTCTAAATAGAAACAATACCTCTTATGGCACAGTAACGGGCTCTGGCACTTACGACCACTTGGCAGAAGTAACCATTACAGCTACCCCAAAAGAAAACTATTATTTTGCTGGCTGGAGCGACTCAGATAGTAAGGAACTTACCCGTACGGTACAAGTGAACTCCGATACCACCATTACAGCTATTTTTTCAGAAGAACCCTATCTGACTGCAAAACCCAACAATAGCAACTACGGTACTGTAACTGGTTCAGGACATTACGCCGTAGGTTCCGAAGCCACCATTACCGCTACACCGAAAGAAAGCTATTACTTTACGGGATGGAGCGACTGCGATAGTAAGGAACTTACCCGTACGGTACAAGTGAACTCCGATACTACCATTACCGCCAATTTTGCAAAAAATCCATACTTGACAGCCAAGCCCAACAGTAGTGATTATGGTACGGTAACTGGTTCAGGATATTACGACGTAGGTGCGGAAGCAACCATTACCGCTACGCCGAAAGAAAACTATTACTTTACGGGTTGGAGCGACTCAGATAGTAAGGAACTGACTCGTACGGTACAAGTGAACTCCGATACTATCATTACCGCCAATTTCGCGAAAATGCTATACTTGACTGTAAAATCAAACAATAGTAATTTCGGCACAGTAGAAGGCTCTGGTTACTACGAGCTCAATACGGAAGTTACAATTACCGCAACGCCAAATTATTATACGGAATTTGTGCAGTGGAGCGATGGTAATACAGAAAATCCACGTACAGTTACCGTAACTTCCAATGTAACTTATGTTGCTGAATTCAAGGTGTCATATACAAGCAATTTCACTCCAGCCGCTTTTTCCGTAAGTTCTACCAATCAGGTATATTTTTCTCCCGGCAACTTGCAGTATCATCCCAAGAATGACGAGTGGCGATTTGCTCCAAGTCAGTTGGATTATATATGTGAAGCAAATGAGAATATCTCTTCTACTTATAACGGTTGGTTAGATTTATTCGGTTGGAGTACAAGTGCTACTAATTTTGGTGTCAGTACTTCTACTTCAAGTAGCAATTATAGTGGTTCTTTCGTTGATTGGGGTACTAATCAAATAGGAAGCGACGCTCCTAATACATGGCGTACCTTGACTTATGCTGAGTGGCGCTATCTGTTAAACAATCGTCTAAATGCAAGTTCTCTCATGGGTGTTGCACAAGTAAATGGTGTAAATGGTTTGATTCTTTTGCCCGATAGTTGGACTTGCCCAGATGGTATTACCTTTAAGTCAGGTTTTCATGATGATGAAGGAGTAGAATATTATGCGGCTTATCAAACCTTTACTGCTGCAGAGTGGTCAAAAATGGAAGTAGCAGGTGCAGTTTTCTTGCCTGCTGCTGGCCGCCGCTACGGCTCAGTGGTGTACTACGTGCAGGACGACGGCTACTGTTGGTCTGCCACTGAGTACAAAAGCAACGAAGTGTGCTTCCTCTTCTTCGACTCTGACGAAGCGTACATGCACGACAACTACCGCTACTACGGCTTCGGTGTGCGTTTGGTTAAGGATTTATAAAAATTTCGCAAAAAATGCTCTTGCATTTTCAGCGAAATTTGAAGGCATCATAATCTTCTCGATTTTGTCCGCGGCTTGCTCCGTGGCAAAATCGAGTGAGAAAATTTTCAGAAAAAAACCGCACCCTGCGGAGGGGCAGAAAAAAATAGATAAAAATGTGAGGCTAAAAAGTTTTAGCCTCACATTTTTTATGGTTACTTTTGTAGAGAAAAAATAAATGAATAAAAATATATCGCTTATGAAAACATGGAGTAAAGTAATCGCCTTTGTGGCAGTGGTACTGGTATTTGGTGCATGTGGTAGTTTGTTGTCGTCGTCAGCGTCATCGTCATCAACTTCGGCGTCGAGTTCGTACACAGCAGGTCAGTCGTCGGGCACAGCCCTCAAGGCCCTCTACACTCAATACCAAGCAGATGGTAAGGTGGATATGGCAAATGTGCAGAACTTGGTGAACATCGTATCGCTAGTGAACAATGTAAAAACCGTCAAAGATGCAGAAAAATCGTCGGGTGTGTACACAGATTTTGTGCAAGGCATGGTGTCGGGTTCAAGCAATTTGGTGAACGAGGTAAATGCCGAAACCGTGATGAATGGTTTGACCTCGGCCTTGTCGAGCGTAGATACTAGCAAGATAGACACTGCTGTAGAAAAAGGCACATCGGCAGTTCAGAGTGCTACGGCTATTGCCACATCGGTCAGCGAAATTTTGTCGCTATTTAAGTAAGAAAATCTCTCGGTCGTTTTTTCTTTTAAGGTTGCTTTGGCTTATAAGCAACCTTTTTTTGTTTTAATATGCTAAAATTCAAGAGTTTTGCGGTGGTAAGTTTAATAAATTTTAACTAATTTTGCCTAATTTTATTTATTTGATAAATACCTTAAAAAATCAGTATTTATGAAAACGAATCTATTTACTCATCGAATAAACACTTTCGGCAAACGCCTTGCCATGTTAATAATTATGCTCCTCGTAGTAGGAGTGGGCAGTGCATGGGGAGCGGAAACAACTTATACTTTTAATAGTAAGTCATGGGGGGATAGTAGCGCTGGATGGACATCGGGAAAGGATGGTAATCAGTTTACTTCTAATCAAGGTGTGCAAGTTACAACAGGCGTGTCTGGAGCAAATGCTACTACGAAATCTTCAATTAGCAATGTTTCGACTATAGTAGTAACATATTGTACCAATGCGTCAAAAGGTGCGGGTACTATATCTGTACAAGTTGGTTCCAACACTGCCAAGAGCTTTTCTGTTACTAAACCCTCATCTGGTGGAACAACTTTAAAAACAACGACATTTACATTTAATCCAAACGAATCAGGTCAAGTAAAGATCTCTGTAACTTGTACTGCAAATTCTATATATATCCATAGCGTAACAATTACTACAGCTGATGCAGTTTCTTGTACTACCGCTCCTACCGTTTCCGCAGGAAGCAATAGTAATGTTACTACTAATTCTGCAACTGTTACTTGCTCAGAGGGTATTACCTCTCTTGGATCTACTGGGTGCTCTATAACAAGTTATGGTTTTGTTTATGGTACTTCGAGTAATCCAACCACCAGTAATACAAAAGTTCAAGTTGGTACGAGTTATACCACAACTGGTACTTCTTTTAGCAAAAGTATAACAGGATTATCTGCAAATACAACATATTATGTTCGTCCTTATGCTACAAATGGTTACGGAACCGCATATGGTACACAAACCAGTTTCAAGACAAAAGAATTAGCAAAATATACCGTCACTTTCAACGCAGGAGGCGGTACTTGTAGCACAACAACACTTACAGAATCGTCTGCAGGGGTGGGTATAACATTGCCTACTGCGACTCTTAATGATTGCGGTGATTGGTCATTTGCAGGTTGGGCAGAAGCGTCTGTTGCTACAGAAACTACCACTGCCCCTGCGACATTGCTTGCAGCAGGTTCGAACTACAAACCAACTGCTAATTGTACCCTCTACGCTGTTTATCAAAGAACAGAGACCACCAGTGGTGGCGGAGGCGGAGAGACGGGTTCTGTAACTATGCAATATTCTGGTTCTACTACTAACATGAGCGAGGGCAATAATGCGGAAACTGTCGGTCTTGATGCTAATGAATGGTCTGTCGTACCTACTAAAGGTAGCGCTAGTAATATGCCTGGATTAAATAAAGATGGAGATATTCGATTGTACGGACATGCAAGTGGTGGAAATTATCTCACGATTAGTTCAAAAAGTTATACGATTACTACTGTGACAATTACATATACATCAGAGTCATATAACAATGGCAAATTCTATGTAAACGGCAATGAAACAGATGCGTCAAATATCAACGCAAATGAGTTTGTCATTAAAAATGCTAATTCAGGAACCACCCAAGTCAGAATAAAATCACTTGTAATCAATTACACCACCTCTGGCGGTGGCAGTTCTTCCACCAGCTACTACCATTCTGCTCCCGACTGCGGAAGCACACCTATAACTCCAACCCAACTTGATGCACCAACAAACTTAAACGAAACGGATATTACTTCTACGTCTGCAACATTATCGTGGGATGCAGTGGCAAATGCAAGTAGTTATGTTGTTACTGTAGTAGATGGAGGAGCGTATAGTGAAACATTTACAACTACATCACCATCGATAAATATTACTGGGCTTACAGCTGAAACAGACTATCTTTGGACAGTACAAGCCATTGGCGATGGAACAAATTATACCAATAGTGAAGAATCTGAAACAGGAGAATTTACTACCATTTTCTCGGGTTATACTATCACGTACGAAACCAATGGTGGCGATGCAATAGCATCAGTTGTAGCAATGGTTTTGCCCGACCCGCTACCAACGGCAAAACGTACGCATTATACGTTTGAGGGTTGGTATACCGATGCGGAATGTACAACTGCTGCTGTAGCTGGAGCAGCTCTCAATGCAGATATTACGCTTTATGCAAAATGGAGTCCGAAAGTTTATCTTACAATATTGCATCCGAACGAAGGTATTTTATTAGATACAAACGGAACTCAACAAGACAGCATTATAATAGAGTATGTTTATGGAACGAGTGCAGTGGATATCCCTGTAGCAAATTATTATCAGTCAATCACTCGCGAAGGGTATAAATTTAAAGGTTGGTACAATGTAATTTCTGGAGGAAATAAATGGCCAAATATTGCACAAGGAAAAAATCAGAATCTTTGGGCTCAATGGCTTGAAGAACGTACTGTAACCTATTATTCTATCGGACAAGTTTATGATACGCAGACTTACGGTAGTGGCGAAACTTTAACCTTGCCAACTACAAACCCAACAGCTTGCGATGGTTATACATTTGTAGGGTGGACTACCGCAGAGCAAAGCGAAACAACTACAAAACCGACCTTAGTATCTAACACTACAGTGGTTTCTTCGGATATGAATTTATATGCTGTTTATAAAAGAACAGAAGAAGGTGGAAGTGCTGGAAGCACTGAAACAACTGTAGATGTATCAATTTCTAATTATGCAACAGCAAATAGTTGGAGTAATGCTACCAACTACTCAACAGTTATGATTGATGGAAATATTACTGCTACTGCTGTAGGAGGGTCAAATACTGGTAAATACTATAGTAGTGGCACTAACTGGCGTTTTTATCAAACAGAAAGTTCAAGTTTAACGATTAGTGCAGCAACAGGATGTACAATCAATAATGTAACAATTACATATAGTGTTAGCAATACTGGTGTTTTAAAATATAGTGGAAGTAATGTAACTTCGGGTAAAACAGTCACAGTAAATGCTTCATCTGTTACGTTTGGTGTAGGAAACACGGGAAGTGCAACCAACGGTCAAGTACGCATAACCAATATTTCTGTTACTTACACAACCTCTAATGGAACTGCCACTACCTACACCACATCACCAAATTGTTGTCCTGTGAATTTGGAGAAACCGCAGGTTACTTATTCGGTAGCAGATGGAGCGGTAACGTTGAATTGGACAATGACCAACAATGTTAGCGATGTTTCGGACTATACCGTAGCGTGCGTAGGTGGCGAAACTTATACTACTACAGCAACTTCATATACGTTTACGGGGTTGAATAATTGTACGGAATATACATTTACGGTAAAAGCTAATGGCGATGGCACCGATGTTTGCTCTTCGGGTGTAACAACCGTTACTGCTACTCCAGCAGCTGGAAGTTTTGTGGTTACGTTCGACTATGGAGCTGGCGAGGGAACTCCTACGCAGTGGACTTCGGGTTGTGCTAATGGTACAAGCACAACATTGCCTACTCCTACTACGTTGCCCGACAATCATACTTTTGAGGGTTGGTACGATGGCACTAACCTTTATGCTGCGGGCGACAATTACACCCCTACTTCCGATGTTACTTTGTATGCACGCTATACAAGAGATACCGCTGTAGATATTGTAGAGTGGGATCCCGATGCTATTACGATAGAGGTTAATACCGATGGCTCTGCACAAGTACAGATAGAAAATGAGGTTGAGCATGGTTTAGGTGTAGGAAGTGCAGAGGAGCTATTCTTTTCAAAATACTATGAAGCTTCATATAATGTAAAACTTGTTGCTATCTACAACGGAACTAAAAATATCATTGATCTTACCGATTACACCATTAAATATGGTAAAACTTCTTGGGAGTCAAATTATATCGCACTTAAAGATTTTGGTTCTACCAAAGGACAAATCCAACCAGGAGAGGAGATTATTCTTTACTCTATGACTGATGGATCCGAAGATGAAGATATAATGGATTGTGTTCATGCTGATTATCCAGATGGCAACTGGGTAAGAGTTACACAATCCAATAATACTGGCGGTGGGCATTTGTCATTTGCAGGAGATAAAACCCTTGTATTGAGAAAAAGCGGAGAAATAATTGATATTATAGGTGCTGTTACTTCAAGCGGTCTTCCTACTAATGCTGCTGTTACACGCCCTTCTTGGGGTGATAATACAGGTTGGACTTGTGCTGCAGGACTATCAATCGCTGATGCTACAATCGGTATTTCTACCAACCGCTGTCTGTTGATTCGTAACAACGATGTAACTTCTGGAGCAAATGCTGTAGCAAACAATATAGGTGACTTTGTAACTCTCTGTAGTGAGTGGAAAGGTGCACAAGTACCAGATAATAAAATTGACAATGGCGTAGCTGCTTCTTGTGAGAATTTTGCTTATGTTGGTACCTTCGATTATTCTGCTTACTATGTTTCTTACGACTCTCTTACACGAGTGGATTTAGGAGGGAATAAAAATGCTGATGGAACGTATACGATACCGGTTCCACAACTCGATACACTTTCTTGTACAAAGATGCGCATACAAGTGTATAATGCAGGTGGAGATGTAGTACTATCGTCAGAATACAAGGTGCCTATTATGGTTGAAAATGCAGGCGTTACTACTACCGACGAACTCTTTTCTAAACATGGCGTAGAGGGTTGTCGCGATTGCGACGTTGTGGTGTTGAAAAATGCCACATTGCAAAAAGCTGCAAATGGGTCAGCAAACGATATGCCCGAGGTTCGTGATATGGAAGTGTATGCTGGCGGAAAATTGGTAATTCCTAACGGAACCAATTATACTATGCGAAAGCTTGTAATGCGAAGTAAAGGTGATGAAGTGTCGGTTGCTGAAATAGATGGTGAAGCAATTATTGCGGATAAATTATATCATACAAAGCGTATTGACGCACAAAAATTCTACTTCTTTACATTGCCTTACGATTGCAATGTTGCTGAAATGATGTATTACAACGAAGAAACACTTGGAGTTCGTGGTGTTGATTATGTGATAAAATATTATGATGGCGAAGGTCGTGCTAATGGGCAAAATGCCGGACATTGGGTTGAGTTTACTGGTACAACTCTAAAGGCTGGAGTTGGTTATATTTTAGCAGTTGATGCATCGTTGAATGGCGATTTTAACGACAATCCAAAGAAAGAGTTCTTGTTCCCTATGACAAAAACATTGTTGGAAAATATTGATAAAACAGTTACTGTTGGTACTTGGGGAGTAGGAGATACTACGATTGGAGATAATCATAAAGGTTGGAATTTAGTTGGTGTTCCATTTATGAGTAATTACAATCCTATATCGGCTACAGGATTAAAAGTTGGAACTTATGAAGATGGTGATTGGAATGATGCAGGAACGATATTTACATATAACAATTCGGTTACAGTTCCTTATGTAACAATGCCAAATGCAGATGGAAAAACATATACGCAAAAATTAGCTTCTGCTCAAGATTTAGAGCCATTCAAGAGCTTCTTTATTCAAGTGGGTAAAGAAGGTGAGATTATAACTGATGTGGCGTTTTCGTCGAGTGAACGTTTAAGTAAGGTTGCTCGTCGTGTTCCTGAAGTTGATGCTACGCTTTGGATAGAACTTAAATTGAAAAATTCGGTAGATTCTGATGTTACTACAATTATAGTTGACGAGGACAAAACTTCTGAATATGAAATTGGATCGGATTTAGAAAAGATGATTGGCTATGCACAAAAACCACAATTCTATTCTCTACAAACGATTAATCGCCTTGCTTTTAATGCTTTGTCGTCTTCAGTAGCTTCAGTTGCTATACCTTTGGGATTCTTTGCTCCACAAACTGATACTTATACAATATCGTTGAATACAGAGGATGTACAGAATTTGGAAGGTGTTTATCTTACTGATAAAACTACTGGTGTAGTTACGAATTTGCTATTTGATGATTATAATTTCTCGTCTGCAAGGGCTTTAAACGATAATCGTTTTAGTGTAGCTATTGTTCGTGCGGTTACTTCAGTTGACAATTTATTGGCTGAAGATAGTGTAGCCCCATTTGTTCATAATCGTGATTTGTGGATAAATAATGCCCCTATAGGTAGCGTATTATATGTGTTTGATATGCTTGGTCGTGAGGTGATTTCAGAGCAAATTAATAAAGAAACATTAGTTTATCATTTGCATATGGCTGGAATTTATCATGTGCAAATCGTATCAAAGGATAAAAAGTCTGTTTATAAAGTTGTAAGTTATTAAAAATGTTACTAAAAAAGCTTATTATATTTTGTTTAGTTTGCTGTACCGTTTCGGCGTCGGCAGAGATAGTTCTACAATCAGGAGTAAAATATAATTTTTCGAAAACGCCTTTTGGATCTTCTTCAAAAGGAGATTTAACTTGGGGTGATGAGGCTAATGCTTTAAATGTTAAAAGTTCTGTTTTTCAAGAAATATCGGTTTCAAGTCGTGTAGTTGCCTCGATGATTAGTCAACAACAAAAGTTAGGTGTTCATTCAAATGAATTTTATAAAAGAGAAGAATATTCTTCTTCTAATTTTACGAATTCTATTGCAATAAATCATACTTCTTCAAATATTTCAAGTAGAATAGTTTCTGCTTCACTTGATGATAATGTGCAGTTTATGCCTTTTGATAATGTTGTTTTGCCAAAAGCATTGCCAACCGATCCTGACGATCCAGGTATTATTCCGCCTCCAGAAACACCTATAGGTGATGGAAGTTGTTTTTTACTTTTATTAAGTATTTTTTATATGCTTATTAAGTTTCGTAAATAGAAATAAAAAGGGACAAATCATAGCGATTTGTCCCTTTTGGTTATCTGATTATAAAATTACTTTTTAAAGTAACGATTATAAAGTCCTTCAAATCCTTTTCCGTGACGAGCTTCATCTTTTGCCATTTCGTGAACGGTATCATGGATTGCATCTAAATTTAGTTCTTTAGCACGTTTAGCAATACGCATTTTATCTTCGCATGCACCACTTTCTGCATTCATACGTTTTTCAAGGTTTGTTTTTGTATCCCAAACTACTTCTCCTAATAATTCTGCAAATTTAGCTGCATGTTCTGCTTCTTCCCATGCATAACGTTTAAAAGCTTCAGCGATTTCAGGATAACCTTCGCGGTCTGCTTGACGGCTCATTGCCAAATACATACCAACTTCAGTTGCTTCTCCCATGAAATGCGCGTTAAGATCTTTTATCATCTCGTCATCACATCCTTTTGCAATACCAATTTCGTGTTCAGTTACAAATGTAAGCCCTGCAGTTTCATCTAATTCTTTAAATTTAGATTTTGGTTGTTTGCATTGTGGGCAAAAATCTGGTGCATCGTTTCCTTCATGAACATAACCGCATACTGTACAAATAAATTTTTTCATAGTTGTTTGTTTTTTTATAGTTAATTAATAATGTTATTTACAATTTTTACAAATTCCTTTACAATAGATTTGAGTATCTTTAATATTATAACCATCTAGGGAAGAAAAAAGTTCTTCTATGTTTAGTAATTTTTCGTTTACATGGAAATCGTAGAGTTGATTGCAATTTTGACATAAAAAATGACCGTGCAAAGAGACATCTCCATCAAAACGAGCATTTTTTTCTTCTATGCTTATTAACGATGCAATTCCGTGCTTTACAAACAATTTCATGGTATTGTAAATCGTTGTTCTAGAAATTGTTGGTATTTGCTCATGCAGTGCTTCGTACATTTCGTCAACATTAGGATGCGTTTTGTGTGTAAGCAAATAGTCCATTAATGCAATTCGTTGAACTGATGGTTTTATTCCGTTTTCTGTTAAATAAATTTGTGTGTTCATATCTGTAATAATTACAAATTTGTAACCATTGCAAATATATGGGCTTTTTTTTTACTATGCAAGAAAAAAATAAAAAAATACATTATTTTTGTTTTAATGTCTATTTTTCATAACATATTAAAGGAATATTGGGGTTATGAAGACTTTCGTCCTTTGCAGGAAGATATCATAAAATCGGTAAGTGAGGGTAGAGATACGCTTGGTTTGATGCCAACGGGAGGTGGAAAGTCTATTACATTTCAAGTTCCCGCATTAGCCAAGGGGGGTATTTGTTTGGTGGTTACGCCATTGATTGCTTTGATGAAGGATCAGGTTTCGAATCTAAAACGAAAGGGTATTAAAGCAACGATGATTTATTCTGCTATGTCGCGAGAAGACATATTAACGGTATTTGACAATTGTTATTTTGGCGATTATAAGTTTCTTTATGTTTCTCCTGAACGTTTATCAACGGAACTTTTTCAAAAAAAGATTCAGGCGCAACGATTGAGTATGATTGTAGTTGATGAGTCGCATTGTATATCTCAATGGGGTTACGATTTTCGTCCATCATATTTAAAGATAGCTGAAATTCGAAAGTTTTTCCCTGAAATACCAGTATTAGCTCTTACTGCTACAGCTACACCTGAAGTTGTAGACGATATACAAGAAAAATTACATTTCGCGAAAAAGCATGTTTATAAAAAAAGTTTTGAGCGATCAAATCTTGCTTATGTTGTGCGACGAACAGAAAATAAATTAGAACAACTTCTTAGAATTCTAAATTCGGTAAAAGGAACTTCGGTAGTTTATGTAAGGAGTAGGAGTCGGACAAAAGAGATAGCTGAATTTTTAGAGCAGAATGGGATAAGTGCCGATTTTTTTCATGCTGGACTTTCTGATGAAGAAAAGGATCGTAAGCAACATAATTGGAAAACTGATGTTTGCCGTGTAATTGTTGCAACAAATGCATTTGGAATGGGTATTGACAAACCAGATGTGAGAAGTGTGGTACATATAGATTTACCTGACTCTATAGAGGCTTATTTTCAAGAGGCTGGGCGTGCAGGGCGCGATGGGGAAAAAGCATATGCGGTATTGCTTTTTAATACTTCTGATGCTACAAAACTAAAAAAACGTATTGCAGACAATTTCCCTTCTAAAGATTTTATTAAAAAAGTTTATGAAAAATTGGGTAACTTTTTTGAATTAGGGGTTGGATATGGTTTGGAGAAAATTTATGCGTTTAATTTAAATGATTTTTGTAAAAAAAATGCTTCGCCGATAAATCCGACTTATAGTGCACTGAAAATTTTAGAATTGTCTGGATATTTGGAATTGACAGAAGAGTTAGACAATCCTTCAAAATTAATGTTTTCTGTTACAAAAGATGGCTTGTACAAATTAGATTCGTTAAATAAGAAATATGATAATTTGATACAGGTGCTATTGCGTTCGTATACAGGAGTCTTTACTGATTATGTACATATAAACGAAGATGTAATAGCAGAACGATTAAACAAAACACGGAATGAGATTTACAACGAACTTTTAGATTTGCAAAAGAAAGGAATTGTCAGGTATATTCCTTTTAGAAAAACTCCTTTTATAATATATACACGAGAGCGACAAGATATAAGTGATTTACATTTGCCAGTGTCTGCATACGACGAGAGAAAACAACGTTATGAAAAACAAGTTTTTTCGATGCTTGACTATGCAGAGTCTGATAATGTTTGTCGAAGTAGAATCTTGTTAGATTATTTTGGAGAAGAAAACTCGAATGATTGTCGTCAGTGCGACGTTTGTTTAAGCAAAAGAAATATAGAGTCGAACTCTTATCGTGATGAAGTAAAAGCAAAAATAGAATATTTATTGAAAAAGGAACCTTTGTCAGTAAATGAGTTGATTAAGCGAATAGCGGGTAATGAAACTTCTATTTTGGAAATAATTACTTCTTTGCTTGATACAAACTTTTTAGAACAGGATAATAGAATGCGATTGAAAATAAAAAAAGGCACTTAATGCCTTTTTTTATTTTCTTCTATTTTGAATTTACTGGTACTTGTCGTTTTATACGTTGGTCGAGACAAGTTAGTGTTTCAGTGGAGACAACACCTTTTATTTCTTGGATTTTTCCATTTAAGAGTTCCATTAAATGTTCATCGTTTTTGGCATAGAGTTTTATGAGCATAGTGTAAGGACCTAGCGTGTAATGGCATTCTATGATTTCTGGAATTTCTTCAAGTTGTGCAGTAACTTCTTTGTATAAAGATCCTCGCTCTAATGTTATGCCAATGTATGTACACATCTGAAATCCAAGCATTTTTGGATTTACGGTATAGCCAGATCCTGTTATCACCCCAGAGTCCATTAAGCGTTGAACACGTTGATGTATCGCTGCACGTGATACATTACATTCAGTTGCAATATCTTTAAAAGGTATACGTGCGTTTTTTGTTATAATTTGTATGATTTTTCGGTCTAAATCGTCTATTTTTTCCATTTTTATTAGTTTGTGCTGTCATTTTGATTCAAAAATAAGGGAAAAAGTGATAAAATGCAACTTTTTAAAATAAAAAAAGAGATTACCTTAAGTAATCTCTTTTTTATGTAAAACTGAAAAAATTATTTTTCTATACCTAGAAGTTCTACTTCGAAAATTAATGTAGAGAAGGGTTTTATTTTTCCTTGATTTTTTGCTCCGTAAGCTAAATCTTGAGGAATATAAAGTTTATATTTTGAACCCACAGACATTAATTGAAGAGCTTCTGTCCATCCTTTTATTACTTGGTTAACGCCAAATTCTGCTGGAGTTCCACGACCATAAGAACTGTCAAATTCTGTTCCGTCAATAAGAGTTCCTCTATAATGAACTTTTACTTTGTCTGTTACGCTAGGTTTTTCGCCTTTGCCTTCAGTTAAAACTTCGTATTGTAAACCGCTAGCAGTTGTTTTTACATTTTCACGTTTAGCATTTTCAGCTAAGAAAGTTTCTCCTTCAAGTTTGTTTTCGTTAAATTCTGCTTCTGCTTTTTTAGCTTGAATTTTTTCCATTGTAGTGTTTAAGAATTCCATTGCTTCTTCAGCAGAAAGTTTTGTTTCTTTGCTATTAAGAGTTTCGATAAGAGCGGCTTTGATTAAATCTAAGTTTGTTGTTAAAGTAGAATCACCCATTAAACCTTGTTTTGTTTGAGCGGCCATACCTGCACCAATATTCAAACCTAAAGCATAAAAACGAGTTGTTTCGTCGTTCTTTTTTACAGCGTCGTTAATACCTTTAATTAATGCTTTTACGTTGGCTTCTGTAGTGTCTCCTTGTAAATAATAAGTTTTGATTTGGTCGCCATTAACTACACCAAAAGCATAATTGATACTGTCAAGCTCGTTTTTTAATTTAGCTTCTTTAGCACAACAATTGTTACATGAAATAAATCCGTTTGCTAAAAAGCAAAGTGCAACTAAATAAATAATTCTGTTTTTTTTCATTTTCTATATAATTTAATGTTATTTAATAATTTCTAATAATTCAACGTCGAAAATTAAAGTTGAAAATGGTTCTATAAGTTCTCCTGCTCCTTGTGCACCATACGCAAGTTTGTGTGGGATAAATAATCTCCATTTAGCTCCTACAGACATTAATTGAAGAGCTTCTACCCATCCTTGAATTACTTGTGTAACACCAAATGTTGCGGGTTCTCCTCTTCGAATAGAACTATCAAAGACTGTTCCATCAATCAATGTGCCATGGTAATGAACTTTAACTTTATCAGATGCTAAAGGTTTTGCTCCGTTGCCTTCTACTAGAATTTCATATTGCAACCCCGATGCTGTTTGTATTACATTTTCGCGTTTGGCATTTTCTTCAAGGAATTGTTTACCTTTAGTTTTGTTTTTCTCTAAAATTTCTTGTTGTAGTTGTGTAAAAAAATCATTGAGTATTTTTCTTGCTTCTTCTTCCGAAATTTCAAAAGTTTCATTTGAAAGAACGTTTTTTACCGCGTTAGAAAACTTTTCAATATTTAATTCTTTTATACCGCTTTTTTTAAGGCTTTTACCAATATTTAAGCCTAGTGCATAACTTATTTTGTCCATAATGTTGCAAATTTACTGCTTTTTGTTTCTATACAATAGAAAACAAAGTTAAACATATTTAAAAAATAAAAGTAATGGGTTATTTAAATTTGTATATACACCATTCGTCATATTTTTCTCCTTCGCGTAAAATAGGCGATGGGAAATGAGGTTGGTTAGGTGAATTGGGGAAACCTTGTGTTTCTAGACAAATTGCATGTTGTACGTCGTATATATTTCCGCTTTTCCCCTCGTTTTTTTCAACCCAGTTTCCTGTATAAACTTGTATTCCTGGCATAGTGGTATAGACTTCCATAGCTCGTTCTTGTACAGAAACTGTTGCTGCTAATACGCATTCGCCTTGTTGATTTTTGTTTAAAACCCAATTGTTGTCCAATCCTCGTCCTGCTTTGAAGAATTCGTCATCAATACGCTCTTCAATTAGTGTTGGCGTACGAAAATCCATAGGATGATTTTCTACAGAAAGTATAACTCCATCAGGAGCAAAACTTTCGTCAACTTGTGTGAAATGGTCGGCATTAACTTGCAAAATATGATCACGAACATTGCCACAGCCTTCTCCTTTTAGGTTGAAATAAGCATGGTTTGTAAAACCTACAATTGTGTCTTTGTCAGAAGTGGCTTCATAGTGAATGCTTAATGCATTGTCGTCAGTAATGGCATAAGTAACAAAAACGTCTAAATTGCCAGGATAATTTTCTTCTCCGTCTTTAGAAAAATAGTGTAATTTTAGAGTTGATTCTGTTGATTCAACCACGTCCCACACTTTTTGATTAAATCCGCTATTACCCCCATGCAAATGATTAGTCCCGTTGTTAACAGCTAATTGATGATCTGTGTTGTTTAGGGTAAAACGTCCGTCTTTTATTCTGTTAGCAAAACGTCCAATTACAGCATTGAAATAAGTCTCTTTTTCAATCCATTCGTCTAGCGTATTGAAACCTAAAACTACGTCTGCTGTAACTCCGTTTTTGTCAGGTGCAAATAGAGTTACTATTTTTGCTCCGTAGTTTGTAATGTCGGCAGACATTCCTTTCTTGTTTTTTAAAGTGAAAATATCGACTTGTTTACCATCGATTATTTTTTTAAACGAATCTTTGTTTATCATATGACTTTAAATAAAGAGATAAGCCAACAAAATATTGGCTTATCAGGTTAAGATTTTTATTCTACGCGACATGCTCCATCGCCAATTTCGGCAATGTAGAATTCTGCGTCAAGACCAGTTTTTGCTTTGTAGTTTTTGCCAACTTCAGCCACGAATGTGTCAATAGCCTCGTCTTTTACTAATGATACGGTGCATCCACCAAAACCACCACCAGTCATACGAGAACCAATTACGCCTTCAATTTTCCAAGCTTCTTCAGCCATTGTGTCGAGTTGAAGACCAGTTACTTCGTAATCGTCGCGAAGCGAAACGTGAGAAGCGTTCATCAATTTTCCAAAAGCCTCAATATCGCCTGCTTTCAATGCTTTTACAGCGTCAGTAGTACGTTGAACTTCTCCAACAACGTGGCGTGCACGTTTGTGTGCAACTTCATCAGTAATAGCAGATTCTACGTTTTTGAATTCTTCTTCTGTCAATTCTGCCAAATATTTCAAAGGGCGAACTTTATTTAATTGTTCAACTGCCGTTTTACACTCTGCTACGCGAGCATTGTAAGCTCCTGAATCCAATTTGTGTGGGCTGTGAGTGTTGCTGATAACAACTTTTACACCTTGCAATTTTACAGGAACAAGTTCAAATTGAAGTGTATCGCAATTCAAGAAAATAGCATGATCTTTTTTCCCTTGAGCACTTGCAAATTGGTCCATAATACCGCAATTGACCAATGCAAATTCGTGTTCCGAAAGCTGCCCAATTTTTGCCAATTCGGTACGATCATAACCAGTTCCGAGTTGTTCGTTGAAAGCGAATGCAGTTACAACCTCTAATGCTGCCGAAGAAGAAAGTCCTGCTCCATTTGGAACATTACCCCAAATAAGCATGTCGTAGCCATCTTCTATTTTTATTCCACGTTTTACAAATTGAGCAATACAACCTAAAGGATAGTTTACCCATGAACGTCCTTCTAGTGGAGTTGTTAGTTGGTCAAGACCAAGTTCTACGATTTCAGGTTGATTCAACGATTTGAATCTCATTTTTTTATCATTGTTTTTGCTCATCAAAAGATAAGTTCCAAAACTCAATGCGCAAGGGAATACGAAACCGCCATTGTAATCGGTGTGTTCTCCAATAAGATTTACTCGACCAGGTGAAAAGTAAACTGCATCTACATTTTTACCATAAGTTTCTAGGAATGCTGTTTTTAATTCTGCTACAGTCATAATTTTATGTTTTTGTTATTTGATTTTGTTTAATTTGAACAAAGATAACTATTTATTTTTGAGAAAAAAATGTTATTGAAATGTTGTTTAACAGAATTATTGGTATAAACAAAAACGCCTCGAACAATGTTCGGGGCGTTTTGCACTATCTACGCTTTGTATTTATTTCTTACCACGATTTCCGTAACGGCTCATAAATTTGTCTACGCGTCCAGCAGTATCTACAAGTTTAGATTTACCTGTGTAGAATGGGTGAGACGAGCTTGAAATTTCGAGCTTTAACAAAGGATAAGTTACCCCATCAATGTCGATGGTTTCTTTCGTAGCAACAGTCGAACGTGTAATGAAAAAATCACCATTTGACATGTCTTTAAAAACTACGGGTCGATAGCTTTCTGGATGAATTCCTTTTTTCATTGTTTATAATGTTTAAAAAATTAAATTCTCATTATGAGTTTGCAAAGATAGATAATAAATCTGAACAATAAGCTTTTTTGCTCAAAAATATTATCTACTTTGTTGAAATGGTGTTTAGATACCTGTATAACTATGTGGTGTAATTTTTCTTAATTCACATTTAACTTTATCAGAAACATTGAGTGTATCAATAAAAGAACTTATTGTCTCTTCATCGATAGGTTTATTAGTGCGTGTGAGAGCTTTAAGTGCTTCATATGGTTTTGGATAACCTTCTCTGCGAAGAACTGTTTGAATGCCTTCGGCTACCACTGCCCAACAATTGTCCAATTCTGTATAAATGGCTTGTTCGTTGAGTTGAAGTTTTCCTAACCCTTTTAGTAAACTTTGTGTAGCGATAAGTGTATGTGCCATTGGTACTCCAATGTTGCGTAGCACTGTACTATCGGTTAAGTCGCGTTGTAGGCGTGATATCGGCAATTTTAATGCTAAATGTTCAAATACGGCATTGGCAACACCAAGGTTACCTTCTGCATTTTCAAAATCAATAGGATTAACTTTGTGCGGCATAGCAGAAGAACCAACTTCGCCTTCTTTAATGCGTTGTTTGAAAAATTCCATTGATACGTATTGCCAAATATCACGACATAAGTCTATTAGGATTACGTTTATACGTTTTAGTGCGTCGAATACTTCAGCAAGAGAGTCGTAGTTTGAAATTTGTGTAGTATAAGCTTCACGTTGTAGATTTAGTTTCGTTTCTAAAAAATCATTTGCAAATGTACGCCAATCAATAGTAGGATAGGCTATATGATGAGCATTGAAATTACCAGTTGCACCACCAAATTTTCCAGTAACTTTAGCTTGTTTTAATACTTTGTATTGTGCTTTAAGGCGTGAAACGAAAACCATCAACTCTTTTCCAAGTCGTGTTGGTGAAGCAGGCTGTCCGTGCGTACGTGCAAGCATTGGTACATTCTCCCAAAGTATTGCACGTTCTTCTATAGCTTTGATAACTGCTTCTAATTCTGTAAAATAAACATCTTCTAGAGCTTCGTTTAATGACATTGGAATAGAAGTATTGTTGATGTCTTGTGAGGTTAAGCCGAAGTGTATAAATTCTTTTTCGTTACCTAAACCAAGTATTTCAAATTGTTCTTTGAGGAAATATTCTACGGCTTTAACGTCGTGATTTGTTACCGATTCAATATCTTTAATTCGACATGCATCTGCTTCAGAAAAATTATGGTAAATATTTCGTAATTTTTCAAAATCAAAGTTCTGTAAATTGCTTAATTGTGGTAAAGGGATTTGGCATAAAGCAATAAAGTATTCAATTTCTACTTGTACACGATAACGAATAAGTGCGTATTCGGAAAAATATTTAGTATATGGTGCCGTTTTTGATGCGTAACGACCATCGATAGGAGAAATAGATGTTAACATATTTTATAAAGCATTTTCATTAATTAAATATTCTGCAATTTGTACAGCATTCAAAGCTGCACCTTTTTTTATTTGGTCACTTACGCACCAAAAAGAAATTCCTTTTGGATTTGCTAAATCTTTTCGTATGCGTCCAACAAAAACTGGGTCTTTGCCAGAAAGGAATAAAGGCATAGGATATTTTTTCTCTGTAGGACAATCTTCAAGTACTGTTCCTACACCATTAACAAATGCATTACGAACTTCGTCGAGTGATAGTTCTTGTTCCGTTTCGCACCAAATAGCTTCTGAATGTGCTCGTAATGAAGGTACGCGAACGCAAGTTGCACTGACCATAATGTCGGAGTGCATTATTTTGCGTGTTTCATTGTACATTTTCATTTCTTCTTTTGTGTAGCCATTTTCTGTAAAAACATCAATTTGAGGAATTACATTGAATGCTAGTTGGTAGGCAAATTTGTTTACAGTAGCTTCTTCTCCGTTAAGGACTTCGCGATATTGTTGTTCAAGTTCTGCCATAGCCGCTGCACCTGCTCCACTTGCTGCTTGGTAAGTTGCTACATGTACTTTTGTGATATGCGATAAGTTTTCAATAACTTTTAGAGCAACAACCATTTGTATAGTTGTACAATTAGGGTTAGCAATAATACCGCAAGGACGATTTTTTGCATCTTCTGCATTTACTTCAGGGACAACCAAAGGAACATTTTTGTCCATACGAAATGCCGAAGAGTTGTCTATCATTACAGCTCCATATTTTGTGATGGTTTCTGCGTATTCTTTAGAAATACCAGCACCTGCTGATGTAAATGCAATGTCTACTCCTTTAAAATCATCATTCTTTTTTAATTCTTTTACTTCTATTTCTTTACCACGAAATAAAAATTTTTTACCTGCACTTCGTGCCGACCCAAACAAAAGGAGTTCATCCAAAGGGAAATTGCGTTCTTCTAAAACTTTTAAAAATTCTTGCCCTACGGCACCGCTTGCTCCTACGATAGCTACTTTCATAATATTTAAATTGTTTAATTTTCGGATAAAAATGTTTTTTTACAAAAAATAATTTTAAAATTGCAAAAATACAATTTTCTAATGGTAAAATTATATAGTTATGAAAAGATTTGTAGGTGTATTTTCTATATTATTTACTTTTTGTTTACATGCACAAATAACTGAAAATTTTACAGATAGTAACTTTACTAGTAATCCTGTTTGGAATGGTACT
>JAEIGA010003779.1_pt1 | contig 23591 bp, 24 predicted proteins | sample 9270691 | NCBI WGS metagenome assembly JAEIGA01 (sample SAMN17057246, study PRJNA624740) | gut metagenome | biome: biome; isolation source: fecal sample | host: Bos grunniens | place: China: Xizang | collected 2019 | reverse complement strand
TCACCTTGACCAGCTACGATGACTTGTTTGAGCTCTTTAGATTGCTCAACTACCCAAGTAGCATCCTCTTCGTGCATACGAGTGAGAAGTGCAGCCAATTTCTCTGCATCAGACTCGTTAACAGGTTTAATAGCGCGACGATATTTAGGATCTGGGTAAGAGATAGCAGGATATTGGTTCTCGCAGTCCTTAGCGTTAAGGGTGTTACCAGTGCGAGTATCTTTGAGCTTAACAGTAGCAGCGATATCACCAGCTGAAACCTCCTCAACAGGTACGCGGATGTTACCAGCTACAGAGTAGAGTTGAGAAATACGCTCTTTGGTACCACGATCTACGTTGAGTACATCGTCACCTGGGCGGAGTGTACCTTGCATCACCTTGAAGTAGTTTACCTCACCGATGTGTGGTTCAACAGAAGTCTTGAAGATGAATGCAGATGTAGGAGCAGCAGGATTAGGAGCTACTTCGTCAGCATTAACGGTAACAGGTTTTGGAGCGTCAGCTACAGATGGAGTCATCTCGCCGAGGAAGCCCATGAGGCGGCGGATACCCATATCTTTGAGACCGCTAGTGCAGATAACAGGGTACATGCTACCTTCTGCGAATACTGTTTGGAGACCTTGCATGAGTTCGTCGTCAGACAATGTGCCTTGCTCAAAGTATTTGTCCATGATAGTCTCGTCAGACTCAGCAGCCCATTCGAGGAGTTGTGCGCGGATCTCTTCAACGGTAGCTTTCTCGCTCTCAGGGATGTCCTTGAGTTCTGGAGCACCACCTTCAGCCTTCCATACGAGCATTTTTCCTTGGAGCACGTCGATGGCAGCGTTGAAGTCTTTGCCTGCATTGATAGGATATTGGAAGAGAGTACACTTGTTACCAAATGTCTCTTTGAGTTCGTTGAATGTACGCTCAAAATCAGCGTTCTCGTGGTCGCACTTGTTGATAACGAAAGCGATAGGTTTTTTCGCTTTCTCAGCGCGGCGGAAGTTGTTTTGTGTACCAACCTCTACACCACCATTAGCAGTTAAGGTAATAACAGCCGTGTCAGATACGTGGAGAGCTGTGATAGCGCCACCACAGAAGTCATCTGAACCTGGGCAGTCAATGATATTGAGTTTTTTGTTGTTGAACTCGATGTTACAAACTGAAGAAAAGACTGAATAGCCGTATTCTTTCTCAACTGGGAAATAGTCGCAGACGGTAGATTGTGTTTCAACAGATCCGCGACGCTTAATGACCCCGCACTCAAAGAGCATGGATTCCATAAGGGTAGTCTTACCCGAGCCACTGCCACCCATGAGGGCAATGTTCTTAATCTCGTTAGCTTGATAAACTTTAGCCATAACTGTGTTTTATTAGATGTTAAGTATTTTGTTTTTCGGTAATTAGATATAGGATATTGGCTATGAATATCGAATATCGGTTGCAAAGGTAAGAAAAAAAACTAATATAAACAAACAATTTGCAAGAAAAAAAACAATTTAAATAGAAAAATGGAAACAATTTGCTGATATTGTTTCCATTTCGTATACGAGGGATGTAAGTATAAAAGCTCGATTAGATTTCGATCGTAATTTTAGCGAGTGCGTCTTCCTCTTTGGCCGTCATTTGTGCTTTTGTTTCAGGCGTCTTATCCGCTTGTCCTGTGAGGTGCAGTAGTCCGTGAATGATGATGCGATGCAGTTCGTGGGTGAAGGATGCTCCTACTTGCTCTGCATTGGATTGGACTGTGTCGAGTGAAATATAAATATCTCCGTTTACACGCGTGCGCGTGGTATAATCAAAGGTGATAACATCGGTGTAATAGTTGTGTTGGAGAAATTCTTGATTGACAGCAAGTATTTTTTCGTCGTCACAGAAGATGTAGTTGAGTTCCCCGACAGAGAATCCGTATTGTGCAGCAACGGCTTTGATCCATTGTTCCACTTTACAGAAGTCGATGTTGGGCATATCGATATTATCGTTGATGAAGTTTATCATAAGGGGAGTAGTATTGTGTAGTGTGGTTAGCCAAAGAAGATGTTAGCGACGGTGAATGCAGCTATGACGCCGATGAGGTCGGCTATCAGGCAGCACGCAACTGCGTGTCGGGTGTTTTTAATACCGACGCTGCCGAAATAAACGGCTAATACATAGAAAGTAGTGTCTGTGGTTCCTTGTAAGATACAACATAGGCGACCAACAAGTGAGTCGGCTCCGTGGGTGGTCATCGCTTCTATCATAAGTCCGCGTGCGCCACTACCAGAAAGAGGTTTCATAATCGCAGTAGGAACAGCAGCAGACAGGTCAGGATTGATGCCTACGAGGGAGAAGAGGTTGGCAAGACCTTGTTCGAGTAGTCCCATGGCACCGCTGGCGCGGAACATTCCAACTGCTACGAGTATGGCGATTAAGTAAGGGATGATGCCGATAGCAGTCTTAAAACCATCTTTAGCTCCGTCGATAAATGCCTCATACACATTGACTTTCTTGATGGTAGCTTGTATGATAAACCAACAGATGACGGCCAAGAGAATGATAGCTGCAATAAGTGCAGAAACTGTAGTGAGCGTCTGTTCAGGCAGGCGTTGAGCCAATACAAGAAGCAGGACTACCAAAGCTGTGAGGGCGAAGAGAACGCCGAGCACAACCTTATCCCAGATTTTGATTTTTTGAGCAGCACAGCAAGCAAGCAATCCGCCGAGAGTAGCAAAATAGGTGGCTATCAAGAGTGGTAAGAATACATCCGCAGGGTTGGCCGCGCCGAGTTGAGCTCGGTATGCCATAATAGTTGTAGGGATGATAGTCAGGCCGCTAGCTCCAAGGACAACGAACATAATCATAGCGTTTGACGCTTTGGATTTGTCGGTGTTGAGTGTTTGAAGTTCGCTCATCGCCTTGAGTCCCATAGGAGTGGCGGCGTTGTCTAGGCCAAGCATATTGGCTGCGAAATTCATAAACATTGTGCCATAGACAGGGTGCTTGGCTGGTATTTCAGGAAAAATACGACGGAAGAAAGGTGCCACTCCGCGCGACAGAGTGTTGACCACTCCACCTTGTTGTCCGATATTCAGAATACCCATCCATAGGGCGAGAATACCTGTAAGTCCAAGGGATATCTCGAAACCGTTCTTTGCGGATGAGAAAGTGGAGTTGAGTATCTCTGTAAAGATATCCGTTTGCCCAAAAGCAAAGCATTGTACGCAGCCCATAATGACTGCGATCAGAATAAGTCCTATCCAAATATAATTGAGTAGCATGTTTTATTAAGAGTTTTGCCTTTTGGTTTGTTTAGAGTGCAAAGATACGATAATTTTTGCAATCTTGCAAATAATTAAGAATTTTGAATTAATAATTTTTAGGTGTAAGATAAAAAATAAGGTTGGTGATATTTTTACAAACATTTGTAAAGATATATTAATAACTAAGTAATAACTAAGTAATCACTAACTAATATCTAAGTAATCACTAATTATTAAATAGAAGAACAAGTATGGGTGTGTGTGGTTTGGTGTATAGGATGTAGGAGTGAGTAGGTGTTTATGAGTAGAAGTAAAAGAAACAAAGGTGTTGTATATGTCAGAAAAAAGTAGTAACTTTGCAGCGATTATGGATTTTCGTCAGTTGACATATCGCGTATGGTCTTGGGTGAAGTTTCAATTAACCGCTTGGAATACAGGAGGCGAGGGGGTGCATTCTCCTTATCTATTTGAGTGGGTAAGGATGGTTATGTCCGATCGGCATCGTTATTATAGTTGGGATTTGATAGAAGACTGTAGGCGGAAGATGTTAGAGGATACTCGTGAGTTGCATTATGTGGATTATGGAAGTGGTTCGCGTGGTGTGAAGGGTCGGGAGTCGGTTCGTCGTGTGTGTGATGTGGCCCGAAGCAGTTTGACGAACCGTCGTTATGCAGAGATGTTGAGCAGATTGGTGAATTGGTTGGGCGGTCAGCAGCGGACGAGGGATGCAGGCTTAAAGATAATAGAGTTGGGTACGAGTTTGGGTATTACAACATCGTATTTAGCTACGGTGGATCGTCGTGATAGGGTTACAACTTATGAAGGTTGTGAGGCGGTTGCGTCGTTGGCTCGTTGTAATTGGGAAAGTTTGGGTTTGACAAATATAGATTGCGTTGTTGGTGAGATAGATGTAGATGTTTTGGGTGCCGACAAATCGTTGTTTGATATTGCTTTTGTGGATGCTTCGCACACATACGCGAGCACGCGCGCGTTTTTTAATATGTTGGTAGGTCGGGTTCATGAGAAGAGTGTGATAATAATTGATGATATTCATTATAGTACAGAGATGGAGCGTGCATGGTTGGAAATATGTGCAGATGAGCGAGTTACGAGTACGATGGATCTGTATCAAATGGGTTTGGTGTTTTTTGATAGGCGTTATTGGCGCCGTAATTATAAGATGCGATTATGAAGATTTACACAAGAACAGGTGATAAAGGAAGGACCTCTCTTGCGAGTGGTAAGCGTGTGAGCAAGAGTGATATGCGCTTGGAGGCATATGGAACGGCAGACGAACTGAATAGTTATGTAGGTTTGTTGCGTAGTTTGGTGTCACATCATTCAGGTGATTGGGTGTCGGGTGTGGATTCGCAGTTGTGTTGGATTCAGAATCGTTTGTTTGACTTAGGAGCGATATTGGCCGGTGCGGAAATGTCCTTGCCAGAAGGTTCGGTAGATTGTTTGGAAAACTGGATTGATGAGATGCAGTTGTGTTTACCAGAATTGCGTTCTTTTATTTTGCCCGGCGGTTGCGACAGTGTATCAGTTTGTCATGTGTGTCGTACCGTGGTTCGCAGGTTGGAGAGGTCGATGGTAGTGTGGCATGAGGAGAGTGGTGAAACGGTGTCAGACGAGGTGTGGCAGTTTGTGAATAGATTGAGCGATTATAGCTTTGTTTTGGCTCGATATATTGCCAATAATTTAGAAATTATTGTACCTGTTTGGGAAAAATAAAGAAAAAATGCAAAAAAATTTGTGTGTTTGAGAATTTTTTAGTACTTTTGCACGATATTTAAGTAAAAAGCGCTTATTGCGTTTTATTTGGTTATGTATTGGACTTTAGAATTGGCTTCAAAAATAGAGGATGCTCCATGGCCAGCAACTAAGGATGAGTTGCTTGATTATGCGTTGCGTATAGGTGCTCCAATGGAGGTTATAGAGAACCTTCAAGAGATAGAGGATGATGAGGAGATTTATGAATCCATTGAGGATTTGTGGCCAGATTATCCTACAAAAGAAGACTTCTTCTTTGATGAGGAGGAGTATTGATTGGGTTTGAATAGTTGCGGGAGTGCGGTGTGAGACGAGTTTTAGTGCTGTTGTTTGTGATATGTTGTGGCGCAATTGTGGTGCGTGCGCAATTTGATGCACAGATAGGTCAGTACATGTTTATGCGGCCGTCGTATAACCCGGCAGCTGTTGGTGATGGAGAGTTGATGCGCGTGTATGGTAGCCATCGTATGGATTTTACGGGAATAGATGGTGCTCCAATGACGACGGTGTTTTCGGTCTCTTCGCCTTTTGTGATAGGCAAGACGAGTCATGGCGCAGGCGTGCGCTTTGTGAATGATAGATTTGGTTTGTTTTCGAATCAAAGTTTGTATTTTGGGTATGCGTATAAGATTCGTTTGGGCTCGGGTGTTTTGAGTGTGGGTGCTGATGTGGGCTTTCTGAATTTGAGCTTTGCGGTTGATAGTGTGGATACGGGGGCTGGAAATGATGACTATCATCAAGATGGAGACATGGCTGTGCCGGAAGTTTCTGGTGGAAGTAATGAGAAAGGTGCTTCTGGGATGGGGTTTGATATGGGGCTTGGTGTGTATTATTCGGCTCCGACTTGGTGGGCAAGCGTGAGTTATGGTCACTTGACGCAGCCGACATTGCGGTTGAGCGAAAAGACGGATTTTAAGGTGAAAGGTACGATGTACTTGGCGGGTGGATATAATTGGCAGTTGAAAAATAAGGATTGGATGTTGCTTCCTAGTATGATGGTGATGACGGATTTTAGTGGTTGGGATGTGAGTTTGACGATGTTGGCTCAATTGCAGAAGCGTTATAGTTTTGGTTTGGGCTATCGTATAGCGGGCAGTGTGAATGTGTTGTTGAGTATGGAGATTGTTAGTGGGTTGCAGTTGGGATATACATATGAGTTGCCTGCGAATAAGTTGATAAAAGAGAGTTATGGTTCTCATGAATTATATTTGTCATATGGGTTTAATATAATGAAGCCGAAACATACGAACAAATATAAGAGTGTGAGATATTTATAATGAAAATAAACAAAATTAATTATATGAGAATAACAAGATTTTTGCCAATCATTGTATTGGTGCTTGGTTTGTCAGCATGTAATAAGCCTGCTGGCGAGTTAGTAGGTGCTCGTGCTGGTGGTTTTTCTGGTGATCCAGAGCCATTAGGTATGAAGTTTATTCGTCAAGGTTCGTTCTTGATGGGTGTAACAGGTGAGTCTGCGCTGTTTACTCAGTCAGATAACAATGTTCGAGTTTCTGTTAATGCATTTTGGATGGATGAGACAGAGATTACAAATGATGAGTATCGTCAGTTTGTTTATTGGGTTCGTGACTCTATCGCTCGTCAAATGATTTTTGATTCAGTTAATGCTGGGGCTGCTTGTGAATGGGTTACTCCGGTTTCTGTTGCTGGTAAAGATACCAATCGTCTGAATTGGTCGCAAAAAATTCCATGGGAGACGCGTTTTGCTCAGGGAGGTTCAGAATATGATTTGGTTTGGAAGCATTTGTTCTATGATGACGGATTTGGTGGTTTGAATATTACCAAACTTCGTTATTCATATAGCTGGAAGAATATTGATGCAGCTGTTGGCCATAGTACTCGTTTTAATGTGGCAACAGGTAGTTATCCAGAAGGTGCTAAGGTGTCGGTAGACTCTTTTTGGGTAGAAGGCGACCGTATTTTGCGTCAAACAGTAGAGCGTCCATTGCGTGAGCCAAAAGACTTGTTGACCAATGCGATTATCTGCGTATATCCAGATACTATGGTTTGGGCTCGTGACTTCCAATTTGCATACAATGATCCATTGTTGCATGGTTATTTTAGTCGTCCAAGTTATGCAAAATATCCAGTAGTAGGTGTAACATGGGAGCAAGCGCATGCATTCTGTCATTGGCGTACACATTTGATGCGTAGCATTCGACCATTGTCGCAAGCATATCGTTTGCCATCTGAGGCAGAGTGGGAGTTTGCTGCTCGTGGTGGTCTTCATGCGACTCATTATCCATGGGGTAATGTAATGGCCCGTGACAACAAGTGCTTCTTGGCAAACTTTAAACCATATCGTGGTTCTTATCACAATGATACAGGTGTGACAACTATGGAGGTTGCAGGATTTGATCCAAACGACTTCGGATTGTATGATATGGCAGGTAATGTGGCAGAGTGGACTGCATCGTCTTACTCAAATAGCTCTAATAAGTATCTTCACGATATGAGTCCTGAATACACTTATTTTGCTCGCGAGAACGACCCTGATGTCTTGAAGCGTAAGGTTGTGAAAGGCGGTAGTTGGAAGGATATATCTTATTACCTGCAATGTGGTGTGCGCACATATGAGTATCAATATGAGTCTCGTTCTTATATTGGTTTCCGTTGTGTGCGTTCAGCAATGGCTAAGCAATATAGTGGAAATTAATAAGGTCTTAATAAAATGTCAAAAAAGATGAAAGAGAATAAGTCTGCAAATAAGAGCCATTCTGGTTTCATGGGATGGTATGAATCGTATACAGGAAAGAAAGTCGTAGGTTGTGTGTATTCTTTGGGTGCGTCAATCGTAATCGTCGGTGCGTTGTTTAAGATTATGCACTTTCCAGGAGCTGGCCCAATGTTGATTGCGGGTATGACAATTGAAGCTATATTGTTTGCTATTGGTTGCTTAGATAGACCTCATGCTGAGTATCATTGGGAGAGCGTGTTTCCACAGTTGGTAGGTTATGGTGCTGATCCTGAGCTGCTTAAGGAACTTGAAACTCGTCCTCGTCCAACTTTGCTTGGTGGTGGTGCAGGTTCTGCAGACGCAGCAAGTAGTAGCGCACCTGTAGCTGTTCCTGCCTTGGATGAGAAGGAATTAGAGTCTTTGAAATCTGGTATTGCAGGTTTGGCAAAAACAGCTACTCAATTGAGTGAGTTAGGTTCATTAGCCACCGTTACAAATGATCTTGGTGGCAAGTTAGAAGCAGCAGGCGCAGCGGCAGAGAAATTTGCCACTGCAGGTGAGGCTGTTTGCGAGAAGAGTTCTTTGCTAGGTGATACTTATGTACAAGTAGCGAACGACATGCAAAAAGTGGTTGCTGGCACTAAGGCATATGAGTCACAAGTGAATGCCATTTCTACTCAGTTGCAAAGTTTGAATTCAGTATATGAATTGCAATTGAAGGCATTGCAAGCTCAAGCAGATGCATATAAAGCTCAGACCGATAAGATTGCCAATGTATCAGCACAAGTTGATAAATTAGCAGTAGGTGTGAAGTCAATGTTGGATAGCGCAAATGGTGCGTTAGAGAGTCAAAAGGCATATACAGCAGGCGCTCAACAATTGGCTGGACAAATTGCAGATTTGAACAAGGTTTATGGTAATATGCTAAATGCATTATCATAACGCGTAAATAACCTAAAATATTATATAGCAATATATTATGGGTGGAGCAAAGAATTGTCCGGAGACTCCGAGACAAAAAATGATTAGTATGATGTACTTGGTGTTGACCGCCATGTTGGCGCTCAATGTCAGTGCAGCCATTCTCAATGGTTATGCTGCTGTGGATGACAGTTTGCATGCTACCATAGAGACAATGAATGAGGCTAATCGTATTACCTATATGAGATTTAAAGGTGCGTTGGACCAAAACCCTGAGAAGGTACAAGTTTGGTATGACAAGGCTCTTGAAATTAGGAAGAATTCTGATGCTTTTTTTGAGTATGTTCAGAATTTTAAGGATGCAATGGTATTTGAAGCAGATGGCGAAAAAGCTAAGGAGAATGCTAGTGTTCGAGAGATTAACAAACAAGATGATACCAATGTGCCTCAACGCTATGCTATCAATGAAGGTAATGCATTAAAACTCAAAGGAGCGATAAACGACTATCGCGAATTTATGATTCAGATAACAGGTGATGCTCCTGAGATTGACGAAGAGATGAGCAAAACTTTTAACACTCCTCGTGGTGTTAATGCAGAGGGTGATTCTATCTCTTGGGAAGACGCTATGTTCCATGAGATGCCAATGTGTGCCTGCATTACTGTTTTGACAAAGTTGCAAAATGATATTCGTCGTTGTGAAGGACGCGCTGTTCGTTATTTGTTGACTCAAACTGATGCTACTGACTTGCGTGTGAATAAGTTCAATGCATATGTGATACCTAATTCAGACTATGTAGTAAAGGGTAACTCATACAAGGCACAAATTATTTTGGCAGCAATAGATTCAACTCGTATGCCAGAATATCATGTCAATGGTAGACAAATCCAAAGTAATGGCCTTTTTGAGATGGTAGCAAATACAGTTGGTCAGCAGAAAATTACTGGTAAGATTGGTTATATGGATAACCAAGGCGTGATGCAGTATATTCCTTTTGAGCGTGAGTTTACCGTAGGTGAGCCAAGTGCTACAATTTCAAATACTGATTTGAATATTATGTATCGTGGTTATGATAACCCATTCTCAATTTCTGTACCAGGTATTAGTAGTAATCAGTTGGAGGTAAAGTGTAAACAAACCAAGATTTCGAAGAAGAATGACAAATGGATTATTGTACCTAGTGCAAATTCAGCAGATGAGTTGTCAATCGAGGTGTATGCGAAGATTAATAATCGCGATATCTTGATGGGATCTCACAAATATCGCATCAAGAATTTGCCTCGTCCAGATGCATATTTTGAGATAGATGGTGAAGTGACTGAGGATACAAAGATAGCTTACCGTCACTTGATTAATCCAAAGAATAAAATTGTAGCATCTTATGGTTCTGATGGTTTGATTCAAGCTAAGTTTGATATCGTTGGTTTCCAAGTTAAGTTCCATACTGGTGTAGCCTTTACAGTAGAAGGTGATCATTTTGATTCAAAAGTATTGGCAACAATTAAGAAATTGAAGCAAGGTAATACCATCAATGTTATGTATATTAAGGCTAAGGGTCCTGATGGACGAATTGTTCAACTCCGAGGCCTACCAATAGAATTAAATTAATAACGATATATGAAAAAGTTTAGTATTTTCGTACTTGCGTTTTTCGGTTGCATAGCAACTTATGCGCAACAACCTGCATCGTTCTTTGACGATTGGGGTAATATTCGTCTTGAAACAAAGGAATTGCAAGAGTCTGCAGATACTTTGGTAAGTTTGTTCCATCGCTCTGATGATGTGGTGTGGTCTCGTGTAGTATATCGTATTGTCGATATGCGTTATAAGCAGAATTATCAGCTTTATACTCCTGTGATTGCAACAGATCCTATGTATAGTTCATTGTTCCGTACAATGCTTCGTGCGATAGAGGATGATATGCCTATTTTTGCAAAATCGTTCACACAAGGTGATGTTCGTCCTTATTTTAATGAAGGACCAATTGCAAAGAGTGATGTACCAACTCTATTGAATACGGATGTTACGGGTGAGGGTGATAGTGATATCTCTAAATCTGCTAACATGTTGTTGAACTATGATAAGGACGCAGACAAGTTGTTCTTCAACTTCTCTCCATATTATGAGGGTTTTGTGCGCAATCAGTTGAAGTTTATGATTCAAGAGGTTGTGTTCTTTGACCGCCATTATTCTCGTCTATATTCAAAGATTATGGCCATTGCTCCAATGCATACCCCTGAAAGTGTTGAGGGAATGTCTCCAATGGATGCTTTGTACCAACAGATTCTGTTCTGGGTTCGTTACGATGATTTCCGTCCTTATATGGCGCAACAATATGTTACACCACGAGGCAATGATTCAAAGCGTGTGACATTTGATGATTTCTTCTCTCTAAAATTGTATTCATCATATGTTGTGGGTGTAAATAATATGTATAGTAGGATGATTCCTGAAATAGCCCATACCTATGAACAAGTGCAGCATGAACAGCAAAAGATTGAAACTGATTTGCTGAAGGTTGAACAAGATTTGTGGGAGTATTAAAAAAAGTTTTGGGCGGGTGATAAACCTGCCCTTTTCTACTATATAATGAAGCGTCGTAGACTATTTAATATGCAATTTACCACCACGATATCTGTATCGTTGGTGTTGTTTTTGATTGGATTGGAATGCGTATTATTATTGTCTGCGCGTGAATTAGTATCCAAGCTCCGTGAGAGCATGACCCTGACTGTTGTGCTTGAAGATGATGTTAAGAGTGCTGAAATAGATCGTTTTCTGGAGTTGATGGATATGGCTCCCTATGTTTTGACAGCCCAGTTCATATCCCGCGAGGATGCTTTAGAAGAACATATAGCTAATCTAGGCGAAGATCCTAGTAAGTTTCTTGGATACAATCCTTTGACAGATGCTTTTGAACTGCATCTGTCGGCTGATTATGCACAAGTAGATAGCATAGAGATTATTGATTCACAATTATCAACATTACCTTATGTTAGTCAGGTGTTGTATCAAGCTGATATCGTGGACAAGTTAGATGAAAATTTGACGGAGGTATCGTTTATATTGTTGATAATTCTAGTCGTCTTGCTCGTGATAGCGCTTGTGCTAATAGGCAATACAATACAGTTGCAGATTTATTCAAAGCGCTTTCTCATTAATACAATGCGCTTGGTAGGTGCAACTCCATGGATAATCAAGTGGCCGTTTATTCGTCGAAATTTATTAATGGGAATAGAGGCTGCTTTGATAGCATGTGCAATATTATCGTTTACATATTACTATTTTGTTAGTCGTTTAGGAATCGTTTTGTTTCCTTTGACCAAGATGAATGTATTATTTTTAGTTGCTGTTCTTGTGGCTTGCGGATTGATGATAACATTTTTTGCTTCTTTATCTGCAACTAATAGATACATTCGTATGAAAACCAACAAACTATATGAAATATAATCTCCCAAAGTTTAACGCAATTTTAATCGCTATTAGTTTAGCCATTGTTGTTATAGGTCTTGCTCTGATGGTTGGCGAACCTAGTGGCGCAAAGGTCTTTAATCCAGATATATTTTCTTCTCGTCGCATTACTATAGGTCCAATGCTTGCTTTGCTTGGATTTGTTATGATGATTGTAGCAATAGTTTATAAAGGTCCAAAGAAATGAGTTGGTGGGAAGCATTAATCTTAGGATTGATTCAGGGATTGACTGAGTTTCTCCCGGTTTCTTCGTCGGGTCACTTAGAAATAGGACAAGCTTTGTTAGGTACAGCAGGGGAGGAAAATCTTACTTTTGCGATTGTAGTTCATACAGCAACGGTTCTATCTACATTGGTGATATTGTGGAAAGAAGTAGCGCAACTTTTCAAAGGTACATTTACAACGCCTAAATGGAATGAAGAAAAGAATTATGTTTCCATGATTTTTGTTTCTATGATTCCTGTTTTTATTGTTGGAATGTTCTTTAAGGACTATGTTGAAGGCTTGTTTGGTTCTGGTCTTTTATTAGTAGGTGTATGTCTATGTATAACAGCTGTGCTATTATATCTTAGCGAGAGACTTAGCAAGCGAAGTGCGTCGACGGGCCATGCTGTTGGCTATAAAGATGCTGTCATTATTGGTTTGGCTCAAGCCTTAGCGGTGTTACCAGGCCTTAGTCGTAGTGGTACTACTATTGCCACTGGACTTTTATGCGGGGTGAAAAAGGAGAGCGTGACACAATTCTCCTTCTTGATGGTGTTGATACCAATCCTTGGTGAGGCGCTATTAGAGATGGTAGATTTGCTTACGGGCGAGGCTGTGGCTGGTGGGATAAGCGTCTTGTCGTTATTGGTAGGATTTGTTGCTGCTTTTTTATCTGGATGTTTTGCTTGCCGATTCATGATTAATATTGTGCGCCGTCAAAAATTGATTTATTTTGCTATTTATTGCCTTTGTGTAGGTGTGTTCTCAATCGTGTATGGACTTTGTTGAGGGGGAAATATTAGCATTTGACAAACCCTATCGTTGGACCAGCTTTGATGTCGTAGGAAAGGCTCGTTGGCTCTTATGCAAAAAACTGGGGGTTAAAAAGTTGAAGGTAGGACATTCCGGAACTCTTGATCCTTTGGCAACAGGTGTAGTGGTTGTGTGTACGGGAAAGAAAACCAAGTTGATTGACCAACTGCAAGTGCATCAAAAAGAATATGTTGCTACCTTGCAATTAGGTGCCACCACTCCTAGTTTTGATTTGGAAAAGGAGATAGACGCAACTTATCCTACCGAGCATATTAATCGTTCTTTGATTGATGAGGTGGTTCCCACTTTTGTGGGAGAGCAATGGCAAGTTCCTCCGATGTTCTCTGCCGTTAAGGTGGATGGAAAACGAGCTTATAAATTGGCTCGTCAAGGTGAAGAAGTAGAACTTAAAGCTAAACTACTGGTCATTGACGAGATTGAAATAATGGAGTTTGACCATGAATCAATGCAGCTGAAATTGCGTATAGTTTGTTCCAAAGGAACTTATATTCGTGCTTTGGCAAGAGATATTGGAATGCGTCTCAACAGTGGCGCACATTTAATAGCTTTACGCCGTACTCGCGTGGGAGATGTGCGAGTGGAGGATTGTATGACATTCGAACAATTTACAAATTTAATAGATAATGAAATTAAGTAATTTCAGATTTAAATTACCTGAGGAGCAAATAGCCCAATTCCCAAGTCGTTTTCGTGATGATGCACGATTGCTTGTTTTGCATGCGAAAAATGGTGAAATTGAGCATAAGAAGATGACAGATCTAGCTTCGTTTTTTGACGAAGGAGATATTGTAATTGCTAATGATACAAAGGTTTTCCCTGCTCGTTTGTATGCGCAGAAAGAGAAAACGCTTGCGAATATAGAGGTGTTCTTGTTGCGTGAATTGCAACACGAAAATCGTTATTGGGATGTCCTTGTCGATCCTGCTCGTAAGATTCGTATTGGCAATAAGCTCTTTTTTGACGAAGATGCTACAATTGTTGCTGAGGTGATTGATAATACTACCTCTCGCGGACGAACCCTGCGCTTCTTGACTGATTATGAGGGAGATGAGTTCGTACAGCAATTGTATGCAATGGGAGTTACTCCACTTCCTAAGTACATCCGTCGCCCTATGGATGAAGAGACGATGGCACAATATGAAGAGGTTTTCGGAGATCTTCCAGTGGACGAGATGGACGAAGAGCGTTATCAAACCGTTTTTGCTAAAAATATCGGAGCGGTAGCTGCACCTGCTGCGGGTATGCACTTCTCTAAGAACTTGCTCAAGCGTTTGGAGATTCGCGGAGTTGAAACATATACCCTAACATCTCATGTCGGGTTAGGCAACTTCAAGTCTGTTGATGTGGAAGACTTGTCTAAGCATAAAGTTGAGAGTGAGCAGATTAGCATTTCTTCTGAATTGGTGCAAGCTGTTGATAAAGCCCATGAAACAAATAATCGTATCTGTGCAATAGGTACAGAGGTTATGCGTGCTCTTGAGCATGTAGTGGGTACCAACGGCCAAATCAAGGCATATGACGGATGGACCAATAAGTTTATTTATCCACCATATGATTTTACTGTGGCGAATGCATTTTTCGTTAACTTCTATATGCCTCAGTCTTCTCAACTAATGATGGTGGCTGCTTTTGGTGGACACGAGAATGTGATGAATGCATATAACCAAGCTGTCAAAGAGGGCTATCGATTTGGCGACTATGGTGATGCGATGTTGATCCTGAATGACTAAATATGCGAGTGCGTATTGATGAGAGTTGGCGACAAGTTTTGCAACCCGAGTTTGATAAACCTTATTTCGAGTTGCTGACTAACTTTGTTCGCCGCGCTTATCAAACCACACAGTGTTTTCCACCTGCTGGGCAGATTTTTCGGGCATTTGACCTTTGTCCATTTGACAAGGTGCGCGTGGTGATTATAGGGCAAGATCCTTATCACGATGTTAATCAGGCGCATGGGCTCTGTTTTTCTGTACAGGACGGTGTGCCAGTACCACCTTCCTTAGTTAATATATACAAGGAGCTCAATCGTGATTTGGGTAAACCCGTTCCCTCTTCTGGTGACCTTACCCATTGGGCGGAGCAAGGCGTGTTGCTACTCAATGCGACTCTTACCGTAGAGGCGCATAAGGCAGGTAGCCACCAGGGTAAAGGTTGGGAAGAACTCACAGATGCAGCTATACAAGCGCTTAATAACCAGCGTTCTAATATCGTTTTTATGTTGTGGGGTAGCTATGCTCAACGCAAAGGGCAGTATATTGACCGCCGCAAACACCTCGTCTTGACTGCCGTTCATCCTAGTCCACTGAGTGCCTATCGTGGCTTTATAGGATGTGGACATTTTTCACAGGCTAACAACTATCTCCTACAACACGGACAAGCGCCAATTGCTTGGTAATAATCATACTTATGAAAACTCTTCTCCTAATAGACGCCTACGCGATGATATATCGCGCGTACTACGCATTCATTCGTGCGCCGCGTATGAACTCCCGCGGGGAGAATACTTCTGCTATTTTTGGTTTTGTCGTTACTCTTGAAGATCTAATAAAGCGTCTCAAACCTAGCCATATAGCTGTGGCTTTTGACCCTGCTGGTCCTACTTTTCGACACGAGGCTTTTGAGCAATACAAGGCTCAACGCCAAGAGACCCCAGAGGATATACGCTGGGCTGTTCCTCATATCAAGCAGATCCTTCAGGCGATGAATGTGCCTGTGTTGGAAGTGCCTGGCTATGAGGCTGATGATGTGATAGGTACACTTGCTCATAAAGCAGAGAAGGAGGGATTTGAGGTTTATATGGCCACTCCCGATAAGGATTATGGACAGCTAGTTACGGATCATATTTTTATGTTCCGTCCTCGCCACACTGGTGGTTTTGAGAAACTCGGACCACAGGAAGTGTGCGAGAAGTATGGCCTTCAAAACCAATCGCAAGTAATTGATCTACTAGGTCTTATGGGAGATAGTAGTGACAATATCCCAGGCTGCAAAGGAGTAGGTGAGAAGACTGCCGTTCAACTTCTTCAGCAGTTTGGTTCTATTGATAATTTGCTGGCTAACACGGATCAACTCAAAGGAGCTCTCCAACGCAAGGTACAAGAGCAGGTTGAGGATATTCGTTTTTCGCGTTTCTTGGCTACTATCAAAATAGATGTCCCTGTTGAGTTTGAAGCACAATCACTTGTATATCAGGAGAAAGACTGGGAAAGATTGGCTCCCTTGTATCGCGAACTAGAATTCAACTCTCTCCTCAAACAAGCTCCTGCTGAGGTGGCAAAAACAGTTGCTAAGCCTACCAAGAAGGCCAAACCGCAAGAGGCTACTCTTGACTTGTTTGCGTCTCTCGAGGCCGATACCACTCCGTTACCATCCCGAAACGATGCCGAAGTAATGCCGAAGGAAGAAGAACCTCAAGAGTCATTAGAAGGTCGTCTTGTAGCTTATTTGCTCAATCCTGAAGTCGCTTATAATCCTTCTCTCCCAATCCAATGGGAGGCTTTGAAGGCGGATTCTTCCTTGTGGAATCTCTATAATGAGGTCGAACTTCCGCTAGCGGAAGTCTTGCGAGAAACGGAGCGAGCGGGCGTCCGTCTTGATGTCAGTATGCTTAAAAAAGCAGAGGAACAACTAAGCAATGAATTGACTACGCTAGAGCAACAAATCTATACTTCTGCGGGGGTAACTTTTAATATCAACTCGCCTAAGCAAGTGGGCGAGGTGCTTTTTGAGCAACTCCAATTGGATGCCAAGGCTAAAAAGTCTAAAACAGGTCAGTATTCCACCTCTGAGGAAGTTCTGTTGGCTCTTAAATCCAAACATGAAGTGGTCGGTTTGATATTAGAATATCGCGAACTCAAAAAGCTCATTTCTACTTATATATCAGCTCTGCCTAACTATATTGATTCAACAACAGGTAAGATTCATACAACTTATAACCAGACGGTTACTGCTACTGGTCGCCTTTCGTCCTCTAATCCTAACCTCCAGAATCTCCCTATTCGTTCTGAGCGAGGACAGCTTATCCGCGAGGCGGTTATTCCAGATGATGGTTGCCTTTTCCTATCTGCCGATTATTCGCAGATCGAGCTTCGTCTTATGGCGCACTTCTCACAGGATCCACACTTGGTAGAGGCCTTTCGTTCTGGACAGGATGTACACGCAGCCACAGCTGCTAAAATCTTCAATGTCCCTATTGAACAAGTAACGAAGGACCAACGCCGTCAAGCTAAGACCGCTAATTTTGGTATCATTTATGGTATTTCTGCGTTTGGATTGGCACAACAACTTGATTGCTCACGCTCAGAGGCTAAGGCACTCATTGATGGATATTTCGCTGCCTTCCCAGGGGTGATTGATTATATTGAGCGTCAAAAAGACTTGGCCCGCCAGCAAGGATATGCTATCACTCTTTTTGGACGCAAGCGTTATCTACCTGATATCCTCTCGCATAACGCTACGGTGCGTTCTTTCGCTGAGCGAAATGCGGTCAACTCGCCTATTCAAGGTACAGCTGCGGATATTATCAAGATGGCTATGGTCACTATCCACCGCCGTTTGAAAGAAGAGGGGCTGAAGGCACAAATGATTATGCAGGTACACGATGAGTTGAACTTCAATGTTCCTGAGAATGAGATTGATAAAGTCCGCGAGATCGTCATCTCCGAGATGCAGAATGTTGTGCATTTGACTGTTCCTCTCATTGCTGACTGTGGTGTGGGAAAGAATTGGCTTCAGGCACATTAAGATATTGAGAGCGCTCATTCGAGTGCTCTTTTTTTATAAAAAATTACAGATTTCTTGTGAGATCAAAATATATTTTGTACCTTTGTACCCGTTATCATTTAGTTAGTGATTAGTTAGTGATTAATTAGTTATTACTTAGTGATCCATTAGTCTATAGCATAGATAAATAGTAACATTATAAATATTACAACCATGGCAAAATCAAATCTTATTTACCCTATTGACACACTTCGTGGCAAGATTACTAAGAAGAGTAAAACTGTTTTTCGTCGCAAAGGTGCGTATGATGAGAATGGTAACCTTATTGCGCAATGCGCTCAAGAGTCTTATGTGATTGAAAATCCTCGTGATTGGAAGAAGAATCCACCTCGCGGCGCTGAGAAACAACGCCTTGACAACTGGACTCTTGCTTGCCAACGAGCAAAAGTAGAACTTATGAACGAAGAGCTTGCTGCGGCATGGAAACAACGCTTCCAAGCACAACTCAAAAATCCAGAGGCTGATGCACCTATTGATCCTAAGACACGTAAACCAAAAATTTATATCCGTCTTGATTGCTTTGTGCGTGCTGCTATTTTCCGTTCACTTCAAGCATAATATTCATACCAAGTATATGGGTAAACTGAATGCCGTTTTGGTGGGTTTGATTACTCCTGCACAAAACGAAGAGAGAACAAAAGAATATCTAGATGAGTTGGCCTTCCTTGCGGATACCAACAATACTAATTGTGTCAAGCGTTTTGTACAGCGCCTTGACTCACCTAATACATCCACTTACGTGGGTGAGGGTAAACTGCAAGAGATTAATCAGTATATTCAGAAATTTGCGGATACTGACGATTTTATCGATATGGTGATCTTTGACGATGAACTTTCTCCTCGTCAACTTCGCAATATTGAGAAGGCCCTCAATGCTCACAACCAAAATGAGATCAAGGATAATCATAAGCAACCTGTTCGAGTTATCGACCGAACTATCCTCATCCTTGAAATCTTCCTCCATCGTGCCCAAACATCCTATGCCAAGACGCAGGTAGAGATGGCACATTTGCAATATATGCTCCCTCGTTTGACTCGAATGTGGTCGCACCTTGACCGTCAGCGTGGTGGTGGAACCACTAGCCGTGGTATGGGTGAAACCCAGATAGAGGCCGATAAACGAATCATCGGACAGCGTATTGCGCTCCTTCGTGAGGAACTCAAAAAGATCGATCGCCAGATGGCTACTCAACGCCAAAATCGTGGTAAGATGGTGCGTGTAGCTCTTGTAGGTTATACCAATGTCGGCAAATCTACAATGATGAACTTGCTTAGCAAGTCCGAAGTATTTGCTGAGAATAAACTGTTTGCCACCCTTGATACTACTGTACGCAAGGTAACAATCGAAAATCTTCCATTCTTACTCTCTGATACGGTGGGATTTATCCGCAAACTTCCTCACCACTTGGTGGAGTCTTTCAAATCTACTTTGGATGAGGTGCGCGAGGCTGATTTGCTGATTCATGTAGTGGATATCTCACATCCAAACTTCGAGGAGCAGTACGAGGTGGTTGAGCAAACTATCAACGAGCTCTTGACCAAGCAGACCGAGATTAAGGAGGCTGATCCGTGGTCAAAGAAGCAAAAGTCCAATAAAAAGACAGAGAAGACAGTAGCGCAAATCCCTCGTATTGTGGTGTTTAATAAGATTGATGCCTTTACATACACACCTAAGGAGGAGGACGATCTCACCCCAATGAAGCGTGAGAATATCTCTCTTGAAGAGCTCCAACGCACATGGATGTCCAAGCTACACGATGATTGTATTTTCATTTCGGCAAGACAAAAAGTGAATATTGAGGAATTGAAGACTCTCTTCTATGAGCGTATCAAAGCTATTCATATTCAGCGATATCCATACAACGATTTCCTCTTCCAGCAATACGAATAATCCTACGAATATGGCTATTCACATCCAACATCTTAATAAACATATTGGCAAGCAACATGTGCTTCATGATGTCAATCTCACGATAGGAGATGGCGAGGTAATCGGACTTTTAGGCCCGAATGGCGCAGGCAAATCTACCCTTATGAAAATTATGGTAGGGGTGTGGGATGCCGATTCTTCAACGGCTACTGATATTCGATTGCCTCAAACGATAGGTTATCTGCCAGAGCAAAATCCGTTATATGAGGATATGTTCATCCGTGAGTATTTGCGCTTTTTTGTTGGACTCAGAGTAAAGGACCAAGCTTCTACTCATCAGATCGTTGAGCAACTGATTGAGCGCGTGGGACTTACTCCAGAAGCTAATAAGAAGATAGGGCAACTTAGCAAGGGATATCGTCAGCGTATTGGACTTGCGCAAGCTATGATTGGTGATCCGGAACTCCTTATTCTGGATGAGCCTACCACAGGTCTTGATCCTAACCAACTCGAGGATATCCGTGCTCTCATTCGTGAGATGGGTAAGGATCGTACTGTCATACTTTCTACGCATATTTTGCAAGAAGTCAAGCAGATGTGTAATCGAGTTATTATTATTAGCCATGGTGAAATAAAACTCGATAAACCTATTTCTGAGATTGATAATCTAGAAGAAACATTCAAACAAGCTACAAAAGATGAATGATAATTTTGATATAAGGGGACAGATGACGGAGAAGGAGCAAGATAATGCTTTGCGTCCGTTATGCTTTGATGACTTTGCTGGTCAGGCCAAGATCGTAGATAACCTACGCATTTTCGTTCAGGCAGCTCGTATGCGTGGCGAAGCTCTAGATCATGTCTTGCTATTTGGTCCTCCAGGATTGGGTAAAACTACTCTTAGTAACATCATTGCCAACGAGTTAGGTGTGGGCTTCAAAGTGACTTCAGGCCCTGTCTTAGACAAACCAGGCGATTTGGCGGGTCTGCTCACTTCCTTGGAGGATAACGATGTGCTCTTCATCGACGAGATCCATCGTCTATCGCCTATAGTGGAGGAGTATCTATATTCCGCAATGGAGGATTATCGCATTGATATTATGATAGATAAAGGTCCTTCTGCCCGCACTATTCAGATTGATCTTAATAAGTTTACGCTTATTGGTGCAACTACTCGTAGTGGTTTGTTAACCAGTCCGTTGCGTGCGCGTTTTGGTATCAATTGCCACTTGGAATATTATGACTCTCATGTCCTTGCGGGCATTGTAGAGCGTAGTGCTCGTCTCCTCGGTATTCATATCGACAGCAAAGCGGCAGCGGAGATCTCTCGTCGTAGTCGTGGCACCCCTCGTATTGCTAATGCCTTGCTTCGCCGTGTGCGTGACTTTGCACAAGTGAAGGGCAACGGAGCCATCGATTTGGAGATTGCACGCTATGCGTTGGAGGCGTTGAATATCGACACATTTGGTTTGGATGAGATTGATAACAAGCTACTTAGCACCATCATTGATAAGTTCAAAGGTGGTCCTGTAGGCTTAAATACCATTGCTACTGCTATGGGTGAAGACGCAGGTACGATAGAGGATGTCTATGAACCATATCTCATCAAAGAGGGCTTTATCAAACGTACTCCTCGTGGCCGTGAGGCGACAGAGTTAGCGTACAAGCACCTTGGCAAAACACCACTCATCAATGGACAGATTACGTTAGAATTCTAACACCGATATCCGATAACCGATACCCGAAAAATGAAACAATACAAAGCCGTCTTTATTGACTGGGATGATACGATAGGTGATTTCGTTGGGGCAGCCAAACTAGCGCTCCAAGATATGTATGAGAAATATAATCTCAGCGAGTATTTTGCGTCGTTCGAGGAGTTCTTCTTGCTCTATAAACCTCATAATCTGGAACTTTGGGATAAGTACGGTAAAGATCAAGTGACCAAAGAATACTTGAGTTTTGACCGTTTCTTCTTCCCTTTGATGCATGGAAGTAAGTTTTCTTCACGAGTACAATCCTACACCACACTACACAATTCTACACCACACTACACCATGCTTGCTGCTCTTGCAGAGCAGTTGAGCGAAGACTTCCTCAATATGACCACTGCCCGTTTCTCGTTGTTGGAAGGAGCGGAGGAGTTGGTACGCTATTTGGCTGCGAAATATCCGCTGACGGTAGTGACCAATGGCTTTGTGGAAGTGCAGTATGAGAAGTTTGACAAGAGCGGACTACGTGACTGCTTTGCGCATATCGTTTTGAGCGAGGAGGTTGGTTGCCAGAAACCCAATCCACGCATTTTCGAGGAAGCTTTGCGCATGAATGGCTTGCAAGCAGAAGATGTCGTGATGATAGGCGACTCATGGAACTCCGATATCCAAGGTGCCATCAATGCAGGCATTGACCAAATTTGGATTCGCAAATCCCAAGACCCACTCCCTGAAGGACAGAGCGCTACTTACCTTGTCCAATCCCTCTTCGAAGTGATGGAGATATTATAAGTTACCTGAGAAAAACAACTCCCATGCAAGTCGATGATTTGCAGGGGAGTTGTTGGTTTTGAGATTTATTTGTGTTAAGAATGCAAGTTTAAATCATAGATTCTAATTCTTTAATTTTAGCCAATAATGCATCTTTGTCTGCTTCTTCTAGAATCTTGTCTATAAATTCAACATATCCTGCGTAAGGCATTTCATCTGCCTCATATACTTTTATAATTTCATTAAAATCTTTATCCATAATAAATATATTCTCTCCAAGAGCAATATGTCCTCCTCTTGTATTACATCTATATTTATGCCTAACTTTCCAACCGGATAATTCATTTATTGGATTTTGTTCTATATCTTCTTTTATACAAAGAATATTATACATACAAACCAGCGTTTCTCTTAATGCATAATTAAGTGCTGCTTGCTTCTTTTCATATCTTTCTTTGGCTTCATTATATTGATACGTGCCGTAGGAAGAAGAGAAATGACGATTCATTGAAGATGCAAACTCCATATCTTCTTTTGCATCTTCTACATCTTTGTTTAGTTCCTCGATTTGCATTCCATACTTTATACCTGTTTCTGCATATTCAAGCACTTCTTCATCTATATATAAATCAGGTTTTAAAGTATCTATAATAGTTTTAGTCGGTTCGTAACTCTTAAAATCATATAGACTCTCAAACATATACTGCTTGATAAGTTTATTTGCTTTTTGTTCATTGGAGGCGCATGATACCATAAACAACGCAATAGCGCAAATGAAATAATAGAAAATCTTTTTCATGATAATATGGGGATAGAGTTTGTTTTTTGTTTGTCCGCAAAGGTACTACTTTTCTGGGAAATATACAAATAAAATTACATTTTGGTGTAATTTTATGGTTTCGAGGAGTGAATCAATGAGCCGATGATGAAACCGCGGAGAGTGGTGTATGGCTTTGGGTAGGAGGTTGGATAACGGTCGGCTTTCTTGCGGTAGGTAGCAAATTTCTCCTCCCATTCGGTGCGGAGTTCGGGGGTGTTCAAAATGACCGTAGTATGGTTGACTGCGTCCTTGAAAGTCGTGATGGTGCGTTGACGTTCGGGAGCCACAGGGCCTTTATACGGATGTTTGACTACATAAGCGTGAGTGCGACCATTGCGAGTGCGCATGACTATCTTATCGTTTGAGGCGAGTTTGCCAGAGATAGAGTCAAAAGGGTGAGAGAGAGTGGTACGTGCCATGGTAATGTTGATTATGAATTTTGAATTATGAGGGCAAAGGTAGTGAAAAATTGTGAGATGGCAAAATAATTTGAGGTGTATTTTTGTTTTTGAG
>JAEIGA010003778.1_pt1 | contig 23593 bp, 20 predicted proteins | sample 9270691 | NCBI WGS metagenome assembly JAEIGA01 (sample SAMN17057246, study PRJNA624740) | gut metagenome | biome: biome; isolation source: fecal sample | host: Bos grunniens | place: China: Xizang | collected 2019 | reverse complement strand
CCGCTCGACTTGCGCTCGAAATTCCTATGGTATCACCCCCATGTGGCGATACTGACGGGTATAGCTTGGGATCATATCAATGTGTTCCCTACTTTTGATGGATATGTAGATACTTTCCGTAAGTTCGTCGATGGAATCGAGGAAAATGGCACATTCATCTACTATAAACACGACAACAACTTGTGCGAGATAGCATCTCAAGCACGAACAGATATACAACAGTTGCCATACGAGGCATACCAAGGTGATGTGCGCATGCGCATCTTCGGTCGCCACAACATGGAGAACCTACAAGCCGCAGCATTGGCTTGCGAGCAGATTGGTGTCAAGAGAGAAGACTTCTACCGCGAGATTGCCACCTTCACGGGTGCAAGCAACCGATTGGAGTTTATCGATGAAATCGGCGATAATGTGGCATACAAAGACTTTGCACACTCTCCAAGTAAGCTCCGTGCTACAGTGAATGCGGTGCGCGAGCATTATCCGGAAAAACAATTAGTAGCTTGTATGGAGTTGCACACTTTCTCTAGTTTAATGGCGGACTTCTTACCACAATACGAGGGATGTATGGAGCAAGCCGACAAAGCATTCGTATACTTCAACCCTAAGGTGTTAGAACATAAGAAGCTACCTCCTATCGCCGCAGAAGAAGTACGTCATGCATTTGGCACAGAAAATGTAGAGGTGTTTACCAACAGCCAAGAACTACAAGCACGTTTACGCGAGATTGAGTACAAGAATACCGCTCTACTGATGATGACTTCGGGTAACTTTGACGGTGTCAATATTCCTGAGTTTGCTAAAGAATTAATTAGTTGATAGTTTAAAGATTATAGCACAATATGGATAAACAAACCAAACGCGATTATTTGTACATGCGCATGGCGCGTACATGGTCAGAAAATAGTTATTGCGTGCGACGCAAAGTAGGTGCAATCTTGGTAAAAGACCAGATGATCATCTCCGACGGTTACAATGGCACACCTAGTGGATTTGAGAACATCTGTGAGGAGAATAATGTATCCAAACCATATGTGCTACATGCCGAAGCTAATGCCCTAACCAAAGTAGCACGCAGCCATAATAGCAGTGACGGCGCTACACTCTATGTGACCGCTTCGCCATGCATGGAATGCGCAAAACTCATCATCCAATCAGGTATCAAACGCGTAGTTTATGGCGAGAAATACCGTATTATGGACGGAGTAGAATTACTAGAACGAGCAGGTGTGGTGGTAGAATACATGCCAGACCAAGAATAATCTTGCTACTATACATACACATTAAACTTCAACCTACAAAAATAAACTAACATGAAGAAGTATCTGTTTCCAACAATAGCAATAGCCTTTCTGATGACAGGCTTTCTCATTGGCAATGCCTTGTCCAACAAAGTCAATGCACAACGATCTTTTGCTGCGGCACCAATATTTACCCCTCAGGCAGAAAATAAGATCGACCTCTTGCTAAGTCTCATAAAAACTGGTTATGTAGACGAGATCAACATGGATAGCATCACCGAAGAAGTGGCTAAAGACATCATCAAACGTCTAGATCCCCACTCTGCTTATATCCCAAAAGAGGATTTGGAGATGGTGAATTCGGAACTATCTGCATCATTTTCTGGTATCGGCATTCAGTTCTCAATCCAAAACGATACAGTCCAAGTAGTATCAGTCATATCCGGAGGTCCATCCGAAGGTATAGGTATTTTGGCAGGAGACAAGATTGTGACAGTAAACGACTCCACCTTCACCGGCAAAAACATCAGCAACGAACGTGTCATGCACGCACTTCGTGGTCCCAAAGGAACCGAAGTCAAGATAGGTATTGAGCGTCGCGGCACAACCGAACCTCTACACTTCACTATCACACGTGGAGATATACCTGTGCATTCAGTAGATGCTAAATTTATCTTCACCGTTGGAGATAGTACAAACATTGGTTTTATCAAGGTCAGCCGTTTTGCTGAAAACACATACAACGAATTTATTTCGGCATTATCAGCCCTGAAAAATCAAGGAGCTACATCCTATATCGTAGACCTCAGAGAGAACTCGGGTGGTTACATGGATCAAGCCATTAAGATGGCTAACGAGTTCTTGAGCAAAGGTGACATGATTGTCTATTCTGATGGACGAACATACTCTAGATACGAAGCCAAGGCTAATGGTTCTGGCCGATTCCAACGAGAAAAACTAGTTGTCCTAATAGACAACTTCTCCGCATCTGCTAGCGAAATCTTTGCTGGTGCCATGCAAGATAATGATCGAGCTACTATCATCGGACGCCGCTCATTCGGCAAGGGACTAGTACAACAACAGATACCATTCAAAGATGGTAGTGCCGTACGACTCACTGTAGCACGATACTATACACCATCCGGAAGATGTATCCAAAAACCATACAAACTAGGCGAACAAGAGGACTATGCACTAGATCTACTCGACCGATACGAACACGGCGAGTTCTTCTCAGCAGATAGTATACATTTCGCCGATTCCACCGCGTATTATACCAAACAAGGACGCAAAGTAATGGGTGGTGGCGGTATTATGCCAGATGTATTTGTCGGTCGCGACACCACACTATACACACCATATTTCAACATTGTTGCCAATCGCGCATACACCTATCAGTTTGCGTACCAATATACCGACCAACATCGTGAAGAACTGAACCAATTCACCGATTGGCAAGAACTCGAGAAGCATCTACTCAACGCTAATTGGGTAGACGAGTTTGTGGCATATGCCCAAGCTAAGGGTGTTGAACCTAACGCAGAAGAACTAGCCAAATCGCGTCCGCTACTCGTGCGATTGGTCAACGCATATATCATCCGCAATATCCTCAACGACGAAGGTTTTTATCCGTTATGGGAACGCGATGACGAAATAACACAAAAAGCCATAGATGAATTGATAAAATAAGACATGAAGGAGAAACTACAACGTATACGAGAATTTATTCAATATGACTTGTGGCGCCAGCCACATATTGCTATTCACAGTCCTAAAAAACGAATATTGTATCGTCTGTTGCAGACGCTGATATTGGTTGCTAGAGGTTTTAAGGACAAAGCGCTCAATGTACGAGCTAATTCATTGTCCTTCACTCTCCTATTTGCCTTCATCCCTATGACTGCATTGGTTTTTGCCATTGGACGTGGTTTTGGTTTTGAAGAGACCATCAAGGAGCAATTATCTATCAGTTTTCTAGTTGAAGCCAATGTCATTCCTACCATCATGGAACTTGTTGAGCGTTACCTAGAGACCGCTCGAGACGGATTATTCCTAGGTATAGGTTTGATCATCTTGATATGGTCTGTATACGCATTCTTCAATATGTTGGAACTATCTTTCAATAGTATCTGGAATGTCAAACAGACTCGTTCAATCGGTCGCCGACTGACCAACTACATTATGGTACTCTTGCTAGTACCTGTACTCATGGTACTGACATCTGGTATCTCCATCGTACTGAACTCCACCACAATCTTTGCTCCCGTACTACTGCGTTGGATACCATGGGTAGCATCCACAGCCGTTTTCACATGGATATACATCGCTATTCCTAACACCAAAGTATCATTGAGCTCTGCCATCATCCCGGGTATGCTAGTAGGTATACTATTCCAGCTTGTACAACGTCTGGGCGTATACTTGGTTGTACTTTTTACACGCATGAGCGTGGTATATGGTGCGTTCTCAGCTATTCCATTGGTACTAATATGGCTGCATGTCACATGCTGGTTGTTGCTCATAGGTTCAGAACTAGCATTCGCTATTCAGAACAACGAGATGTTCGCCTACGAACGCGACCTAAACATGATGTCACGACGCTACAAGGACTACGTCATGTTATACCTACTATCTGTTATCATCAAACGATTTGAGCAAGGAGAAACACCAGAAACAATGCAACAAATGGCTTCTAAGAACCAATTGCCTACTCGTCTGGTAGGACAACTATTATCTCGTCTTGAAGAAACCAATATCATCCATCGTGTGCATATCGACCAAGAGGAAGATTCAGCTTTTGTACCTGCATTAGATACTAAGCTCATCACTGTAGAGATGGTTATAGGTCGTATTTCTGCTCAAGGTACTGAAGAGTTCTTGCAACACACACCTGCAGAGATGCAAGAATTCTGGCAACGTTATCAACAAATGATAGCTGCCAACCATTCGGATGATATTCTCGTTAGTGAATTAGCCTAAGGGGAAGGCTATTAGCCTTGACCTTGTGATTTATAGGACATAGCACCTTGTTGGGGGTTATGTCCTATTGCTTTCATTTGGCGGACAAATAGTTGCTTACCGCAGCGCACATACAAATATTGTCCACTAAACGCCAAGGCATCTACACGACCCGCAGGCAATGACAATATTGCACGCACACGACCATTGTGGTCGGCTACTTGTACGCCCATAGCCGTTGCTACATAGAGATTACCTTGGGTATCAAAAGCCATATTTCCAGCAGTAGCTAGTGTACCATTGCTCAGATCATGTAGGAAATAGAATGGCTCGCTATAGAGCATCTTGCCATCCTGAGTCATGATCGTGGATATAAGGTGGTGTGTTTCTGACTGAACGGTAACACAGAAGCGATAATCCGGAGCAACTGCCAACGAACGCACACCTTCTGAGAGGACAGAGACCTTAGAGGTACTTTTAACTGCAGAATAACATAGAGCCACATACTTTCCTCCTGCCAGTTCCTGAACTGCTTGACACAGACGCAAGCCATCTGCCACTTTTACACCATTCTTATATAGCGCATTAGCACGCATCGTCAGTCCTTCCCCCATAAGTCGCTCACCAGCTTTGAGTGTGCAGAGACGCTGGGTCGTACCCTGCGCATCCATTTGATATACATCTTGACCTGAGGCAAAAACAATATTTCCATTCGCAGCAGCATAGATATCTCCATCAATAGGAAGTGAGACAGGTAGTGAGATCCAATCATGACTCACGTCCAGTATCTGCTGGAGCATACCATTGTTGGATACACCCTTGTTGACACGAGCTGGATATCCCTTCCACAACCAACGCATAGCATCTGGAAAAGCAATGGTTCCATATTTGATACTATGATTGCCACGGTCCCATTTATGGAACACCTCATAACCTGCAAAGTTAAAGGCAGATTCCATCAGCAGGTTATGCTCGAACCACTCGCCAAATATAGGATTCCACACATCATACCAACCGTCTTGCATATAGATACGAAGTGGTTTAGGTTCTGTCTTGCGTACGATAGAAGAATACTCATGACCACCTCGCATGGATACAAAAGTACCTACGGTAGTATAAACACGACTAAACAAATCTGGTCTTGTCCACGCCGCAGTAAAAGCGGCTATACCACCACTACTTGCGCCTGTTATAGCACGATCATTCGCATCCGAAGATAGTACAATCGAACGACCATCTGCTGTCTTATGTGCACAAACCTGTGGCAAAACCTCTTGCTCAATAAACAACGCCCATGTATCATCAGTAGAATCAAACTCCTTGCAACGATTATAGCGAACAACCTGCCTATTTTCATCGTACACCACACCTGGATTGATAAACACACCTATCGTCACAGGCATCTCACCTGAGGCAATGAGATTATCCATCACAGTAGTAGCATCGTATAGTATACCATCCATGCAGACAAGCAAACATGCTGGAGCTGTATCACGATATTGCTGAGGTACATAGATCAGTATCTCACGCTCAGTACCTGGATAAAACACGGATTCTGTCATCGTGAAACGAATCACTTCACCGCGTTTATCTTCTGCCACTTTGATAGTAGCGGGATCATAAGGTGCCGCAACATTATATGCTTGCTGCGCAAACAATGTGCATGTAAAGAATAATGCACATAACCATCCGAAGTGTTTCATGGGTATAGAGATAAGAATGGATTATTTCTTTTTCTTCTTGGCAGGGCGATCAGCTGCAGCCATTGGACGTTGAGAGAGCTTCTCCATGGTCTCGTCAAAGGACTCAAAATCACAATTCAGTTTACCATGTGATAGTGCAGAGATATCCTCCTTCAATCGTTCCACACCAGATTCGAGTTCTCTATTCCAGGTAGCGTTTTTCTGACGCATGCATTGTGCAATGTACACAATCATTGCTTGCTGCTTATCTTGATCTTGTTCCTCAACGGCTAGTAGTATCATATCTTGTATAATACGACCATAATTGCGCATACGCACAGTAGTAGTTTTTCGTAAACCTTGCATCATATATAACAGATATCCAGTGTTTTATTTGGTTTTGATCAAGTATATCATAGTAGGATAGTGGTCGGCATATCCATTCTGCCAAACGCCACTCTTGACTGTACGCAGAGGAGTACCTTTGTCCTTGCCCTCTTGTACGGTTAGGAAAGGTTTATTAAAAATCTGGGACTTCCAGTATACCCACTTACCTTCTTCTAGTTTAGCATTCATCAGTGGTTCAGAGATAAAGATCTGATCAAACAAGTTCCAACTGCCTTGATATGCAAGGCTACCTATACCACGATCCAGTTTTTGCCACATGGTATTAAAGAATCCTTGTTCGCCTACCTCTTTACGTGTTTTCTTAGCCCCCATCACAACCGCACAACTATGATTGAACGGATCGTCATTCAAGTCACCCATAACAATGATCTTAGCACGTGGCTCTTTGAGATAAATGCTGTCGCACACTTGCTTGCAGAGCATTGCCGCTGTATCACGTGTGGCACGACTACTCTCCTCACCACCATAACGGCTAGGCCAGTGGTTTACACTAATATGGATTTTATCACGAACGATCTTACGCTCGTCATCCAACATATAGCCTGAGATCCACAACTGAAGACGACTTCTTACCACGCCACCATCGGCATAATGCGCATTCAGCTCGTAACCCTTGACTGATACAGGTTTGAACATAGCTGGATTATACAGAAAACCTACATCTACACCACGGCGATCAGGACCTTCCAACAAGATTGGCTCATAGGTACGATTATGCTTCTCCTTGAGTACTTTGCACAAATCATACAAACATCCTATGTTCTCAACCTCAGACACCCCCACACATGCCGCACCACGAGGGTCCTCATCTGTACCCAATTGTGAAATCGCATATGCCATCTTCTCCAACTTCTGCTCATATTTGAAGCTAGTCCACTTCATACCACCATCAGGCAAGTATTCATAGTCGTTCTTACCCTCATCATGAATAGTATCAAAGAGGTTCTCTAAGTTATAAAATGCAACACATCTAACTTGCATTTCTTGTTTTGCTGCATACGCAAAGACTGTGGTGATGGCGAAGATAGACGCCAAGAAGAATTTTAAAAAGGAGCGTTTCATGATTTTTTTATTAATTATGATGCAAAATTACTACTTTTTTTTGGATTGTCCAAAACTTTTTTGTAATTTTGCTGCGATTTGATGAATAATCAAACAAAATCACTTATTAAATAACCAATTTAAATCACACACTATGTCATCTGTAAACAAAGTTATTTTGGTTGGCAACGTAGGAGCAGACCCTGAGGTTAGATATCTTGAGCGCGGAACAGCTATTGCCAATTTCAATCTAGCGACTACTGAACGTGGCTACACCATGCAGAACGGCACACAAGTGCCAGACCGCACAGAATGGCATCCTATCGTGCTATGGCGCAATCTTGCAGAGTGGGCAGAGAAGTATGTGCGTAAGGGCATGAAGTTGTATGTAGAAGGAAAACTGCAAACACGCACATGGGAGAAGGATGGTCAGGTTCGTCGCAAGACAGAAATCATTGCAGAAAACATCCAAGTACTTTATCGTCCTAACGAATATCGTACGACATTGGGTAACGAGGAAGGGGTAGACACCGTATCTGACAACACACCTATCCCAACACTTGAGATGGAAGATATCTTCTAGTCTACAATCTAAGGATGAATACAAGAAAAAGCGCCTATATGTGGGCGCTTTTTCTTATTAGATATTCTTTCGTATCTCTTCTAGTTGAAGACGTATCTTACGCAGTAACTCCGTTGCACGATGACGAGCATCCGTCTTTTTGGCATCATGACTCAGCTCCTTTTTGATAGCCTCAATGCGTGTAATCTGCAAATCGTCGCGTATAAACTTAATCTGCTTGATAAGCTCAATATCTCGCTCCGTATAGAAACGTTTACCTTTTTCGTTCTTATACGGGTTAAGCGATGGAAACTGCTCTTCCCAGTAACGCAAGGTGGAAACAGGGAGGTCAGTCATTTTACTTACATCCGATATGGAATAATATACTTTCACTGCTTAGATAGTTATATTACATGACTAAAATTTTGAGTGTCTTTCCCGCACGAATAAAATCAGATGTCAGTCCATTCCATGCCTTCAGTTGCTTGACTGAAACGCGGAACTTAGCAGCAATACCACCAAGCGTATCACCATCTTTGATCTTATAATAGGTCACTCCGTTAACGGCATATGCTCCATCCACCGTCGTCTTCTGCAATAATTCGATTTCTGTTCGACGATTATTGACCAATTCATCGGCACGATAGCTGATAATAGAATCTTGATTGAGGATAAAGTCTCCCGTCTTATCCAAAGGCAAACATAGCGCATAATCCTTAGAACCTGGCAAAATATCTTGGGTATATTGTGGATTAAGTTGACGCAACAACTCTATCGGCACATCGATATACTCAGATATCTGTTTCAAGTGGATACGCTGATTCATTCTGATTGTATCAGTAGGCATTCCCTCTGTGATGGACACCGATTCTAGTTCCGGGAACAAGATGGAGTCTGCTGGCACTGTGTCTACATAGAAAAGTGGTTCTTTCTTATCGGTTATACCATGACAAAAAGCAAAATTCATAGAGTATACAGCGGCTATATATAGCGGTAAGTAGACTCTTGTTTCTTGAGGCAAGAACGGATAGATACTCCAAAAATCGCGCTTACCATCCGCTCTATATATAGCTTTATTGACATTGCCTGGTCCACAGTTGTAAGCTGCAATAACCAGATTCCAATCCTCAAAAATTTTGTACAAGGCCATCATAAATTTAGCCGCAGCATGGGTTGATTTGATCGGATCACGTCTCTCATCAACGAGCGAATTGATTTCCAATCCATATTTTTTGCCCGTCGCTGGCATGAATTGCCACAAGCCCACTGCACCCATGTGCGAGCGAGCATTAGGATTGAGTCCTGATTCTATAATAGGCAAATAGGCCAACTCATAAGGCAGATCATACTGCGCAAAAACATCCATGAACAACGGCATGTAGTATTTTTGCTTTCTCAACAAATCTGCTACTTGCTTTGGACTATGTTGTAGATAGCGCAAAATATAACGTCTCACTACCGGATTGTATGGTAGTTCTACGATATAAGGCAACTGCTGCAAACGCATGATAAAAACTGAGTCTGGCGTATCCTGCGCTCGTGTCACAGGCACTTCAAACGACGGACCACTCGTCATGCTAGTAAACTCTACCGTATTATCTGTCGCAGCTTGCACTGTATCTGCACATGCTATTGGCGATAAAATGGTCAGTAATATGAATAATAGTAATTTCATACATAATAAGTTTAGAACGCTAGTGCCAATTTGATCTCAGCACTACGCTGTTGTTGCATAGGATCGTAGTAGACCTGCGGATTGACATTTAGCGACAGATCCGAAGATATATCAAAATCATAAAGTTGTGCATCGACATATGCATCTATCAGTGTCAAAGCATATACCACAATCGAAGCTGCTATAGACAAGTCACGATAGCGGCGTGTTGTGTTTTGCCACTCATACAGACGTTTCGAATAGGCTGATGCACCACCCATCCGCTGAATGGTATATCCTTCAGGCAGAATGGCTATATAGGGTTTATCCGGACTGTCCGAAACGGCCGCATTTTGGATATCATAGTATATGGAACGATAGGCCTCCTTGTATGACACATACTGATTGTTGGTATACATCATCGCATAAGCACATCCCATCAGTCCTCCGTAGACAATCGGTAGCTTCCAATAGCTACGGTTGTAGATTTGTCCCATTCCAGGAAATATTGTCCCCAACCAAACCGCTTTCATGGGGTCTGGTTTCCAAAACATTTGTTCTATTTGTTTATGACTCAGTGTATCCGCAGACGCATACCTCACCGAATCAGCTGCAACAATATGCGTGTTGCATAGCCAACATAGGACAAACAATAGCAATATGTTCCTTACTAGATGTATCAAGATAGAAGTTGGATCAGTTCATTTAATTCTTCCTCGTTGCTAAACGATATCGAAATCTGCTTAGCACCGATCTTTACTTTTCGACCTAATTTCTTCTCTAACAACGATTGTTGTTTTTGATATGGATTAGTAGAGGTAGTAGCCTTGGCAGGAGCTTTAGATGTGGTCACCAACTCCTCTACCTTTCTTACAGAAAGACCATTGCTCAATATCTTCTTGTAGATATCTAATTGTTGCTCTGGTGAAGGACATCCTAATATAGCTCTAGCGTGTCCCATCTCTATCTTTCTCTCCTTGATTCCGATTTGTATTTCTGCAGGCAACTTCAACAATCGCAGATAGTTGGCCACAGTAGCACGCTTCTTACCCACTTTATCAGCCATTTTCTCTTGAGTAAGCTGATGATCATCCATCAGTTTTTGATAAGCCAGAGCTATCTCTATCGCATTAAGATCCTCACGTTGGATATTCTCAATGAGCGCCCACTCCATCACTTGCTCATCCTTGGCTGTTCTTACATATGCAGGTATAGTTTCCAAACCTGCCATCTTAGAGGCACGATAACGTCTCTCACCGGCAATAATCATGTAATTATTGTTTGAGTTCTTGCGCAGTGTAATAGGCGAAATCACACCATGCTCTTTAATGGAAACAGCCAATTCCTCCAATGCTTCTTGATCAAAAACATGTCGAGGTTGATCTGGATTAGCATATATATAGCGCAAAGGGATCTCGCTGATAGACGATGATCCTGCCGTAGATACATGAGTAGTATCAATTAGGGCATCTAAGCCTCTTCCTAGTCCTAGTGATTTTTTCATGCTTTATTTCTTCTAATTAGTTCTCGTGCAAGATTAATATAATTCTTTGCTCCTTTACTGTTCTTGTCGTATTGTATTACGGACAAACCATGACTAGGAGCTTCGCTCAGTCGCACGTTACGAGCGATAACAGTATTAAACACCAAGTCACCAAAGTGACGACGAACCTCATCATGTACCTGTGCAGACAATCTCAAACGAGCATCGTACATGGTGAGCAAGAAGCCCTCGATGCGTAATGCTGGATTAAGATTAGACTTGATGATCTTGATTGTATTCAGCAATTTCGCAATACCCTCTAGTGCAAAGAACTCGCATTGTACAGGAATAATAATACTATCACTAGCTGTCAGCGCATTGATAGTGATCAATCCTAGCGATGGAGAACAATCTATCAAGATATAGTCATAGAGATTACGGAGTGGCTTCAAGATTTGTTTCATCAGGTTCTCACGATTATCCTTATCCAACATCTCTATCTCAGCTCCTACGAGGTTGATATGCGAAGGGATGAGATCTAGATTAGGAACATCTGTATGCACAATAGCTGTCTGTGGATCTATATTTTCTATCAGGCACTCATAAATTGTGTGTTCGAGATCTTTAATCTCTATGCCCAAACCTGACGAAGTATTGGCTTGTGGATCAGCATCAATGAGCAGAACGTGTTTACCCTCTGCGGCCAATGCTGCTGCTAGGTTGATAGACGATGTCGTCTTACCGACACCTCCTTTTTGGTTAGCTAATGAAATAATTGTTGACATGTTATATTTTTTATGTTTATTACTTGTTTTTAAACTCCCATAGATAAGCTAGATTGACCGATAGACCCATCGAATTAGCCATTTTGAAATACTCCAACTGACCCACGTCAAAGGCACCTCCTAGGCTAAAAGCAAAACGTGCCTCCAACTGAAATACACCTGCTTTCCGACTGTGATAGTAGCATCCTAGTCCAGCAGCAGCGCCCCAGTCAAATGGATTGTCTATCGTCTTATGCTGCAACCCATCTAGCGATACTCCACTCTGGGCTGACAACGTATATTGATCCTTGAAACAATAGCCTATTTGTGGTCCAAAATTCAAGAATGGATGAAACCTCTTCTTACCAAAACCCAGATGCATCAAGAATGGTACTTGGATATAGTGCAATCTTCTTGTATAAAGTACAGGTGTTGATGTGGACGTGGTGTATAGTTCTGACCAACCATTCTGCACATAGTTACACTCTATCTGCAATGCACATACTCTATGTTCCGCGTAACGGAACACGAGGCCTCCATTACCCGAGAGAGGGGATTGCATGATATCCAACGTCTTGACCGATGGATTGAACAAGATCGTTGAAGCCTTCACACCACCATGTACGCCTAGAAACACCTCTGGTTTAGACAAACGTGTTTGCGCAACTAGGATATTAGCTACGAAGACCAATGCAATGAATATGTACCTACGAGATGGCATCACTTACGTATCACGCTAATTTGTTGATTTTCATATCCAGCATGTGTACTAGATGGCTGATATTGGATAACAGACTGTGCTCCATTCCAAATTTCTTCAACCGAAGCATCTGACTCTGCCTGCAAAATAGCTATCAAATGCTTGGTCAAGTCATAACCCAGCAAGTCATATCTTGGATATTGAGCCAGAGGTTTGCTATCAAAATATCGTTGATATATCTGTTTGTACTCCATAGGAGAGGTCACCTGATCCTTGAAGATAGATGTATATATCTGAGGCAAGTCAACCTCATCTTGTTGCCATGAATATCTCGAATACAATCTTATCTTATAGTTCTTCATGCATTTTTGCAGATGAGGTATTAACAGATTTAGATTGGCATATTTTTCCGTATTGAAAATGATGATATTCTCTTTATCTGCCACCAAAGCACTACTCAACGAATCGTTCAAGATGTCACGTATTGTAGTTGTAGTCATTGGTACCTCATGCTTTGTGAGCGCCTCGTGCACTAACTTCACACTTGTAGGTACGGCCTCGCCTGCCCTAGGTTGTATCACAACACAGTTCACAGACTCTGCATGATCCGCCACGTATTGAGCAAAAACTTCCGCCTCAGTCTTACTGGATGGATTAAACTGCAACAAACGTGGATTTTTATACGTAGCATCCACATCCGAGAAGAATGGTACCATCATCCATGCTCCTTGTTCCTGCGCAATGGTTGATACTTGCGCTATCTGCTGACGATATGCAGGACCTATAATAGCATCTACAGCTGTCCACTTATCCGACGATATAACCGACTCTATCGTAGTCTGTTTACCCACATCATAGGTATGTATCTCCATATAAGTACCGGCTTGTTGCGCTTCGTATATAGCTATCAGTGCGCCCAAATAGAAATCCACAAAACGCTCCATGTTAGCGGTTCGTTTAGCAGCTACTGCTTGTAGTGGCAACATGATTGCTAAACGAATCGTATCACGCTGAGTCGTATCTAGTAGTATTGAATCTTGATCCAACAACACCTCTGTTACGGCAGCTATTTTTGGCATTTCGGCCATAACGGGTACCTCAGGTGTATCAACCACTTGTGTGGAATATATCGGTAGCTCTATCACCTCAATGGTATCCACAGTCGTTGTATCCTCTACGACTGCAACAGTATCTGCTGTCACTTTCTCCATCTCTGTCTGCGCCACAGGTATCAATATCGTCGCACCATACTGTAGACCCGTCTTACGGAGCTTAGGATTGGCTTCCAATATCTGCTCTTGCGACACATTGAAATTTAAACTCAAACGATACAAACCTATACCCTTCTCTACCACATAGCGATAATATGGTTTACCATTGATTGTTTCAACGGGAAACGACAACGACTGTGCATTCATCGCCATCACACTGGTACACAATACCAAAATCAGAGTTCGTACGAATTTCATATCTTTATTTTTTTACGTATTTTCTATTTTTAACCACGACGATCACTCCGCCCAGGACAAACAGAATCAGCAGCGGAATCGCAATGCTAATGACCTGCGCTTGTATACGAGCATACTGTGCACGTTGGTCATTGAGCAATCTCAGTGTTACTTCTTTTTGTCGCAATTGCAACCATCCCTCATCGTCTGTCAGATACAACACCGCATTGAGCATAAAGTCTCTATTGCCATATTGTGTTTGTGAGTAACGATCATAGCCCAACGGAAGAGCCTGATTCTGTTGCCAATCGTTGCGCGCAATACTACCTGCTGCCACTACAATCTGGCGTGTAGGCGAACTTTTCTTGATAACTGGAGTAGTATTCTGTATCTCTTCTGGTGCTCCCAAATGGGCGTACAACGAACTAAACTCGCCTTCCAAACTGACTGCAACAGGGATATATGCATATCTATACGACTGTTCATCATCTACTCCTAGTCCCAGATTGATCTCAGCAGGCACACCTGTTATCTTACTTGCAGAAGACGTAGCCAACAGTACTTCCTTGCGTATTCCATCTTCTCCTCCCACCGTCTCTACTGCACTAACCATCGTTGCGGATAGTTGTGCCACGTTGCGCGTTATTGGCGACTGTTGCGATGTCAGTAGCAACGGCGAGTATGTCCATGGAATAGGTTGCCAGTTCGGTTGTTGACTATCCGTAGACACATCTACAGGAACCAACTGACACTGCAAGTCCTGCACTAGACCATGATTGATTCTCACACCATATCTGAACAACATATCACTGATATGCAGATCCAATGCCACAATAGGTGTAAATCCTTGCGTCGTCAGATAGTCCGAGGAGAACTGCACACCATTGACCAACCACAAGACTCGTCCACCTTGCATGATGTATTGATCTATGATATACTTATCCGACTCCGAGAATGACAATTGCGGATCTGCTATAATAACCGCAGCATAATCATCCAATATGCCCACCTGTTGACCTAAGACACCTCTATCCACTTGATAGTATCGTGCCAGTTGATGCGTCAGGTCATATACGTCTCTCTCTGTCAACTCGCCATGCCCTTCTAGGAATGCCACTTTCTCCACCTTAGTCTGTACAAGGCTTCTAATGGCCTCCACCATGCCATACTCAAGACTCTCAACGCTACGATTCAGGTTCTCCTCACCGCTCAAACCTCGTTGATTATGCAGCAGATTAACCAATCGTTTATTCCCTTTGTACTCCACAATGGCGTATGGGTATACCGTCGTTTGCGCCATCTGTCCCTTGTGAGTCCGTTCATGGATCACTATTGGATCTAGACCTTGCTGCATAGACGATGATAAAGGACGCGATTGGATCTTGTGATCCACATACACCGAAAACTCATCTACCAATTCACTCGCAGCGTGTTTCAGACGAGTAAAACCCGGATTCAACTCTCCTTCGAGCAGAATTGTTATAGTCAATGTATCGTCTAATTGCCCTAGCAGTTGCTTTGTCGGAGCAGATATCGTGTAGCGTTTATCGTCAGTCATATCCCAACGACACACCACACGATACACCAGTATGTTGACCAGTACCAGTGCTATCAAAATTGATATACCAACTCTAGCTTTCACAATTGCATTACTCGTTGCTTGTAGACACCTTAAGGATCTTATTCCACACCTCTTCGTTTCTTACAACAGGATACTTTGTGCGCAAGTATTCTACCCATTGTTTTTCCAAATAGTCTTGATAATCGGTAGTCACTCTACCACGATCATCGGTGTACACTTGAGGTGCTTTGATTACCTTACCCAACACCATCACTATTGGATATTCTTCGGTAGGCTCATACTCCGCTCCCTTAACCTTAAATCCGTACTTATCCACCGCAGCATTAGCACCTTGCTTCCACAATCCGCGCTCCACACGTACATACAATGTACTGTCCACATTCACGCGTTGCTTCAAATAGCTCAACACAGAGTCTGGATTAGCTGTCTTAATGATTTGCTTAGCGCTCTTAGCTGCAACCTCATTCTTAGCATAGATCACACATCCCTTGAACTGAGGAGCATCCCATGTATATTGTTTCTTGTTTGCCTCAAAGAATGCCTGCAAACCCTCTACATCTTGATTGGCCTTATCCCATACCTCACGCAAAGACACATCAAACAGCAAGATACCATCGTGATACTCGTTTACCAAATTGCGCAACTCTGGATACTTCTCCTCCAAATGTGCATCGGCATATGCAATCACTTCATTTTCAGGCATAGTATCTGGCAGGTTATACTCTGCACGAGTTTTGTTGATAAAACTTTGTTGAGCTATTTGCATACGTTGATCGCGTTGCACTTGTCCTTTCAGTTTAGCACGCATGCTATCCAATGGCTGAATACCTCGCTTGTCATAGACCTTGATGACATGCACACCGTATTGGGATTGAACAGGCTTGCTTACCTCACCCACTTCTAGTGCAAAAGCAGCATCCTCAAATTGGCGAACCATCACACCACGACCAAACCAGCCCAGATCACCACCACGAACAGCCGAACCCTTATCCTCCGAATTAGCCATAGCCAACTCAGCAAAGTCAGTCGCCTCATCTATTGCTAATCTGTAGATGCTATCCATTTGCAACTGAGCTTGCAACAGACGTTCGATCTTTCCAGCAGGAGTCATCTTCATGATATGTGCTGCATGCACCTCCTCATAGTCAGACTCATCCAACACCTTGGCGATATGGAAACCATATGGAGATCTGAACACTTCTGTTACACCTCCGACTGGAGTATTGTAGACCGCATCCTCAAATACGTACACATATCGGAATGGTTGGATCCAACCGAGCTCGCCACGATTCTTCTTAGCTGCAGGCTCCTCGGACACTTCCGCAGATACATCTCCAAAATCCTCTACCACACCATCACGACCTACAGTCACACGCAAACGTGCATCCTCTATACGCTCCAAGGCTGCTGCCACAGTAGCAGAGTCGGCATTTTGTGGACATTGCACCACAATATGAGCCGCACGACGTGGTTTAGCAATACGATTATAACTCAACACGATTAGACTATCCAGCGCCTTTGTATCTTGGAGATATTTAGGAGTAGCTTGCGCACGATAACCGCTCAACTCTTTTTTGAAAGCCGCAGTTGTATCCACGCCCTGTGCCTCTGCCTCAGCCACTTTGAGTTTGAAATTCACAAACAAGTCCCAATATTCTTCCATAGACTTCTTTTCTACACTGGTCTCTTGATTGTTCTTTTGATAGATATACATAAATTCAGACACCATTACTGGTTTACCATTCACATACATCAGCACTTCATCCTCGTGTGCAAAGAGGCATACGCTCGCGCACAAAAACAATGCGCTCATTAATAACTTCTTCATTGGTTTTTTGTTGTATTTTTTGTTTATATTTTCGCAAAGTCAGTCTATTTATTGAAAATAGCGCGCAAAGTTACAAAAAAATTTTGAAATACACAAAAAAAGTAGTACTTTTGCACGATTTTAACAAATTACTACGTGACTATGACTATACATTCGCTCATCCAATCTGCTAAAAACATTGTTCTTCTCACACACACTTCACCCGACGGTGACGCCATGGGAAGTAGCCTAGCTATGTACCATTTTTTAATCGCTATTGACAAGAACGCCACTGTCATTATCCCCAATGCATACCCCGATTTTCTAGCTTGGATGCCTGCAGCTGCTTCATGCCTACAATACGACACCCAGCGTGCACTCTCTGACCAAGCCATGGAGCATGCTGATCTGATAATTTGCCTTGATTTCAACGATGCAAAACGTATTGGCGCATTAGGTGATAAGATGCTCTCCTTATCCTGTCCTAAGATACTCATAGACCATCATTTGCACCCTTCTGATTTCCCGACTATCTCACTCTCACAACCCGAAGCTTCTGCCACTTGCGAACTGGTCTTCCAAGTCCTATTTCAAGACACAGAGTCACCACTAGTCATCGCACCTGAGCAATACGATCTACTCCCTATCGCCGAATGCTTATACACAGGCATAATGACCGATACGGGCAACTTCTCCTACAACTCCAACCGCCCACTTCTCTATGAGATGGTGGCACGACTCATCACCATGGGTATCGACAAAGACGCCATCTACAATGCTGTCTTCAACCAATACTCTGTAGAACGCATGAGACTCGTCGGCTATTGTCTGGACAAAAAGATGCGCATTTTCCCCGAGCATCACACATCCCTCATCTACCTTAGCCGCAAAGAGTTGTATCGATTCAACTTTCAGTCGGGCGATGCAGAAGGCATCGTCAATATGCCACTCCAGAGCAAGGATATACATTACTCTGTTTTTATGCGCGAAGACAAGGCTACTCCCGATGAAATCGTAAGAAATGGAGGTATAAAGACCAAGATAAAACTCTCCTTCCGCAGCCAAGGAGATAGACCTGTCAATATCTTTGCCAAGGAAATTTTTAATGGTGGCGGACATGCCAACGCATCTGGAGGCGAACACTACGGACCGCTTCAAGAAGCAGTACAATTGTTCCTAGACAACTATAGCCGCTATTTTTCGTAAGTATCCACCTTGTATAGGTGATACACTTCGTTAAATATAGTTATGGGGCGGTCATAACCGAACCCTAATTGTTGATACAACATTTTTGCGGTGTTAAGTGGTTCTACTGCTAGTGTCACTGCAGCTATCCCAAGTTCTTTTGCCCGTTTCCTGGCTTCCCCTAGCAAGGCGGTTCCTATGCCACGATGTCTATATACGGGAAAGACCGTCAGACTATCCACGTAAAACTCCCCTTCTTGGGCTTCATCCTCCATGTCGTCCCAACCTATACCAAATGCCTCATCAAACAGGGACTTCAATTGTGGATACATTCGCTCTCGCTGAACACGATAGTTTTTACCATCTACGGCTATCATTATTCCAGCCACTTCATGGTCTACTTCTACGACCAACGTGTTGGTATAACTATAATGAGTATCCGCCTGCGCGCACACGCCAGTCAGTATATCCAACCATCTTTGGTGAAAAGTTGGGTCTTTATCTAGATCTGTATCCACCAACAAGAAGGCTTGATATATTCCCTCGGCTATGTATGCTGCATCTGTTATTTGTGCTTGACGAATAGTGTACATTTGTTATCCTAATTGGTTGTGCAAAAGTACTGTTTTTTTCTTATTTCCACAAATTATCTTCAAAAAAAACAAAATTATCTTGCATATGTGCAATATTTGTAGTAATTTTGCACCCGCATTCAGTTTTAGGGAAGCAAGTGTGACTCTTGCACAGACCCGCTGCTGTGATTCGCAATCCGATGTTCATTATCTCTAAGGTCACTGTCTTTTACTAGATGGGAAGGCCGAACAAAGGAGCGATAAGTCAGAAGACCTGCTGCATGCTAAAGTTGAACACTCTCGTGGTATAGAGTCAAACAACATGCGTAAGATTGTATCCATATGGTTTTTCACACTATTGTGTGTAGTGGCATCGGCTCAGATCAGTGCTGCCGATTCGTTGTATCTAGACTCCATTTATCGTCACTTGGAGCTGGATGAGTATACTGTAACTGCTCGTGTCAAGGAGAAAGACATCATTATTCCTCAGACACTAGGTGGTCTCCAACTCAAGCAGATGAATGCACTCAGCGTGGCGGATGCCATCCGCTATTTCTCGGGTGTGCAGATCAAAGACTACGGAGGTGTAGGCGGCATCAAGACAGTTAATATTCGTTCTATGGGTACCAACCACATGGGCGTATACTACAACGGCATACAACTTGGTAACGCACAGAACGGACAGATCGACCTAGGCAAATACTCCCTCGAAAACATTGAGGAGATTCAGCTCTATAATGGTCAGAAGTCCGATATCTGGCAATCGGCTCGTGAGTTTGGTGCTGCTGGTAGTATCTATCTTACCACTCGCCGTCCTCGTTTTGAGGAAGGCAAAGCCTATAACATCAAAGGTCAAATGCGTGCTGGCAGTTTCGACCTGATCAATCCAAGCTTCTTGCTAGATGTCAAACTCAGCGAGACAATGTCCTTTACCACCAATGCAGAATTGGTTTCTTCCAGTGGCAAATACCCATTCCGTTACCGCCGAGTAACACCATCTGGCGAACTAGCATACGATACCACCGCTATCCGTCAAAATGGCGACATCAATGCTATTCGAATAGAAGCAGCACTCAATCACTATTACAGCAACACAGGATTCTGGAAACTCCAACTATACCACTACAATTCCGAGCGCGGCGTGCCTGGCGCTATTGTCAATAATGTTTGGCGTAACGGCGAGCGTCTTTGGGATCGCAACTCATTCTTACAAGCTACCTGGCAGGACGAGTTGCTCCAACGCTGGTCCTTGCGTTTCAATGCCAAGTATGCCAATGACTATACGCGCTATATCAACAACGACGACAAACTTATTCATGTAGAGAACCAATACCTCCAACAAGAGTTCTACTTCACCATGGCTCATAAGGTTAGCATCTTTGACTGGTGGGATGTTAGTGCTGCCTATGACATGCAGTACAATGCACTCAGCATGTACATGACTGCCCATCGTTTTACACATTGGCTCAGTTTGGCTACTGCACTCAACATCAAGAATTACTTGCGCATACAGGCTAGCGCATTGGGCACCTTCGTCAACGACACCAGAGCAACCGATAGCCACAAAGTGGCGTCCGATAGTCCACAAGGTGGACGTCCGATAACTGGCAAATTTACCCCAGCCCTATTCCTGTCCTATCGTCCATCGCAGTTAGTGGATCTACGCTTCAATGCCTTCTACAAACAGAGTTATCGCTATCCTACCTTCAACGACCTCTACTATACGGACATGGGTAACGCCTATCTTAAACCTGAGCTAGCTAAACAGCATAGTGCAGGATTCAGTTTCGCGCAACCTTTCCGCATCAACAATCTGCGTAGTTCGGAGTTCCGACTCAATGCCGACTACTACTACAACCGCATTTCTGACAAGATCATCGCTTACCCTAAGGGGCAACAGTTCCGTTGGACGATGCTCAACCTAGGATTGGTTAAGATCAATGGCATTGACATCAATACCCACTTACATTTCGTTCTACCTCAGGATTTCTATCTCACTGCCAAACTTCAATACACCTATCAGACGGCTATTGATGTCACCGATCCAGCTGACAACTACTACGGTCACCAGATCCCTTACATACCGTGGCATTCAGGTAGTGCAGTAGGTTTGTTGGGTTGGAGCAATGACTGGATGCAATACCATCTCAATTACAGTTTCATCTACGTCGGCGAGCGCTACAACCAACAAGAGAATATCATCTACAACTACACCCAACCTTGGTATACACACGACCTTTCCGTAGTCGGAGAATGGGATGTTTATAAGAGGCGAGAGGCGAAAGGCAAGCGGCTGTTCACGCTCCGCGCTGCACTGGATGTCAACAATCTCCTCTCGCAAGACTACGACGTTATTCTCAATTACCCAATGCCAAAACGCAACTACAAATGTACCATAAGTATAACATATTGATTTGGGCTATTGGCTATTGGCTATTGGCTATTGGTTTGACCAGCTGTCGTGGGGATGAAATTATTTTCCCATCCGAATACGAGGTTCTTCCCATTTCATCGCGTGCAGAGTCTAGTTTTGCACCCGACGAACCTATCGGCATGTACCTGCTTAACGAGGGCAATATGGGTAGCAACAAAGCTAGTATTGACTATGTAGATTTCTGCAACGGAGTATACATACGCAACATCTACGGCGAACGCAATCCACACGTCATCAAGGAGCTGGGTGATGTAGGCAACGACATCCAAGTATATGGCAACCGCCTCTATGCGGTCATCAATTGCTCCCACAAGGTCGAAGTCATGGATTTGCGCACATGTCGCCGCATTGGTCAAGTGGATATACCTAACTGCCGTTACATCCGCTTCAAGGACGACAAGGCGTATGTCAGTTCCTATGTAGGTCCTATCACCATTGCCCCTAATGCACAGCTAGGTGCTATCTTTGAGGTTGATACAGCTACACTGCAAATCACACGCGAAGTCACTGTGGGGTATCAACCCGATGAATTCGAGATAATTGACAACTTTTTGTATGTAGCCAACTCTGGCGGATATCGCGGACCCGACTACGACTCCACCATCTCTGTGGTTGAACTGGATGGTTTACGCCAAGTCAAGAAACTACCGGTCTGCCTCAATCCCCACCGTGTACGACGCGACCAATATAATCAACTATGGATTACCTCGCGTGGCAATTATAAGGATGTCACTTCCCGACTCACTTGCCTCGCGCCTAATAGTCTCATGGCCTCTTTCCCTGATTGTCCTACCGTAACTGAAATGGTCATTCATGGCGACAGTATGTATTTCTATGGTGTCAATTGGAGCGACCAGGCACAGAGCAATCAAATCAGCTATGGGATATTCAATGTCCGCACCCATGAGCTAGTCACAGACCATTTCATCACCGACGGAACCGACAAAAATATTAAGATTCCGTATGGTATATTAGTTAACCCTTATAATGGAGATATTTATGTTACAGATGCTAAGAACTATGTGTCGAGCGGTACACTGTTTTGCTACTCGCCACAAGGTCAACTGCGTTGGAGTGTACGCACGGGTGACATCCCTGCTCACATGTGCTTTGTCTATCGTTAGTTGCCAGCCTGACATACCGATGGTCAATCTTGGCATAGACAACACCTATGCCATTGATCGTATGCGTACGCTAGTCATCCATCCTGAGTTCCCAGGCGAACGCTATGAGTGGTACCTTACCTTATCACCCAATGGCCCATCATCCGATAGCCTCCTCGCCACAACTAGAGATCTCATTTTCTGCCAAGCAGATACAGGAACCTACCATATTCGTTTCGAACTCTACTCTTCTAAATTACATCATAGCTATCTACAGCCAGAAGGGCCATCTACAAGCGGAGCCGATCTTAAGCCTACTCTCTCCCACCACTTCGTGGTCAAGGTTTGGGAGGAGCAAGTGGCATATTCTCCATATATCTCGCGCGTACTGGAATATAATCCTGCACCGGGTCAGTTTGTCAACACCATGCCTATGTACGAGGAGGGCGACACCTACCAGACCATGTGTCAAAAGGCAGAAGCAGCCATTGCTGGTACCAAGCGTGGAACGATCTCGTTAGGTGCATGGGGCGGTTATGTCACTTTTGCGTTTGACCATTCGGTAGTCAATCTACCTAACCAGCGTGACTTTGTCATACATGGCAATGCCTTCCAATCAGCAGCTCACGCTGCAGGAGGAAGCAGCGAACCTGGCATTGTCATGGTCAGCATTGATCAGAACCAGAACGGTCTACCCGATGATGTCTTCTATCAGCTCCGGGGTAGCGAGTACGACCATCCTCAGACTATTCATCAGTATTCCATGACCTATCACAAAGCTTCTGGCGATATTCCATGGAGTGATAATCAAGGCTATACTGGTGCAGTACACAAGAACACCTTCCACTCGCAATCCTATTTTCCACAATGGTTGAGGGACACTACGCTCACTTTCTATGGATCTTGTTTGCCAGATAATGCCGAAGATTTGAGCGGAAATGGTTCGTACTATCTTTTGCATTTTTATGG